>PVMS01150680.1_pt1 | contig 24990 bp, 27 predicted proteins | sample 1853461 | NCBI WGS metagenome assembly PVMS01 (sample SAMN08582032, study PRJNA380276) | Marine sediment metagenome, whole genome shotgun sequencing project. | isolation source: ocean sediment barecode stripped | collected 2017
AGAGGAAGACTTTAAACAAAAACAAATAGAAATGTGGGCAGAGATGGGTTTTTCTTCAATACCCATGGCAAAATCTCTTGGGATGACTGTCAAAGCACCTTTCTTAGATCCAGCATTTATGGATTATGCGAAAAAACTTCCAATAAAACTAAAAATTAACATGCGCGAGGGCATAAAATATGGAAAATGGATAATGAGAAAAGCCTATGAAGAGTTAATTCCAACAGAAATTATTTGGAGACCAAAAGCTCCGTTAGAAGCGGGAACTGGAACAGAAGTTCTTCGCACATTTTTTAATGAAGAAATCACAGACACAGAATTTGAAAAGACACAGAAGCAAATTCTTCAAGAAGATGATGTGAAAATTCAAGATAAAGAACAATTGATATACTACAAATCTTTTAAAGATGCATTTGGAAAACCCTCAGAAGTATATCCTGATAATGGAGGAATTGAATGTCCGTTTTGCAAAAGTCATTTGAAGACCAAAATAAAGTTCTGCAAAATTTGTGGTGCGTACCCGATCTAATCCTCTTTTTCTTATCTTAATTAGATAATCTACTATTTAGATAAAAATACAAAAGATAATTTGGAATTATCTTTCCAAAAGTATATGGTGAAGTTTCGAAAATGGCTAGATTGTCTCAACTAAAAGTAGCAATGGGCACATCTATTTTTTTCGTAGCTTTTATTTTTGCCATGTTTTTATCCGCAATAATGTTTCTTCTTGATTTTTCTCTCATTTACAGTGTTATCGGTACTATCCTGTTCATACTTTTTCAATATTTAATAGGCCCATTCATAATCGGCGCTAGTTCACGCTTACATTACCTAAAACCTGGTGAAAATCAATGGTTAGAATCAATAGTAAAAAACTTCAACAAAAGATGGAATACCACTGCCCAAATTAGCTACAGTACCAAACAAAACACCTAACGCATTTGTTTTCGGAAGAACATCAAAAAGCGCTACGTTAGCGGTTCATGAGGGATTATTAACTAATCTTAACAAAGAAGAAGTTGAAGGAGTACTAGCACATGAATTAGGTCATATAAAACATAAGGACTATATTGTGATGACAGTGTTATCAGCGCTTCCTTTAATTGCCTACATAGCTGCTCAGACATTATTTAGAGCTGGAATGTATAGTTCTTTTTCTAACAGAAAAAACAAGAAGGGAAACTCGGGTTTGGCCTTAGTTGTTTTAGGGGCAATTTCATTTTTAGTTTACATTATAACTTTCTTATCAGTTATGAGACTTAGTCGATTACGTAAACATTACGCAGATGCCTATTCAGCATATTTAACGGGTAACCCCAGAGGTCTCTAGAGTGGATTAGCAAAAATTACTTACGGATTATCAATAATACCTCAAAAATCAACTCAGGTAAGGGCTTTTTATATTGGAGACCCAACGATGGCAAAACAAGAAATCCAAACTTTGATGAAAAACAAACAAGAATATGATTTGGATAAAGATGGAATCTTAGATGAAGTTGAACTTCAAAGAGCTATGCAAAAAGAAGCAAAAACCACTTGGAATAGCTTAAACAATTGGTTTTCAACACACCCACCTACATTCAAGAGAATAATGTTATTACGGGAAATAGAAAAAGAGATGGATACTGGAAGATATTCATATAAAAATGTCTATTCTAAAATTTAACAATACTAATTCGATTTTTTGAAATAAATTCAACATTTATGCCAAAACTTCTTAGAAATCAAGAGAAGACTAATATCTTTCTAATTAAGAAGTAATTTATAGAGAACTTAAGAGTGAATGATTGATGCGTTATTGTCCAGAATGCGGAGGAGATATGAGTTACTCAATAGCCACCAAGCACCATATATGTAAAAGCTGTGGTCTGTCAGTTACTCAACAAGAGCTTTGGGAGTTGCGAGAAAAACTCAGACCAAACTTGGAAACAGCAGAAGAGAAAAAACAGAAAGAAAGAAACGATTATTTGAAGTGGTGGCTAAGCAAAAAAAAGTAAGCATTTACCTAAAGGTGAATTTGGTTAACGAGTTAGAAGTATTTAGAAATTAGCAAACAATTTTTTAATTTTTTAAAAACAACTAAAGTTGTGACTACTAAGAAGTACATATTTTTGCTCATTATTGGGTATGCATAAAGACAATAAATCACTCAGAACCCAGATTTAATGAGAAATAATGAAAAAACCAAGGATATTGTTTATAGTTGTATTAATCCTAATGGTTTTTTCCTTGATAGATTTTGCTCATGCAGATGATTATCAAATTGAATTTTTATTTATTGGAACGGATCAGGATGTTGCTTATGATCTTGAAGTAATTTTTCCTGAAAATCTTTACGAATACTACGCTGACAAAAGTCATAGGTTGATTTCAGTAGATGAATTTTCAGGTTTTGTTACGCCATACATATTTGAGTCTGTTGCTAACAAACTTTGGGAAGCTAACAATAATGAGGAAGATTTTGCCAACTCAGCTTTGATGATAGTTCACCAAATTGATTATGAAGAAACTACTCCAATAAAATATCCTGTTGAGACTATGATTGAGGGTAAGGGTGATTGTGATCTTTTTTCAATTGTTGCTGCATCTATTATTAAAGCAGGAGGTTTAGATGTTGTTTTGCTATATTACGAGGAACAAACACACATGAATATTGGAGTAGCTCTTTCTTCAGCTCCACAAGATGCAAGAGATTCAGCGTATCATGTTGATTATGATAATAATCGGTATTATATTGCTGAATGTACTGGCGAGAACTGGATTGAAGGATGGAGAGTAGGAGAATGTCCTCCAGAATTAAAAGATGTTAGCGCTGAAGTGATATCTTTAGAAAATATCGAGCAGGTAGCACCAGGACAGGCTTCAGCTAGTTTCACTTCATTAGAGTCAAGTGTTATAGTTTTAGATGTAACACCTGTGATTTCTTTGCAAAACACAGATCTTAGCTTAAGAGGACAACTATCACCATCAATTGAAAACCAGAACGTAACATTTTATGCAAGTGTAAACAATTCACCTTGGAAAGCAATAGGGTCAACTAATACAAAATCAAATGGATACTTTCAGTATTTATTGAAAAATGAATTTAGCGGAATGATATCTATTCGTGCAAGTTGGATTGGAGATAACCAATATGCAGGAGCAGTAAGTTCAGCCAAAAATGTAACCATTATTCCGTTAATTGTGCTAGAATTATCTATATTAGTTAGTCTATTAGGTATCGCAGGAATTATCTTAATTTTTATCACTAAGAGATCTCAAATTGAACAAAAACAAATGGAATATTGGTAACATAATAGACAAAAGATAATTAAGGTAAATTATTCTTGAGCTTTACGTTTTCTTCTGATTAAAGCAATAGTGTCTTTTCTGGATGGATGAGAAATAGCTCCAGAGGGGCAAATATCCTGACAACCTTTACAAAGAACAACACAATTGTATGGATTCACTGCAATTGGACGGCTTTTTTTCTGCGCCACATCGAGCCTATATACTCCAAGCTTACAATAGTCAACGCATTTTCCACAGCTAATACATTTTTCGTAATCCACTATTGGAAACCAGGGAATCTCTTTTCTAGATATCCCTTTGTATGTTTCTTTAAACATCTCTATACACTTTTGTATCTTGTTTTTCACCTAAGCAATCGAAATAGATAGGTGATTATCACCTATGATTCTTTCTACTGTATTAGTTTTTTTTGAAAACCAGGTAAAGAGAGCATATTTTTTTGGTGTAGGGTGCTTTTTTGAGAAATGGTATAAAACAGATATGTTAAGTGCGGTCGCCGGGATTTGAACCCGGGTTATCAGCTTGGGAAGCTGAAGTCCTAACCAAACTAGACTACGACCGCTCAAATCGATTTGGTTTTTCCAGTATAGTTATTCTTAATGGCTATAATAATAACTAATTTATGAATTTCTCATTATGGAGAAATTTAATAATTCACATTAATTAACTAAATCAACACGATATTACAATTTAACCAAAATTCCCTTGATACTATTGAAAACTTAATAAGAAAAACAATAAACAATCCAGATCAGAATATTCCAAGTTACGAAATAAAGTATTATCTATTCAATCAACACGTTATTGATACTAGAGAAAACTTCACTCTTCAGGACAAGTTTAGAGATGAGAATAAATACACAAGAATACAACAAGAGAATTTATCATAAAAATCAAATTGAAAACACAATGAATAGATTAAATTCTTTAAAATTCAAAGTTACTGAATTAAGGATAAAATGTGAAAAGATAAAAAAACTTCAAACAGAAAATCACTGTAAAGTATGCAGAAAAACAATTACAAAAGGTGAAGAAATAACGTTTAAGATTCTTCCAGAACCATAAAACAACATTATCATAAAACGTGTTTTGGAGCACTTATATCTGATCTCAAATAAGTAGAGTTATTTTCCAGCACAATATGTCAGATAGTCTTGAGCGAAAACAAAGTTCACACTTTTTCAGAAAGTATAAAAAAAATTATATCCATTAAACCAAAATAATTGATTTTTTCGCAAAGTATTTCAGAATAATGAAACCATATAGTATTAAGATGTCTGATCCTAAACAACCATGTCCAAAATGTGGTTTTGAAATTGGAAAAATCCTATATTGCACAGCCTTAAAATCAAATATGTATTATTGCCCAGGGTGTAAACTCAAGATTCAGTCTAAATGCGATAAATGCGGAACATGGTTAACGGTATTAGAACGATATTGCCAAAAATGCGGAATTGAAAATGTTTTTTTTCTATAGACAAACATAACCACTTTTTAGTAAGATGCCAAAAATTTTCATGAAAAAATTAGAAACTAACTTTTCCCTATCTTTTCTAAATATTCTATAAAACTTTTCAGTTCTTCTTTATCCATTTCGACTAAGGAGTGACGTTCTGTTTTAATATATTTACGAAGTTCTTCAAACATTCTTTAGCTTTTACATCAAGTTTCACAGTGCGGATTTGATCTCGTTCTATTTTTATTCTATAAAGTGTTGCAATAAAGGTTCCAAGAACAAGTACGGTATTACTAATAATAACTATTAATTCCAAATTCATTTCAACATCGCCTCTCATTCTATTTGGTAAATTATATGTTCATTAAAGTCTTTTTTTAGGTTTTCATTCATAATCTAATAAACAAAAATAGTGAGATTAACCAAAAGGTTATTTGATATTAGCAGAATCGTTATTTCTTACAAATCAAACTTAAAACATGGAAGAGGGAGAACAAACCGCTATGACAAAAAAAATTACATATTCAGATGCTGGAGTAAACCGTGAACAACGCACAGAATCTAAAAAAGAATTAACAAAACTGCAAGAAACTTATAAATATTGTACACAGGGTGCAGTTACGCGTTTACCATATGGAAATATCTTTCCTTTTAAAGATAACACATACTTAGATCTGGTTATAGAGGGTGTAGGAACAAAAGTTTTGGTAGCACAATTAGCTAATAAATTTAACACCATCGGAGTTGATGCAGTGGCAATGGCAGTTAATGATGTCATTAGGTCAGGTGCTAGACCAATTGCGATGGCAGATAATATTCATGCAATAGCTAGCGATCCTCATCTTGTCAAAAACTGGCTTGAAGGAATTGCAAATGGAGCAAAAAAAGCAGAGTGTCCAGTAACTAGTGGTGAAATTGGAGATGTCGCAGAAATAATAAAGGGATTAACACCAAACCAAGGATTTGATATGATTGTTTCAGTAATTGGGCATGTTCAGAAGAATAATATCATAACTGGAAAAAACATTAAACCAGGAGATATTATTATCGGACTTTCAAGTAGTGGTCTTCATAGCAATGGAATAAGTCTTGCTAGAAAAATTCTCTTCAAACAGTGGGGAGGAAAATTTGATAGGTTTGATATACCCAATAATCTTGAAAGGCCAATAGTTCAAGAAGTTTTGGAACCGACAAAGATCTATGTAAAATCTATCCTCAAATTAAATGAAGAATTAAAAATTAAGGCAGTAGTACATATTACCGGGGACGGATACCTTAAATTCGGCAATCTTAATGGTTTTTCACCAGGTATTGGTTTTGAATTTTCAAATTTCAAACCTCACCCAATATTTTCAATAATTCAAGACACTGCACGAGATCTTGGATATATATTAACTGACGAAGAGATGTTTAGAACTTTTAATATGGGATGGGGTTTTGCAATAATAATTAATAAAGAAGAGCTTGAAAACGCTTTAAGTATTCTAGAAAAAAGTGGTGATAAACCCGAAGAAATTGGCAAGATCACTGATAGTAACAAAATTAAAGTGATTTACAAAAACAAAAAAATAATGTTAACATAATATTTTGTACATTAGTGATGAAAGCGTTTAAATCCATTATTCTCAACATTTAGCTCATGAAATACCTCTTGAAAATCGAAGTCAGCCTAAAACCAGGTCACAGCAACCCTGAAGGTGAAACAGCTGCAACCCTGTTAAAAGAACTTGGTTATCAAGTTGATTCAGTAGATGTTAGTAAAGTTTATACAATTCTCTTAAAGGCAAGAGATAAACAAGAAGCAAAAAATAAAGGAATTGAAATGTGCAAGAGGCTTTTAGCAAATCCAACTAAAGACAATTACACAATAACCATTGAGGAGCAAGAATGAGTCCTAATCTCTATATTCAGAGAAAAACAAATAGTAAAATATTTGAAATCAACCTAGCTCAAGCCTCCGATAACGAATTATTAGATATTAGCAACGAAATTGGACTTGGTTTAACATTAAAAGAAATGAAGGTTATCCAAAAATATTTTTATAAACAGACAAGAAACCCTACTGACTTAGAACTACAAATCATAGCTCAAACATGGTCTGAACATTGTTGTCATAAAACATTTAAAGGAATAATTCAAGTCAATAATAGAAAAATTAAAAGTCTTTTTAAAACATTTATAGCAAAAGCAACAAAAGAAATCAACCCTGATTGGTGTTTCTCAGTTTTTGAAGATAATGCAGGAATAGTACATTTTGATAAAGATTATGGAATTGCAGCAAAAGTTGAAACTCATAACCATCCATCAGCTGTAGAACCCTTCGGTGGTGCAGCTACGGGTGTAGGTGGTGTAATCAGAGATGTATTAGGAGTTTGGGCAGACCCAATTGCATGTATGGATGTTTTAGGATTTGGGCCTTTGGATTATGATTACAAAAAACTTCCGTTTGGAATTAAGCATCCTAAATATGTCTATAGAGGTGTTACTGCTGGAATAAGCGCTTACGGTAACAATATGGGAATACCTACAGTAAATGGGGCAATATACTTTGATGATAGTTATACAGGAAACGTTGTAGTATATTGTGGCTGTGTAGGTTTATTACCTCTAAATAAATTTCGCAGAAATGCCAAATCTGGTGATATAGTCCTGTTAGTAGGGGGAAAAACAGGGCGTGATGGGATTCATGGAGTAAACTTCGCGTCAGCTGAGTTAACTGAAAAGTCTGAACTAGTTTCGAGACCAGCAGTTCAGATTGCAGATCCTATAGAGGAGGAAAAAGTAAAAAGAGCCATAATTGAAGTCCGAGACCTTGAGTTAGCTTCAGCAATAACCGATTTGGGAGGAGGAGGATTATCCTCAGCAATAGGTGAAACAGCTGACAAATTCAATTGTGGTACAATTATAAACCTTCAAAAAGTTCCTTTAAAATACCAAGATTTGACACCTTGGGAGATTTACATTTCAGAATCTCAGGAGAGAATGTTGTTAATTATTCCTCCTAAAAATCTTGAAAAAACACTGGAAGTATTCTCAAAAGAAGAAGTAAATGCTACAGCAATTGGAAAACTCACCCCAGACCATCATTTAAGAGTTTACTTCCAAAAAGAAGAGATAGCAGACTTAGACATTTCTTTCATTTTCACATCTATTGAGAGCGAAAAAACCGCAATTTACGAAAAAATAAAATTTAAGGAACCAATCTTTCCAGAACCAAAAAATTTAAGCAGAATATTACTTCAACTTTTATCAGCACCCAACATAGCTAGCAAAGAGAAAGTAATTCGAACATATGATCATGAGGTTAAAGGTAACACTGTCCTAAAACCACTACAAGGAAAATATAGTGGTCCAAATGATGCAGCAGTTCTTAAACCTCTCGATAACTCTTGGAAAGGGATCGTTATTTCATGTGGTATGAACCCGAAATATGGCAAAATTGATACTTATTGGATGGCCGCATCAGCTATTGATGAAGCAATAAGAAATAATGTCGCAGTTGGAGGACGAAGAATCGCATTACTCGACAATTTCACTTGGGGAAATCCTGATAAACAGGAAAGATTAGGATCTCTTGTTAAAGCTTGCGAAGCATGTTATGACATAGCGATAGGTTTTGGAACACCATTTATTTCTGGAAAAGATAGCCTATATAACGAATCACCTTTAGGTTCTGTGACTCCAACTCTCCTTATTTCGGCACTGGGTATTATTCCAGATGTTAGAAAAACTGTATCTATGGATATTAAAAAACCAGAAAACTTGCTGTATATTGTTGGGGAGACCTTTAATGAATTGGGAGGTTCAGAATATTATGCGTCCAAAGAATTCATAGGAAGAAATGTTCCAAAAGTAAGAACATCGATTGCAAACAATATTTTCAAGGCTATAACAAAAGCAATTGACTCGAATCTAATTGAGGCTTGCCATGACATTTCAGAAGGTGGACTAGCAGTAGCTGCTGCTGAAATGGCTTTTGCGGGTGGTTATGGTATCGAATTAGACTTAACCAAAGTTCCAAACAAGGAAATAAGTAGAAATGATTTCTTACTATTTTCAGAATCAAATAGCAGATTTCTTGTTGAAATAAATAAAAAAGCTAAAGATAATTTTGAGTTTATAATGAAGGAAACCCCCCATTCAGAAATTGGCAAAATTACAAAAAAAACCGAACTATCAATTAGAGGCTTGAATGGAGAATTAATTATAAACACACCACTAGAAAATTTGCAAAAGAAGTGGAAAGAGACATTGGGTACGAAGGTGTAAAACATAAAGCGAGAAGAAATAAAAGTCTGTATTCTTCGAGTAGGCGGAACAAACTGCGATTTAGAAACTCAAAGAGCATTTCAGGAATTAGGAGTACAAGCCAAAACTTTACATGTTAATGAGCTTATCAAAAAAAGAAATCTCCTTGATTTTCAAGTCCTTGTAATTCCAGGAGGGTTTTCATTTGGAGATTATGTACGTGCAGGCGTAATATTAGCACGGTTGCTTTCAGCTAAACTTAACAAAGAGATAAAAGCCTTTGTTGAAGATAACAGAGCAATTCTAGGAATTTGTAATGGTTTTCAAGTTCTAGTGGAATACGGATTATTGCCTGGTTTTGAGGGGATTACACCTTTTCCAGAAGCCACACTTACTACTAATGTTCCCCAAGGTTACAATTGTCGATGGATACATGTAAAACAAGAAAATAAAAGTAAATGCATATTCACAAATAAAATTCCTTTGGGAAAAGTAATTCATTTGCCAATAGCACATTCAGAAGGTAGGTTTCTATTTCCAAAAGAACACCAAGAGAAAATGCTTGATAAACTCTACGAAAAAGATATGATAGTTTTCAGATATTGTAGTGAGAATGGTGATTTTGCTAACAAAGAATATCCGATTAACCCAAATGGATCATTCCATGATATTGCTGGCATCTGTAATAATGAAGGAAACATATTTGGATTAATGCCACATCCTGAACGAGCTTTTCATTGGTGGCAAAAACCAGGCTGGACAAAAGATGGAAATAATCAAAAATATGGTGATGGTAAATTGATCTTTGAAAGTATAATTAACAATTTAATCTAAAAAGTCCAAATCTTTGACATATGGGAGTCCAGCTCGAGCACCTAATTGCATAACTTTTTGTGAAGCAACAAAATTGCCAATTTTAGCGCAATCAAAAAGACTTTCTTCGTTCAGCAAACCCGAAATAAAACCTGCATCAAACGCATCCCCTGCACCGGTTGTATCTATAGCATTTACATTAAAAGGTTTAACAAAAAAGCTTTCATTTCCGTCAGTAACATAACTTCCAGCTGATCCAAGTTTTACAGCCACTATTTTTATCCCTTGCCGTATCATGAAGTCTGCGCCCTCCTGATAATTTGCTTTACCAGTTAATAATTCAAGTTCAATTTTATTTGGCAATAACAGATAAGTTTTCTTTAGTATAGGTTCCAAAACTCGATAGGTTTTATTTGCATATAAAACGCCAGGATCAAAACTCACTTTTGTTGATTTGGAGATTAAGTGTAATATTTTTTTTTGAGTTTGGAATGATTGTTCTCCTACAAAAGAAGATAAATGTAAAAATCTTGTTTTAGAAACATATTCATGTTTTACCTCGTCAAGTGTAATTGTATCATTTACACCGGCATCAACATATAATGCTCTTTCACCTTTTTTATCTATAAATCCTAAAACTAAACCGCTTTTGCCATGTGTTGATTGAATTATGTTTTTAGTGTCAACTCCTTCAAAACACAAATCTTGTAGAATTAGTTTGCTTTCTTGATCACAACCGATCTTACCAATAAAACCTGTTTTGGAACCAAGTCTTGCTAATCCAACTATAGTATTTGCGGCTGATCCGCCACAAGTCTCAGTGTAGCTCTCAATAAAGCTCTCCTCTTCAGCCTTAGCAAGTTTATTCACTTTGTAGAGTTTATCAACATTAAGAGCACCAAAACCTACAACATCAAAAGGAATCATGAAAACAACTCGGTTAATTCAATTTTATATTTACCTAAAGTTCCACCATAATTTCCAGCAGATACGCCAATAACACCAACAACATCCAAAGCTGCTTCAATTCCTTTTTTCATTGCTTCTTTTACAACTTCCATTGAAACACCATTAATTACTATCTCAGGAATGTACTTCACTTTGTTAGGAACTTTAGATTTTACGCCCAATTTTTTCTTCAGGGAGGGACAATAGGTATGATTTGTAGTGGGACCTATAGAAGGAAAATTGGTTTCTGTTTTTGATCCAGCGGAACAAATATCAAAAGGAGTAACTACACCTTTGATTTTATGTATAGCTTCTAAAGCTTTTTTACCAGCGTGATTTACAGCTTCTTTTGTTTCACACATAATCCAAAAATTGGCGCCCATTACTCCTCGGGCATACCCCAAGTACCTTTCTATTTTAAAATCTGGAACCATTAATGGGACAATAATCATATTTTTTCCATATCGATTCTCAACCCATTCATAACCATCTCCACAATGACCAACCTTCAACATCATGTCCATTTTTCCGTCCGATTTTGTTAAGGCATTAAAAATCGCTGTAAAGGGTTTAACAAGAATGTCTTGCCGAATCCTATAAGACAATTCAGTTTCAAATTTAATTAAAGACTTTGCGAAAGGTTTGTTTTGGTCTATGGCTCCCCAAAATTGCAGGATTACACCTTTACGGTTGTCTGGAGTTTCAGTTTTTTTCAACCAGGACTCTATACCCCCCTCAACTCTACCAATAACAACAGAAGGATTTGAAGTCGAATCCTCTGCAGCTCTATTCAAAATATTTTCATCATCTGCAGTGAGAATAACTTGTGAAAAAATGCCATCAAAAGCTTCAGCGTAAGTAGGATCAATAGTTTTGCTGGTAAACATCAACCTAAACCTCCTACGGCTTCACCTCTAACAGATTGTCTAAAAATGTTACTCTCATCAACTAAAAAATCAGTATTTTTAGGTGTTATAATTTGAACATTAGGCAATTTTTTTTGGTTATTAGCAAGAAATATCGATAATAGAGATTTATCTAATCCAATTTTTAGAAGATTCTTTACACTCCAATTTTCCAATAATTGAATAGTTTTTTCCTTCCCAAACTTAACGAAAGAATCCGTGAGGATAGCAATAACTAAATTACTATTTGACAAAACAGCTACTTCAGAGTTTTTTACCGCATAATGATTTCCATTAAATGAAATAGCTAAACCTCCTTTCTGATTAACAAGGTGGAGAGCTTCGATATCAGTAATACTATCACCGAAATATATGACATTCTCTATTGAACTATTCAAATTTCTCACTACATCTCTTATTGCTTCGGCTTTTTGATTGCCACCAATGGGTATAACATCAGAGAAAATAAGAGATAATTGCATATTTGAGATTTCATTCCAGAAAATTGTATCAAGTCGATTAATTGTTTCTTGAGTGTCAGCAGATAGATCATTCATAGTTCTGGCAGACAAAGGAAGTTCTATTGGGGGTAATTCCAATATTTCTTTTGTTATTTCTTTCATTTTTTTTTTCTCTTTTTTGGTTATGGAGTATTTATCTATTGACAATTTAGTAGAATATGTGTTTTCAAAAGGAAAATTTAGTGCTTTACATAACTCTCGTATATATTGTTCATAACTGGTACTAACAATGAATGCTGGCACTATTTTTTGTATAAAATTTAAAGACAGTTTGCTATCAGCTATTAACAACAAGTTTTGGGCTGAAAAATCCTCAATTTGTTTATCAGTAACATCATACGCTTTTAGAAATGGAAGAATTAATTTTAGAGTATTACCAGCATTATAACCAGGTTTTTTTAAAATATCCACTAATGCATCATCATATTTACTAATAAGAGCAAATAAAGTGTCCCCTTTTGGAATAAAATTCTTGGTTATTTCAAATGCATTGTCATTTTTCGATATTGGACCTTCACAATCAGAGATAAAGACCCGTTTCATTTATTGCCCCTCAAAAGTTCCATTTTACGTACACTTCTAAGAATATGTGTTTTTGAGGCAATATCGGTCCTATTCCAAAGAGCCCCACCACTTATAGCACCAGCACCTTCGAGAGAAATTTCACGAGCTTCTTCGATACTATCACCAATACCTAAAATGGCTACTGCTCTAGATCTCAAAGCAAACACCTTGGAATCTCTTATTTCCATTGATCCCGGGTATACCCTTATACGATCAGAATATTTCGCTACAAGTGAATCAGCTTTTGATAGGTCAATTGGAGTATTAACAACTGATTTGTTCACTAGATGGGGAAAAGTAGTCATATAACCACCATAATTGGGTGGAACTTTGTAGGTTAGAACGCTAGCAGCTTCTCTTAATTCTATATTAGTCAAGGTTCTATTCAACATTCTATAGCAGACATCAACCAAATCATCTTTTAGAAGGGGTAAGATGTTAATTATTTCAGGATCCCCAGGTCTACTATTGTTTTCAAGGATTTTTATTCCGTTCTTAGAGTGCATAAATGCTAAGTATAATGGGACTCCCCTTAAAGCGGAATCATCTCCAATCTTTTCTTTCCATTTCTGAAAAATCTTGTTCGCTAAAGATAATTCATTAGCTCTTTCAGAGGGAGTTAAGAATGGCAAGTGTTCGTTAATATCTTTGTAAGATCCCATCCCACCAGTATTAGGACCTTTATCGTTATCAAAAGCACGCTTATAATCGCGAACACTAGGTAGTGGAACTAAATGTTGTCCATCAGAAAAAATTTGGAAACTTGATTCCTCACCATCTATCTTTTCTTCAATAATTACTGAACTATATTGAAAATTCGACATGAAATGTTCAAAGAGTTGCTCTCGAGTGGTAAAATGATCACCCCAGACGCCCACTCCTTTTCCAGCAGTAGGTTTGTCAGGTTTTACTACGGCATTATTCGAGAGTTGATCAAGCCAACTGTAAACTTCTTTTTTAACATCACTTGTGTTTTTGTAATCTTTTGGATCAAAGATTTGAAAACGTGGATTTGATTCAGGCGCTATCTCCTCAAACAAAAGTCTCTGCTTAATTTTACTATCTTCAATTGCGTATTTTTGTTTAGGACAAAGAACAGGAATATTTGTTTTTTCTTCAATAAGATCACGTACACCCTCAATTATCGGTTTTTCTGAACCCACAATAACAAAATCTATTTCAGTTTTATTGGATACTGCAAACTTGCATATGTCTTTGCTATTCAAATCTGGAATTACAACGTGTTTATGGGCTCTTTTTATATTAAATGGATTATGTTGTCTATCTGCAATATATAATTCTACATTATAATTCTGACTTCTTGCAAACATATCAACCATTGCAGCTTCTCTTGAACCATAAGAAACGATTAATATTCCTACTTTTTCCATTAGTAACACCATTATTATTTTAAGGAAATTAAACACTGAAACCTAATTTGGTTTATTAGAGGTACCATAAATATCTTCATTCTTTTCCGTTTCATATACTCTATCTGTTTCTGTGTAGCCATTTAAGAACTTCCCCTTCATATCATCAGCCATTTTTTGAGCCAATGGTGTTGGGTACTTGCCATTAATACAGGCTAAACATAATTGGTCATGTTTCTCACCTGTTGCTATGACCAATCCTTCAATTGATTGATAACAAACAGCGTCTGCCCCTATTATTTTTGCTATTTCTTCAGGACTACGTTTTGAACCAATAAGTTGGCCATAAGTAGACATATCAATCCCATAGAAACAAGGACCAATTATGCGAGGAAAGGTAACAAACATATAGACTTTATTTACCCCTGATTTACGCAATTTTTCAATTATGACTTTGGTTGTATCTCCACGAACAATACTATCCTCGGTTAAAATAACTCGTTTTCCTTCCATTTTTGAACCTAAAATATTTATTTTCCGATTTATTGTTGAACTTCGTTCACTATTGAGCAGAATAAAGGCTCTTTCCGTAACGTAGCGATGTCTACGTGAAGCACGTTCCCATCTTATTTTTGATTCTTCATGAACACCCATAGCTGGATCATCGCCCGTTTCTGGAACCGAGAGAATCAAATTAGCATCCGCCGCTATTTCTGGAAATTCTTTAACTAAATTTCTTCCAAATTCTTCACGGATTTCATAAACGAATTGACCATTAAATTTGGCATCAGGTCTTGCAAAATAAGCGTATTCGAAGGCACAAAACGCTTTTTTTGGATTTTCAATAAGCTGATTCCTTATAAAACCGTTTTCGGTTACAGTTACAAGTTCACCTGGTTCAAGTTCAAAATCTCTGATGAAACCATTTATATCTAAACTTACTGTCTCTGCTGATGAAAAGGAGAAAGTTTCTCCATCTGGACTATGACCAGCACACAAAGGTTTTATCCCATGTGGATCCTTAAAAGCAAAAAATTGGTTATCACTAGTTATACCAATAACTGAAAAAGCGCCCTCCAGAGCTAACATGCAAGTTTTAACAGCAGAGGGTAAAAATTTTCCTTTTTTAAGTTCAAGTAATAATTTATAACACACAACATCAGAATCACAAGTATATTTGAAATCTGGAAAAAAAAATTTCACTTCTTTTCTAAGTTGGGATGTAGTAACTATGTTGCCATTAAAGGATAATGCAATTTTCAAATTGTTTATAGATCCCAAAATGGGTTGAGTTCCTTTTAGAATGGATGCATCGTCACATTTTCCAGAAGTGGTATACCTTACATTGCCAATTCCAATATGACCTGGAAGAGATCCAAACCATTCCTGTAGTGCGTTGGAATGTAAAGTAGGTATCAAATCAAGATTTCTATAAGGATGAAAACGTTTGCCATTATAAGTTATAAATCCATGAGACTGGTGACCTCGATGATTTTGAGCACGAAGACCCCAATATAAATGAGAGGATATGGATTTCTTTCTGAAATTATATACACCAAAGACTCCGCAACCTATTTCTGGTTTCCCCCAAACTCGATATGGAAGTAGATAGAAACGGGGTTTATCTATTTTTAGGACATCTTCGAATAAAAAGCATGGGAAGATATAATGAGTACTAGCAATTTCACTTTTTTAGAACTCAATTTTTGCTAAAAATTTTTAATTTTGAAATTTAGTTGTAGAAAAATTGCAAATACCTATCTGATTCGAAATAGAAAAAGAAATGTGAAAAAAGTGAAAGGTTATTTTTCTATAATTATTTTAGTTTTTCAGAGCTTTGGCTAACTCTTCTGCTTTATCAGTTTTTTCCCATGTGAAGTCAGGATCATCTCTTCCGAAATGTCCAAACACAGCTGTTTTTCTATAAATTGGTCTTAAAAGTTTTAAGTGCTCGATAATCGCTTTAGGTCTCATATCAAAATTTTTCTTTACCAAGTCCAATATTACTTCATCAGATAACTTTCCTGTTCCAAAAGTATTAATAAAAACAGAAACTGGATGAGCCACACCAATAGCATATGACAATTGAACTTCACATTGATCAGCTAATCCAGCTGCTACAACATTTTTAGCAACATAACGAGCCATGTAACAAGCTGATCTATCAACTTTTGAAGGGTCTTTTCCAGAAAAACAGCCTCCACCATGGCCCCCTACACCTCCGTAAGTATCAACGATTATCTTACGTCCTGTTAAACCTGAATCAGCCAAAGTGCCACCAATCACAAAACGTCCAGTTCCATTAACAATGTATTTGGTTTCACTGTCTAATTTGTCAGAAGGAATAACTTGCGTTATTACATGATTAATGATATCTTCCTTCATTTGGTCTCTATCAATTTCTTCTGTATGTTGAGCTGCTATTACTACTGTAGTAACTCTTTGAGGAACACCATCAATATATTCTACTGTAACTTGAGATTTACAATCTGGTCTCAAATAAGGTAAAAGTCCATTTTTCCGAACTTCGGCAAGTTTCTTAACAAGTTTATGCGCTAAAAGTATTGGAATAGGCATCAATTCTTTAGTCTCAGTGGAAGCATAGCCAAACATCATTCCTTGATCTCCGGCACCTTGTTCATGAACGTTAGTTTCAGTAACACCCATAGAAATATCAGGTGATTGTTCCTCAATCGAAACCATTATCCCACAAGTTTCCCAGTCTAATCCGTCACGCGCATTATCAAACCCTATTTCTTTCAACGTTTTTCTTGCGATTGCAGGTATTGATACATAACAAGAAGTTGTAATTTGTCCGGTTACAATCAAATTTCCTTGCATTACTAATGTTTCACAATCAACTCTAGCTTTAGGATCTTTTGCAAGGATAGCATCCAAAACACTATCAGAAATTTGGTCAGAAACTTTATCGGGATGACCTTCCCCGACTGATTCAGAAGTAAACAAATATTTTCCCTTTTTTTGCATAAAAATCACGTTGAGGCAATATAATAAGAGGTTATGTAATCCGAGATTTTTCTTAAAAAGTTTTCTGATTTGTAAAATTTTTTCTCCGTTGTCAAACGCAATAAAAACACATTTAAAAAATTAGGCACAAAACCAAAATAGTTATCTATATATCAAATATTTGAAATTGAAAAAATTTTATCGTAAAAAGATAGAAAATAACAATTAAGAAAAAGCAAATTTTGTTTGGGTCATAAATTATATAATCAGCAAGATCAATAAGAAATACAGGGTACAATTATGAACTTTAATGTAAAAGAAATTATCGAAAAAATAGTTCATAAAAAAGGACCTGGACCTTCTACCACTTACTCAATGTTTCATGTTTTTTATGCAATTGAACTTATTTCGAAAAAAGCTATTGGCCGCAGTAGAATAGCAAAAAAAATTGAAGTCGGAGAAGGTGCGATTAGAACAATAATTGATCACCTTAAAGTTGAGAAATTAATTGCTACATCCAGACAAGGATGTAAATTAACAGATAAAGGGATACATCTTTGGGAAAAAATTGAGCTATTGTTCCCAAAAAGGGTTGAAGTTAAAAGAACAGTTCTTAATAATTCAAAATATAATTTTGCGTTTTTAATAAAGAACAGTGGACATAAAGTAAAATCGGGTATTATTCAAAGAGATGCTGCGATTATGGGTGGAGCTAATCGAGCTACAGTTATTGTGTCAAAAGAAGGAAAATTAGCTATTGAATCAGTAAGTAAGGATATAGAGAGAGACTTTCCAGATGCTTCTAAAAAAATTCTTAAAGATATTTCACCAGAAAATAATGATGTAATAATTGTCGCTGGGGCTGATTCGGCAACAAGAGCAAAACGTGGAGCATTTGCTGCAAGTTGGGTATTAATTAATTAGAGGATTCAAGAGAGTGTTTGTTTAGTAAGTATATTTATTGCCCGCTACTAAGATCCGTTCTAAACAAGCATTGAAATTAATTAAACCCTCATTTGTTTTGGATGAAACAGGCATCAAGTTGAATTTTAATCCAAGCTGAGTAATTGCTTGCATCATATTTCGACTAAACAAACGTTTGTTTCCTTCTAAAGTGTTCTCTATTGATGTTTCTAAAGAGTCAATACTAGAGGACCAATCTGTAATTTCCTCAACTTTCTCTTTTTGAATCAAATCAATTTTTGATAAAAGATGAACTTGAGGTGTAAAAAACCTGTTATATATAGCAGCGGAAAGGAACATATTGGAAACATAATTAAATGGATTTAGCGAAAATACAGCGTCAAATAGATAAACTAAAGCTTTTGGTTCTTTTGTTAATTCATTGACTATATATGGCCCACTAGCTCTAAACGCAAATAACTCTATTTGTCCAGGTGTATCCACCAAAACAAGATCTACATCCATAGATTCGACTTCTTGGGTGATATTATCTATTTTATCTGCAATCAAATCTGCAGCCAAAATTAATGCACCATTAGGCCCCAGACCATACTTTTCCATTATTATACCTACATCCACATAATTTCGAATATCTACATCAGGAGAGTATGGAAGTTTCAAGGCACCTGGATCTAAATTTACTATGCATACATCTTGTTTTGACATCTTTAACCATTCTGAAAAAGCTGCAGTAAATAGGGATTTCCCAGAACCGGCAGTTCCAATAATAAATAAAATACCCAATAATTCTTCCTCTTAAAAATATGTTAACCAATTCTAATTAAATAATTCTGTGGATAAAAGATAAAAAAAAAAGAATATTTATTTTATTAATCAAAATTGAACATAATAAAAAAGAAAAAACTAAAGATTACTAACAAAAATAGTGATAAAAATATTAAAATAAAGCGTAAGGAAAACGCGCACCAGTTTGATGAAGTTGTCCAATTATGGGTATTTTATGTTCACACACTGGACATTGCATATCTTTAGTGAGATTCCAGCGAGTGATCTCATAACTGTGTCGCTTTATAAGAGGTTCATTACACTTGGGACAGAAAGTGTTCTCAGCAGGATGACCTGTCAGATTACCTAAATAGACATATTGCAATCCCACATTTCGAGCAGTCATGTAAGCTTTTTCCATGATTTCAAGGTCTGTTCCCGAGGTAGTAGTCATTTTATAATCAGGATGAAAACGAAGCAAATGAAAAGGTGTATCTTTTCCCAAAGTCTCTTTTATCCAAGTAGCCATCTCTTTTATTCGACTCATCGAATCTCCAATCTTTGGAATAACCAAATTTGTTATTTCAATGTGAACATTATTTCTTCTAAATTCCTTTAAAGCTTCATAAATAGGCTCAACTGTTGGAACTGAAGCATACTTTTTATAAAAATCCGGATCGCCTCCTCCTTTAAAATCAACAGTGGTAGCATCAATTAATGGAGCAATTGTTTTCACAGCTTCAGGAGTCAGATATCCATTTGTTACAAAAGTGTTAAAGAAACCTACTTGATGTGCAAGTTTAGCAATATCATAAACATATTCAATAAAAACTGTAGGTTCGGTGTAAGTATAACTAATACCTAAGCAATTACTCTCTCGGGCTGCTTTGACAACTTCATCAGGTCGAAAGTTTTTACCCGAAATTTTTTGGTCTTGACTTATCATCCAATTATCACAAAACTTACATCTGAAATTACAGCCTGCGGCAGCAACAGATAAAACTAGTGCACCAGGATGAAAATGTGAAAGAGGTTTTTTACCTATAGGATCAACAGCAGCTGAAACCGCTTTTCCATAAACAAGAGAGTTGAGAATACCATTTTCATTTTTTCTCACTAAACAAAAACCTTTAGCACCATCATTTATTTTGCATCTACGTGCACATAAATTACACTGCACTCGGTTTTTGTTCATTTTTTCGTATAAAATTGCTTCGTGAAGGGTCATGAGTTCAACCTTACAGTTTGTTTATCTCTTCAGGTTTTATATAAAAAGGTAGAAGTTAGTTCTTAAAAACTATTAGTTTTCATTTGAGTAAATTATGAAAACACGTGTGTTTATTGGTATGACAGGCAGGTCCTTTTTGCACTACCAAATAAAGCATAGTATCATAATCACAATCTACAAGTATTTTCTTTATTTTTTGAGTGTGTCCTGAAGTCTCACCCTTCATCCATAGTTTTTGCCTGGAACGACTCCAATAATGAGCATATCCTGTTTCTAACGTTTTTTTAAGAGCTTCATTATTTACATAAGCCAACATGAGTAAATCTTTTGATTTAAACTCTTGAACAACAACTGGAATAAGTCCTTTCCCTTTCTTAAAATCAAGTTTTTGTATTAATTCTTCTTTCAAGATCTAACAAGCACCCCCTGATCTCGTAAAAACCGCTTTATCAAAGGAACTGGATAATTGTTATAATGAAAAACAGAAGCAGCAAGTGCAGCATCAGCTTTTCCTTTTGTAAAAACTTCAACAAAATGAGCAGGTTTTCCAGCACCCCCACTGGCTATAACAGGAACGCGCACTAATTCAGATATTGAACGGGTTAACTCCAAATCAAACCCATCTTTAGTACCATCCTTGTCCATGGAAGTTAAAAGAAATTCACCAGCACCTAGATCTGCAGCTTTTTTTGCCCATTCAATAGCGTTTATTCCTGTAGGTTTTCTACCACCATAAGTTGTTACTTCAAACCAAACAGGACCATCATCAGTTTTTACAGTTGTAGTAGTAAAATTTCCCGCTTTTCGTCTTTTTGCATCTATAGCTACAACAACACATTGTTGTCCAAAAACTTTGGCGAGATCCACTATCAATTTTGGATTTTCAACTGCTGCCGTATTTACAGATACTTTATCAGCACCACGACAAAGTATTAATCTTGCATCAGACACCTTTCGAATTCCACCTCCTACTGTAAATGGAATTCTAACTGCTTTCGCTACTCTTTTAACAACATCTCTCAAAAGATCTCTTTTTTCAGAAGATGCAGTTATATCAAGAAAAACCAATTCGTCGGCACCTTGATCCGAATACTTTCTCGCGAGTTCCACAGGATCACCTGCTTGTTGCAAGTTTACAAAGTTAACTCCTTTTACAACTTTTCCATGATCAACATCTAAACATGGAATTATTCTTTTCGCTAATGGCATAAGTTCCTAAGTACCCCCAAATTGACTTAACGCTTCTTTTAGAGTAAATCTTTCTTCATAGAGAGCTTTACCAATTACTGCACTATCAACACCAATTTTATTAAGCTCTATCAAATCGCCTAATTGACCAATTCCACCCGCGGCAATTATTTTCGTTTCAGGAATTCTACTAGCTTCACCAAGTATTTCAAAATCGGGTCCTGATAAAGTTCCATCTTTTATTATTGAGGTTATGAGAAACGACTTAATACCCATCTCAATAAACTTGTTCAGCGAATCTCTAACGCTCATCATAGTTTTTGTCTTCCAACCTTCAATCATTATTTTTCCATTTTTATTATCTAAAGCAACTATTACAACATCTGTGCCAAACTGTTTTTGTATTTTATTCAATGCAAAAGGATCATTAAATGGCAAAGCTCCCAATATTACTTGATCAATTCCCAAAGAGAGCAACTGTTCCACATCCTTAATTGTTCTAATTCCGCCTCCCACTTGAAGTGGTAAAGTTATATTTTCAGCAATTTCAGAAATAATTGATCGATTATCTCCAGATCCCAAAGCTGCATCGAGATCGATAATATGAAGTTTTTTGGCACCATCTTCTTGCCATTTTTGAGCTGTTTTTATAGGACCACCAAATTGCTCATAAATCTTGGCAGTAGTTGGGTCTCCACGCGAAAGTCGAACTATTCTTCCGTTCATTAAGTCGATTGCTGGGATTAATTGTATTGTTAATTCACCTTTTTACTATCTTTGCAAAATTATTTAAGATTTTTAATCCAATGGAACCAGATTTTTCTGGATGAAATTGGGTTCCAAATACATTTTTGTGAGCGATCATAGAAGCAAATGTTTCACCATATTCGGTCTCTGTAGCTATAATTTTTTTTTCTATAGGAACTGGATATAAAGAATGAACAAAATAGACAAAAGAGTCATCATCGATGTCTTCCAAGATTTCATTTTGCTTTAATATTTTGAGGTTATTCCAACCCATGTGAGGTACTTTCACAGATTCTGATAATCTAACATTTTTTCCCTTAAAAATGCCTAAACCACAACCTGGACCTTCATCACTTTCTTGGAATAGGAGCTGTAATCCCAAACATATTCCCAATAACGGAGTACCATTAGCCACGATATTAGTAATAGATAGAGAAATAGATTCAAGTTTTTTAGCAGCTGCAGTGAAATGACCAACACCAGGTAAAACCACAGCATCAACTTTATTTAATTGTTTAATCGATTCGTTGATTCTTACTGTTAAACCAACTTCTTCTAGCGCATTTTTTAAACTAAAAAGGTTTCCAACACCATAATCAAGAATAACTAATTCTGGCATCAGATAACTCCTTTAGAGCTGGGAACACCTATTCTCATAGGATCAAACGCAATTGCTTGTCTAAGTGATAAAGCAAGAGCTTTCATTGCAGCTTCTGCCTTGTGATGGTCATTACTACCATATTGAATAAATATGTGTACATTTGCATTTAGGGAACTGGCGAAAGTCTCGAAAAAATGATTTATGTCTTCAGTAGGCATATCCTCAATTTTTTTTCCACGGAGTTTAAGATCAAATTTGAAATATGGACGTTTAACGAGATCAACAGCTGAAAAAGCTAGTGTACAATCCATTGGAGCAGAGGCATTTCCAAATCGGACAATGTTTTCTCTAGTTCCTAAAGCTTTGTTTAGTGCTTCCCCTAGACAAAGTGCAAGATCTTCAATTGAATGATGACGTAGATCGCCTGTAACTTTTGCTGTAATGTCTATTAGACTATGAGTTGCTAGAGAAGTAAGCAAATGATCTAAGAATGATATTCCAGTGTTTACATTAGCTTTCCCATTAGCATCAAGGTTCACTTTTACACGAACTTCTGTCTCTCGAGTTTTTCTGTAAACTTCATCTTTTCTCAATTTTGAAATCACCTAAATATTTCTTTTAAGTTCTCAACCAATTTTTCGTTCATCCAAGGGAGTCCAACTGTAGTTCTAAGACAATTGTCAAGATGTAAGATTTTGCCTATTTTCTTGATCAGCAAGCCTTTATTCAAAAGGGTCTGATAAACCATTTCATAAGGTTTGTTGACTGCAAAAAACACAAAATTCGCTTGTGAATTAAATGCTTTTATACCATTTATCTGGTTAAGCTTTTTTATCAGTTTTTCTCTTTCCCTTTTTAGTTCATCAACTGATTGGGATACAATGTTGAAGTTTTCCATAAGCTTTTTGCCCATATTCAAAGTAAAAGAGCTTACCGGAAAAGGCAGAGGGCTTTTTTCAATAAGAATATTGGATAATGGCGAATTTGTTACTGCATAGCCAAGTCGCAAAGCTGCAAGTCCAAAAGCTTTGGAGAAAGTCCGTAATATAATTAGATTTTCAAAGTCATTAACTTTTGAAATAAGTGAATAGTTGGCATATTCAGCATAAGCTTCGTCCAAAACTACTATTCCGGGAAATTTATTAATTAAAGTTTCAATTTCCTCTTTATTAAATTGGGTTCCTGTCGGATTATTCGGTGAACATAAATATAGCAAACTAGTTTTAGTTGAAAAAGACGAAAGAAGTTGCTTAATATTTAATCTAAAATTTTCTAGCAAAGGTATTGTTAAATAATTTGCGCCTTGGCGCTTTGCACAATATTTAAAAACAGGAAAGGTTGGAGCGATAGAAACTGCGGTTTCACCTTTTTCTAAAAAAAGTCTCGAAATTCTATCTATCAATTCATCACTAGCATTTCCTATAACAATACTATCAAATGGAACTTTTAATTGTCTACTGATACTTTGTTTAAGTTTATTTTGCTCCTCTTGAGGATAAATTCTCAGATCACATTCCTTAGCAACCACTTTTATGATATCAGCGAGTTTTTTTTTCGATAGAAATAGATTTTCGTTAAAGTTTAACTTCACAATTTCATTAGGTAAAAGTCCTAGTCGTTTGGCTATTTTTTCAGTAGATTCTCCAATAGTATAGCTTTCAATTTCTTGGAGTTTTTTTAATTTTTCTTTTATGCAATTATTTGATATTGTTCTCACTTTCAAGCCTCGCTTTGATTGCCATATAGTGATTAGGAAGATCCTCTGCTTGGGTCATAACTTTCAATTGATTGTTCAATTGTACTAATCCTTTTTTTGAACCTTCAACAACACTAACTCTTCTTGCAAAGTCTAGAGAAGACAATCCTGAAAATACATGACCATAACCCCCTGTAGGTAAAACATGATTTGTTCCACTACCATAGTCACTTAGGGCAACTGGACTAAATGGGCCAACAAGAATTATACCAGATGTAGTAAATTTTGCAGCAAGTTCTGCAGAGTCTTTAGTAATTATTTCAAGATGTTCAGGGGCAAAAATGTTTGCTAATTCAACGGCTTTATCAATTTTATCACATGTAATTATGAAGCCGTAGTTTCTTAATGATTCCAAAACAAGACAACTGCGATCTATAGTTGACATTAGTTTTGATAACCAATTTTGCACTTCAATACCAAGTTTTTTTGAAGTAGTGATTAACCCAACACTACTATCACTTCCATGTTCTGCTTGAGAAATCATATCTAGTGCTATAAATTTTGGATTTGCTGTCTCATCTGCCACTATTAGCACCTCACTTGGACCTGCTGGCATGTCAATAGCAACATCTCGAGAAGATAGAATTTTCGCCATTGTGACGTATTTGTTTCCAGGACCAACGATTTTTTTTACAGATTTTATTGTTTTGGTACCATATGCCAGAGCACCTATTGCTTGAGCGCCTCCGACTTTATAG
>PVMS01065829.1_pt1 | contig 24979 bp, 22 predicted proteins | sample 1853461 | NCBI WGS metagenome assembly PVMS01 (sample SAMN08582032, study PRJNA380276) | Marine sediment metagenome, whole genome shotgun sequencing project. | isolation source: ocean sediment barecode stripped | collected 2017
CGGCCCGCTTACGTTTTATCAGGGAGTCAGTTTTTCATGGCAGCGAACACCAAAAAGCCACCTACCAAATCAGAAATTTATTCGACGATCGTTGCGGATACCGGGTTAACCCGCAAAGACGTCGACGCAGTTTTTGAATCTTTGAACGGTCAAATCAAGAAAAGCCTTGGCGGTCGCGGCGCGCCGGGCCTGTTCGCCATTCCCGGTCTCTTGAAGATGCGGGTAGTAAAGAAACCGGCGCGCAAAGCAAGGTTGGGCGTCAATCCTTTTACCGGTGAGGAGATGATGTTCAAGGCGAAGCCGGCAAGCAAGGCCGTTAAAATATTGGCACTCAAGGGGCTCAAAGACATGGTCTGATTTCTGTGCCCGTTGATTCGCAGAATTCAAAAACCGGGGTTCGCCCCGGTTTTTTTTTGCACGAAGTCGGTGACCGCCTCACGCAGGTCAACAATCCTGCCATGAAAAAAATGCTCGGCATCCGGTATAACGAGAAGCTCGGGCCCGGGGTTCAGGCTGTTGACCCACTCGATTGTTTCCGCAATGTCGACGAGTTCGTCCTGATCGCCCTGCACGATAAGCCAGGGACAGTTCGGCTGGCCGCGCAATCCATTCGCCAATTGGCCGACAGGCGGTGCAACGGTGATCAGCCCGCTGGGTGGTGATTCAAGTGCGGCTCGAATTGCGACAGCCGCACCGAATGAAAATCCGCCAAGCCAGAGCGGACCGTCCGCATGCTCGCCCCGCGTCCAGGCGAGCACTGCGAGAGCATCGTCTAATTCGCCGACACCGTCGTCGAACTCTCCCTCGCTGGCCCCGGTACCACGAAAATTGAATCGTATTGCTGCGAAACCCATTCGAACAAAGGCCCGCGCCAACGTGTGCACGACCTTATTGTGCATCGTGCCGCCGTGCTGCGGATGTGGGTGGCAAACGACAACGGCACCTGCAGGCGCGCCGTCGGCCGGTATCTCCGCGATTGCTTCGAGCCGGCCGACCGGGCCGGGAACCGAAACTTTTTGAGACTGAGGGGATTTGTAGGTGTTGCTTTCGCCCATTATTGGCCCAAGTAGATGTTATTGCTGTAAAATTATGATCATATGCGGCTTGATGGTGACACGATGAGAAGCCCGATTGATCTGGAGGCACAATACTGTGCCCAAAACTATCTCCCTCTGCCAGTGGTGCTGACCCGTGGCGAGGGCGTGTATGTCTGGGATGACACGGGCAAAAAATATCTGGATATGATGAGCGCTTACTCCGCGGTCAGCCATGGTCATGCGAATCCAAGGCTCGTGCGGCGGGTTCAGGAGCAGGTCGCACAGCTGAATATCGTGTCGCGGGCGTTTTATACCGACAAGCTCGGACCATTCCTCAAGCGCGTGTGCGACCTAACCCAACAGGACATGGCGCTGCCGATGAACACCGGCGCCGAAGCGGTTGAGACTGCGATTAAGGCCGCACGCAAGTGGGCTTATTCTGTCAAAGGTGTGGCCGATGGCAAAGCCGAAATTATTGCCTGCACCGGCAATTTTCATGGCCGCACAATTGCAATTATTGCCATGTCGGACGAGCCCCAATACCAGCAGGGTTTTGGCCCGTTTCCGCCGGGGTTTCGCCTGGTTGAATATGGCAATATCGATGCACTCGAAGCAGCCATTAACGAAAATACGGCTGCATTCCTGGTCGAACCGATACAGGGTGAAGGCGGGATTATCGTGCCACCACCGGGATATTTGAAAGCCGCTGAACAGCTGTGCCGTAAACACAATGTCCTTTTGATTGCCGACGAAATCCAGACCGGCCTCGGACGTACCGGCAAAGTACTGGCCTGCGAGCACGACGACGTACATCCGGATGGTTTGATACTCGGCAAAGCGCTCGGCGGCGGCATTCTGCCGGTGTCGATGTTCCTCGCACGTCGCGACGTCATGGACGTTTTCAAGCCCGGCGATCATGGCAGCACGTTCGGCGGTAATCCGCTGGCCGCGAGCGTTGGCCTTGAGGCGCTCAACATACTGATCGAGGATGGGCTGGCCGAGAATAGCGCCAAAATGGGCGATTACCTGCTGGCAGAATTAGCCGCCATCGACAGTCCATTAATCAAGGATTTGCGTGGCCGCGGCCTTTTTATTGGCATTGAGATTGAACCAACGCTGGCAACGGCGCGAGACGTGTGTGAAGCGCTGATGGACCGAGGGCTGCTGAGCAAGGAAACTCACGCTACTGTTGTACGCTTGGCGCCACCGTTGGTCATCGGCAAGGCCGAGATTGACTGGGCGATTGCGCAAATTCGCGAGGTCATGATCGAGATGGACCGGCTTAGGCTTGCCTCATGAGTACTTTCACAATGCCCGAAATCACCATCATTCATATTGCCCTGCTGGCTGTGGCGCTCATGATCGGTGTCATTGTCGGCTGGTTATCTCGAGGCAGTCGCAGCAACAATGAGATAGCCACAATCAACGCGAGCTGGCAGGAGCAGTTGGAGGCACAGCGCAGCGAACAGGAAAGGTTGCTCGGCCAAAACAAGGATCTCATGGAGCAGAATAGCCAGTACCTGGCATCCAATAAAGATTCTAAGATGCGGGCGGGCGAACTCTCGAAATCACTCAAGGAAACTTTTGAATGGCGTGATGATTTGCAACGCAAGATAAAGGACGTTCGCGGTAATCTGGAAGCGACGCTTCACGAGCGCGACCAGCTGCAGAACGACAAACAGGATCGAGAAAATGAGGACCATGTCCTGTCAACGGCATTGAAAAAACGTGACGAACAGATCGACAAGTTAATGAAGGATCTCGAAGGCTGGCAGGAACGCGTGCCGCCCCTCGTTGAACGATTCAAGATTCGCAACGAGGAAGCAGATCGGCTGCAGCGCGAATTGGCTACCGCACAGCTCAGAATCGTCGCACTGGAAGCAAAGGGCGAGGCTGATGACACAAGGGTCGAACCTGTAGATCCCGCGGCATTGGGTGAAGATTTCAACGCATCGAATGATTCGGTCGATTTAATTGGCAATAACGAAGACGCCGAGGTACCCGAATCAATACTGAAAACTGAAAGCTTCGAAGCGATGATGTCGACTGAAAACTCCGAGATATCACCGCACGCCGAAGAAGTCAGCGTCGGGGACGGCGTCAATATTAACGATAGGGATGGCAGCGAGCGTGACAACCTAAAGATGATCAAAGGCATTGGGCCCGCCATTCAGAAAACCCTGAACGAAATGGGTATCTGCCGGTTCGGTCAAATTGCGGATATGAGTGAATATGACATCGACCGCGTCGCGCAACGGCTCAAGGGCTTTCGCAGCCGCATTTATCGCGAGGACTGGATTGGTCAGGCGAGAGATCTGCAAAGCCAGAAACTGACCGATCAAGCATAAGACATGTCAATCGAGCGCCTTCGATTACTGCGGGGCGTATTTTCTGCCCTGTTGCTGACCAGTGGTGTGTTAATCGCCGTTTCTATCGACAGTGGTTTGCCCGAACAGTCTGATTCAAAAAATTTCCCAGCGGTTATCGATGCACCAAATTTCTCGATACGACTGGGTCGCAACCTCCTTGCCCTTGCCGGGACCACAGCGACTGACGCTCACGAATCTGCGCTCACGCAACTGGCGCACGATCAATTGGCTGGCCATGTTACTGAAACCGATTTTAGTGCCGGCCTGTTCGTCCCAGATGACTGGAATACGTTAAGCGCACGATTGCTTTACCTGGTGGCCGCAACCAGTTCTGCAAGTGCTTCAATGGATGAGAACGGCATCGAATTTCGCGGCGTGACTTTCGACGGTCCAACTTATACGCGCCGACTTGAATTTCTTCGTAGTGCGCTGCCCGCCGGCAGCACAATTAGTTCTGAGGTCATCATCGCAAGAAATGATATTGCGCTGGGGGCACTGTGCCTGCGCGTTTTCGCCACCTTTGCAAACCAGCGCGTAGACTTTCAACCTGCCAGCATCGAGGTTCGACAGGCCTCATACTCGTTGCTGGATCGCATCATCGAGTTCGCTTACGACTGCCATGGTCCGAGTATCGCTGTCACCGGACACAGCGATTCGGCCGGCAACGAGGCGCGAAACCTGAGAATTAGCCGCGCGAGGGCACAGGCCGTTGTTGAATATCTAATAAAGGGTGGCGTCGCGACAGATCGACTCGTCATCGAGGGACTGGGTTCCGCCGACCCGGTCGCCGACAATGACACAGCACGAGGCCGAGACCTCAATCGACGAATCGAATTCGAATTGCGTTAGTTGGCAGGTGTGCTCGGACTCTGCAGCTCAAATAATTCGACCTCGAATACCAAGGTTGCCCCCGGCGGTATGACTGAACCGGCACCACGATCGCCGTAGGCCATTTCAGGCGCAATCGTCAGTTCGCGCAGCTCGCCAATTGCCATACCCTCAACACCCTGATCCCAGCCCTTGATGACACGGCCCGCGCCAAGCGGAAACGGAAAGTGCTCGCCACGATCGACCGAACTGTCGAATTTGTCGCCACGATTATCCTCGGCCGTATCGTCAAAAAGCCAGCCTGTATAGTGCACGACGACATTGTCGCCAGCCTGCGCAATCTGGCCGTCGCCTGGCCTTAGAATACGAGCCGTCAATCCTGGCGCGATCTCGACGACTTCAATAGTCTTTGTTTCCGTCACTTGGATGTTCTCGTCTGTTTTGGATTCTGATGCCCCGCTTTCTGCGGAATTCACACTCTGATTGGTTTGCGGGCCGCAACCAACAAAGAAGATGGCGAGCACGAGTGCAACGATGGTATTGCGAAACTTCATGGTGATTTGCCTTGTATAGATGGATGTGTACAAACCCTGAAATTTAGTCCGAGTTTTCGAAATCCAGCGACGCGGAATTGATGCAGTAACGCATGCCGGTCGGTTCCGGGCCATCCTCGAATACATGTCCGAGATGTGCGCCGCACTGACTGCAAACGACCTCCTGTCGAATCATGCCGCGACTTTCGTCGTCAATCGTGCGCACAGCATCGCCGGCGAGCGGAATCCAGAAGCTTGGCCAACCCGACCCCGAATCATACTTGTGTGTGGATGAAAATAACTCAGTATCACAGCAAACGCAGCGGTAAGTCCCGTCTTCTTTGTGATCAACGTATTTACCTGTGAACGGCCGCTCTGTGCCCTTTTTCTGGGTCACTTCAAACTGTTCTTCTGTTAGCTTGGCCCGTAATTCGCCGTCGGATAATTCACTGTCAGCCATGGAAGAATGCCCTCTCTGCCTCGTAATCTGAACAGCCATTTTCAGCCCGGGACCGGTGCCGAATCAAGCTCAAGCAGTAGTTTATTCATGCGCCGGACGTATTCGGCCGGATTTTCAAGCTGCGAGCCTTCAGCCAGCAACGCATGATCCAACACAATTTCCGACAACGCGGAAAATCGGGACTCATCCGACTCCGCCGACAGCCGCGTGATAAGCGGGTGTTCTATATTCACCTCGAGAATGGGCTTGGTCTCGGGTACGGGCTGGCCGCTTGCTTCAAGCATGCGGCGTACTTGTGGGCCGAAATCATCTTTGCTCGCGACGACGCAGGCGGGTGAATCGACCAGCCGTTGACTGACTTTGACCGCATCGACACGATCCTTGAGTACTTTTTTGATTTTCTTCAGTAGCGGCTTGTACTCGTCGTTGGTCGTGTCCTGAACGATCTTTCCGCCGCCATCGGGCATTTCGACATCAGCCCGGCCGACGTCTTGAAACGTTTTGCCGGCATATTCGTTCAGGCTGTCGGCGAGCCATGGATCAATACGGTCCGTCAGCAATACTACTTCGATGTCTTTTTCGGCGAATCGCTCCAGGTGCGGACTGGCCATCGCCGTAACCAGATTATCGGCGAGAATGTAGTAAATCTTGTCCTGATCGGTCGCCGCCCGCTCGATGTAATCGTCCAGTGCCTGATCCTGGCTCGAGCCTCCGCTCTTGGTCGTCGTGAACCGAAGCAATTTGACTAGCTTGTCCTTGTTCGCATGATCTTCGATCACGCCTTCCTTGAGAACTTGTCCGAATTCGCTCCAAAACTTCCCGTACTGCTCCGCCTCCTTCGCCGCCAGTTTCGACAACATGTCGAGAACCCGACGCGTCAGTGCTTTGCGTATCGCCGACAACTCGGGATTCTGCTGTAACAGCTCACGGGACACATTCAATGGCAGGTCGGATGAGTCCACCACTCCTTTGACGAACCGAAGATAAAGCGGCAGAAACTGCTCAGCGTCATCCATGATGAACACTCGCTGCACGTAAAACTTCAATCCGCGCGGTGCTTCCCGGTTCCACAGGTCGAAGGGTGCGGCAGACGGAATGAACAGCAAACTCGTGTATTCGCGCTTGCCCTCAACCCGATTGTGGCTCCAGCTCAATGGATCCGAAAAATCGTGCGAAAGATGCTTGTAAAATTCCTGGTATTCCTCGTCCGATACGTCCGACCGGGATCGCGTCCAGAGCGCCGTCGCCGCGTTAATCACGCGCTCGGCCTCGTCACTGTTCGCGTCTCGCAGCGTCACCGGAAAACCGATGTGATCTGAGTACCGGCGGATTAAATTCTCGATGCGCAATGGCTCACAGAACTCAGACTCATCGTCCTTGAGGCGCAAGCTGACCGTTGTGCCGCGCGATTCCCTTTCGAGCGGCTCGATCACAAATTCGCCCTGACCGTCTGACTGCCATCGAACACCGGCAGAATTTTCAAGATCTGCGCGGCGAGTCTCGACCGTTACCTCATCCGCAACGATAAACGCCGAATAAAAGCCAACGCCGAAGCGGCCAATCAATTGAGCGTCCTGCTGCTGGTCACCGGTCATTTGCTCGAGAAAATCTGCTGTCCCGGAGCGTGCGATCGTGCCCAGATTTTCAACAAGTTCATCGCGGGACATGCCAATGCCGTTGTCGGTAATCGACAGCGTCTTCGCTTCCTTGTCATAACTGATCTGAATTGTCAGTTCCGCGTCATCCCCCAGCAAGTCAGGGCTCGCAAGCGCTTCAAACCGCAGTTTGTCGGCCGCATCCGACGCATTCGAGATCAATTCGCGAAGAAAGATCTCCTTGTTGCTGTACATGGAATGAACCATCAGCTTCAAGAGCTGACGAACTTCCGCCTGAAAACCGAGTGTCTCCCGTTCGCTTGTTTCGCCCACGTCCGTACTCTCCTGACACAAAAATTGGGTTATCGACAGATTTGCCGAACCCGGTCAGACACGATAGGGTCTTGTCAGACTATTTCAAGTACTAAGGGAAGATTCTGCCGACAGGCCAAGCGGTGTGCGCCGAACCGTCACTGAGCGATACAGTAGAGTTACAAATAGTAACATGGCTGTCGCCATCGCCAGCGGAGGATGGCGCAATGCAAGCAGCACGCCTGCGCACTGAATGAATATTGAAATGGTGAGAAATGAAAGCGCACGAAAGAAGTTTCGAATACGCTCACTAACCAGACCGATCGCAGCGATCAAATCGTCTAGTTCATCAAGCCACTGGATCACTCGTTCCAAACTATTGGACCTGCGCTACCGTACGATCGACAAGAGAGGTCCAGTGCTTTTCGAATCACTCGAAGAACTGTCCGCGTCTGATAACGAAGCATCATTTGATTGCTTCGCATGTGCAATAGCGCGATGGAATAGCTCCCATCGTTGCCGTGCGGATTCATTCTTAAGCGAAACCACTGGCGATTCAGATTCCGTGTACTTATTTGACATACTGTTTAAATCGCAAATGTAAACGTATTAATACCGACTATAGTTCGCTCTATTCATTGCCTCCGTGAGGCAGATCACAGCTTGGTTTAATCACCGCAATTTGGGCGGTGCAAAGACGAAAAATCAGACACAGTACCGTTTAGAAATGGTATTGGAGCGCATACGAAAACGCCGACACAAAGTCGGCGTTACGAAATGAGTTGCTTGGCGCGAGATTTAATCTGATCCATCACCAGAATCTTCTGACCAGTTTCGTCTAACCTGTTCAGTCCAGTTGCGATATCCCTTCCAGGAATACAACGCTGGGTCAATACCTACTCTTCGGCCGCGCGGCGCTGGCGCTTTCGAGATCCACTGACGATACTGCTGCCAGCCATCGGCATCGTTCGCAGCCGGCCGGCTCGAAGTCGCAGCGGTGTCGGTTTCGTTGGCTGTTGACTCGGCATCCTTACCGTAGTCGTCAGCCCATCTGAGATTTTTGCTATCTGGCATTAATTTGCCCTGGTCAGTCCCTGGAACAAATGCTAATTGCCCAGTCGCCCAAATCACAGGAACTGCATCACAGTGACCAAGTGCCTTTTTACATAATTTTCAGCCACTTAGGGAACGGTTTTACTTAATGACAGGGACGTCAGGAAAGCGGTTATAAATCAACTTAACAAAAAACGAATCGCGCCAGCAAAATGCGCAATCACCTCGGTTAAGTCAGCCGGTAGCAGGGATGGTAATCGCCATGTGAAATCTTCATTCGCTTTTGCGCCACGAACGCGGACAGAAGTTTATCGAGCAGAGACATGATCTGCGCAGAACCTTTTATGACAAATGGTCCTTGTTGATCGATCGCCTCCATTGTGTCTTCACGGACATTGCCGGAAACGAGTCCCGAAAAAACCCGACGTAAAACCGCGGCGAGCTCATGCGGTGGTAATTTGCTGTCAATATCGAGCTCACTCATTGACTGATGTGTTGCAGTAAATGGCATTTGAAATTCTGGTGGGATTACAAGCCGCCAATTAAAGTAAAACGCATCTCCGTGTTGTTTACGAAATCGTTGAACGTCTGACAACGCACTACGAACCTGTCTTGCAACCTCGGCGGGATCACCGACAATTATGGAGTATCGTTTTTGCGCTTCCTTACCCAGGGTCGCTACAATAAATTCATCGATCTGTCTGAAGTATGGCTCGGCTGAATCCGGCCCCGTCATAATCATCGGCAGCGGCTGATTTTTGTTCGCAGGGTGTAATAGGATACCCAGCAAATAAAGTATTTCTTCTATCGTGCCAACGCCGCCCGGAAATACCACAACACCATGGCCTACCCTGACGAAGGCTTCGAGACGTTTTTCAATGTCCGGCATTATTGCAAGCGAATTGACAATTGGGTTTGGCGATTCGGCAGCAATTATTCCTGGTTCAGTTATGCCGATGTATCGACCATTTCGAATACGTTGCTTGGCGTGTCCGATGGTTGCACCTTTCATGGGACCTTTCATGGCGCCGGGACCGCATCCCGTACAAACATTGAGGCCACGCAGACCAAATTCGTAGCCGACGTGTTTGCTGTACTCGTATTCTTCTCGACCGATCGCGTGGCCACCCCAGCAAACGACAAGCCGGGCATGGCCCTGCCGCATTAGCAGCCCGGCATTTCGAGTGATATGAAATACCGCATCGGTAATTCCAGCGCCGGAATCAAGGTCAAATCGTCCGCTGTCTACAATTTCGTTCCGCGTGAATACAATGTCCCGCAATACGGCGAACAATAGTTCCCGTGTACCACGAATCATGGTGCCATCAACGAAAGCTAGCGCCGGCGCGCTAGTCAGCGAAATCTTCAGCCCCCGGTCCTGCTGGACGAAACCGATGTCAAAGTTCTTGTAGCGCTCCTGCACTTCTCGCGCATCATCGGCGTCGTTGCCCGAATTCAGCACCGCGAGCATGCATCGTCGAAGGACTTCATACAGTCCTCCCTCACCGCTCGATCGAAGCTGGTCGACCTCAAATTGCGATAGGACTTCGAGGCTACCTTCCGGCCAAACCTCGGCGTTAACGATTTCAGGGTTAACTAAATTCAGGGCAAAATCTCGATCGGCGTATCGTTTGCGGTCATTAGCCAGATATCAATCATGTCCGAGTTTGATACGGCAATGCAGCCATCGGTCCAGTCCTGCGTCCGATAATAGCCCTCAGATCGTGACGGTGCGTTGGGTTGACCGTGAATCATGATGGCACCACCCGGATCGACACTCCTTGATCTGGCTGACCGGACGTCACCCGGACTCGGATACGAAATATGAATCGACAAAAAATACTCACTATTTGGATTGCGGACATCGAGCAAATACTCGCCTTCTGGCGTCTTAAAGTCGCCTTCTTGTTGCTTGTTACCAACCGGGCGAATACCCAGCGCGATATCGAAAGTTCGAAAAGGCTTACCCTCTTTGATCAAATGCAACTTGCGCTTGGCCTTTTCAATAACGACTTTTTCGGCAGAGGGAAATTCGTCTGCTTGCAATCCTGGCTGCCAAAGCAATGCTACTGCTAGAGCCAGAATGAATCCAGAACCTCGGCTAACGGACGATTTGTGCGGCATACTTGAATATCGCTCCTGACGGTACCGGGGCAAAGACTAGCAAACCTCCCGGCCTACGGAAAACGTCCCGCATCACAAGTTGCGGCCCACTATCCAGCCAATTGCAAATCCAGTACCACCAGCCACCGTCGTGTAATACGGCAAAAAGCGGAATAGTTGCACGGGATGTTCGGCGCCGTCGAACATGCCGTTGAGATTCACGGAGTACGCGTAGTGAAGATACAAAGCCAGGCCCATAGCGGGTACAGAAAAGCCGAGTGTGCCGAGCGGGAGCCGCCATCCCGAACCTGTCCAGCTCCCCCGGCCTCGAAGCAAAGTCAGTAACGCGAACAACAACATTATGAATAGCGGCACGAAGTTGCGCAGCACGTACGGACCACCGTCCTGCACCTCATTGAACCACGCCGCGGCGGCGCCGGTCAGCAAAATGATCGGGAGAAGCCGAACCGTGATCAATCTGAACATTCGAAATCCGACGTTATTCCGGTGATGTCATGACTGGAAATTGCACGATCGTTCCAGGCTGAACGTTGCGAGCATTGAGCCCAGGGTTATATTGACGAAATAACCAGACCGGCACGTCGTATTTTCTGAGCGACAATATCCATATTGATTCGCCTGAGACGATCACATGCTCCTTCACGCCCGTAATCACATGTTCCCGAAAGAACGCGTCCTGCTGGCCGCGGTGAAAATCCACCCGCCGACCTTCAAATGTCTTCGCATCGATTGTACCGAGGTCTAGCCGAATTCGTTTGCCAACCTCCACCGGAGTTCTAAATGCCAGGCCATTGATGTCGCGCAAGCGTTGCGTCCGGATGCCAAGCCAGTCTGCATAATGACCCAGCGTTTCAAGCGGATGTACCTCGATCGTATTGTCGCTGGCGACACTGTAATCATTGGGATCTGATAATAAGACGGTCTGCAGGGTGCCCAGCAAAGCGGCCGCGAAATCGCCAGCCAGAACCGACGACGTAAACGCACCGATATCCTCACCTTCATCTGTCGTCGTTTCAACACTGGCCGCAATGACCTCGGGCAGGGGTGGAGGCGCGACGGCAACTTGCACCGGCGCAGGTCCGGCCGCCGGCAATCGTATTTGTTGGCCGATACGAATTCGATTTGAGCTACTTAGATTGTTCAGTGCGGCCAGTGTCGATACACGGGTCCTGTAGTAATCAGCAATCTCAGACAACGTATCGCCGCGACGTACGGTATGAAATTTATCCGGTAGCTGTTCGTTCTGCCAGGTCGATTCAGGAACCAGCGCAATCAGATCGTCAATTGATCCGTCAAGCAGCTCTGCCGGCAGCCGCACATGAAACCCCTTGGGCAAATGTTTGCTACCGGTCATAACCGTGGCCTGCAGAGATAGGTTATACGTTGAAATCTGACGAGAGCTTACGCCCAGCGCTTTGGACAGGTCCGTCACGGAAATGAATGCTTTGAGCTCTGTATTCGAGAAACTTGTCGGCTGATCAACAATAAGGCCAGGGAAATATTGCTCCGCGTTTTGATCGACTTGCCTTGCTGCAAGAAACGCAACATAGAAATTCCGCGACGCAAAACCAAATGTTCTTCCATCGTACTTTCTTAGTATGTCCACATAGGCCGTATCGCCGTACTTTCGCATTGCGCGGCGCACGCCTGCAAGACCATGATTGTAGGCTGTGATGGCCATCGGCCAGTTGCCCGCAATGGAATAATTGTAGGCAAGCAGTTTTCCGGCCGCGAGCGTCGCCGCAAATGGATCGTTTCTCTCATCGATCACATGATCGATTCGCATAAATCGACGGCCCGTGCTGCGCGTAAATTGCCAAATGCCGGACGCGCCAACATTGGAGCGGGCATTTGGGTTATAGGATGACTCAACATGTGGTAATGCTGCGAGATCGATTGGCACGCCCAGTGCGCGAAATGCGTCATTAATATAATCCCGCCAGCGTCCAGCCCGCATGAGACCCTCACGAAACCGATCCCTTAGTCCTTGTTGATAGCGAATCTGTTTAGCCGCAGTTGCCAACGTCTGGTTGCTGACGTCGTCGGGCCATAATGCAAGTACCCGCGCCTCATCTTCACCGAGATTATCGCGCTTGCCCGTTGCGAGACTCCCGAGCACAGCCCGTACTTGGTCGCGCTGGCCCGAGATCAGGCGTTGTCGCGCCCGTCGATCGAGATCGCTCTCAAAATCGATGTGCTCATACACGACCGCCAGGTTTCGCGTGTCATGCAACACGCCTTGATCGGTCGTATAGAGCGTGAAAATGTCCACCCAAAAATCGATATCAGGTCGCAATTCAACCGGTTGTGGGAAGTTTTCTTGCGCCTTTAATGGCGCGGCCGCGATAACCAGGACGAAACACAAAAATACTTTTTGACTTGTCATTTACCTTAATTCAAGTTGCAATCGCTAAGTCTTGATTAGATCACGGAAAAAAGCACCCACTCCGCGTACCGTTGGCAATGCTAAAGAGCCTTGCCGGGTACGGCAATCCCTGTTGCCGCTGGCGCACAGAATATATGAATCCATGATCAATATTTGCCGACAATTCAATAACCTCGCCGCTGTCAGCATGATCGCAGTCTGGCTGGTGTTCACCGCAAATACCGCACTGGCCGATGCTACACCGCTGGAGCTGCTTGACACCAAAATTATGCCGGGCACTGCGCAACGTTTGTCCTGGTCCGCGACCGAGTTGTTTGAAGGCGTGCCGGTCTCCACGCCAGTGCTGGTCGTAAATGGGGTATTGCCTGGCCCAACGCTGTGTATGACTGCGGCCGTGCATGGCGATGAGCTTAATGGTATTGAGATGGTGCGACGTGTCATGCACGAAATCGACCCCGAGAAGTTATCGGGCGCAATTATCGGCGTGCCCATTGTTAACGTACAAGGTTTCAGGCGCGGCTCACGATATTTGCCAGACCGGCGCGACCTGAACCGCTTTTTTCCCGGTAACGCAACGGGCAGCGCCGCTGCGCGTATCGCGCATTCATTTTTCACCCACGTCGTTCAAAAATGTGACGCTTTGATCGATCTGCACACCGGATCATTCGAACGCAGTAATCTACCGCAGATTCGTGCCGACCTGCGAGATCCCGATATTGTCGCGTTGGCGCAGGGTTTCGGCTCGATGGTTGTCGTGCATAGCGTACCCACTGAGGGTACGCTGCGGCACGCCGCAACTCGCGCAGGTATCCCGGCGGTGACGCTCGAAGCAGGCGGACCGTTGCAACTTGAACTCGACGAAGTGAAGCACGGCGTTAAGGGAATCGAGACGCTGGTCAATACGCTTGGGATGATCAGGAAAATCAGCCTGTGGGGAGACCCGGAGCCGGTCTACTATCGCTCGTCCTGGGTGCGCGCCAACAACGGCGGAATCTTGCTCGTCGACGTCAGTCTTGGCAGTACTGTTCGACAAGGCGATCTTCTTGGAACGATTACGGATCCCATGAGCAATGCGAGCGTCGAGCTTCGCTCACCGTACTCCGGAAGAATCATTGGCATGGCCCGGAACCAGGTTGTCATGCCCGGCTTCGCGGCGTTCCATATTGGTATTCAAACCGACGCAATCCCATCAGACATGATCGACGATGTTATTCCCGGTCTGAAGCAAGACGAGAGTGACGTTGACGTCGACGGCATGTCTGAGTAATCGCCCTCCAACAATCGAAAATCCTCAAACTACTGGACTCGCGTCGTTGCTGTTCATAAGCTCCGGGTGCGATGACCAAAGACCGAAAAGCGCTGCACGAGTATCGTGCCCCGAAAGACTGGCCAGCCTGGATAGGCCTGGGCTGCTTGCGCTTGATTTGCCTGTTACCCCATCGAGTCAGGCTCGGCATCGGCAAGTCAATCGGCCGGCTCGCACACCGCTTAGGCGCTACGCGTCGAGCCATAGTTCGCCGCAACATCGAGTTGTGCTTCCCGGAGCTTACAATCGAGGAACGTGATCGGCTGTCACGGCAGCATTTCGAAGCGCTCGGAATGTCGATCATCGAATTGGGTCTGGGCAGATGGGCATCCGACGACAAGATCATGGCACTCACGTCGATAGAGGGCCTCGAGCATCTCGAGGGCCCGATTAAAGAGGGCAGAGGCGTGATCCTCCTGAGTGCTCACTTCACAACGCTTGAGGTCAGTGGCCGGGCATTACGCAAAATGGGCTTTACGTATGGCGCGGTTTACCGGCGCAACCGCAGCGACTTCGTCACTGAATTCCTGCGCACGGGTCGTGAGCGCTCAGCCGACGAAACCATTGAAAAACGGGACATCAAAGCGATGGTGCGCAGACTCCGCGGCGGCGGCATCGTGTGGTACGCACCCGACCAAAGTTATAAACGCAAGGGCGCCGAAGTAGTGCCGTTCTTTGGTGTACCGTCCATGCACACGACTGCAACTTCTGTGCTCGCTCGCCTCGGCCGTGCGACCGTCGTGCCTTATTTTCCACAACGGCTGCCGGACGGCAAGTACGTATTGAGGCTGTATCCACCGCTCGAAGATTTTCCAGGCAACGATCCGATCGAGGACGTCATGAAATACATGCGGGTGCTTGAAGAAGCTGTACGAACCTGCCCCGAGCAGTATTTCTGGATACATCGCAAGTTCAAGGATTTACCCGAGGGCCACGAGGACTACTACGCGGATCTGGACGCGGCGAAGTAGGCCTCCAGTAATTGCTCCCAATTCTTTTGTTCGTAATGAATCATTGGATCAAGAGATTTGATCTTCTGCAATGATCTGTGCAGCCGGCTCAACGTTTTTTGTTGCCACGGACCTGGCGGCAATAGTCGACCGCGATCGAAATCGAGCATCCATAAATTGCCGGACTGATCAATCTGCAGGTTGTGCGCGCTCATGTCTGCATGGAACACGCCGTGCGAATGAAACTGTTGGATTGCCTCGCCAAGGTCATGCCAAAACTGCGGCCCGCCGGGCAGGTCGTGAATCCAGCTCGAAAGACCCCGCACATTTGGCACCCGAACTGTAATCAAATCTGCCGTATAGATCGGACCGACTCGGCGATACCGGGCCGCGGCAGGACGGGGCACTCGCAGTCCATTTTCGGCCATCTTGGCTAACATGCGCCACTCGCGAAAAGGCCGCGAATTGTCCGCGCCCGTCCAAATGTAGGTGTCTCTGATCAGTTTCCCTATGACGCCACCACGAACGTAATGGCGCAATACGAACTGGCGCGGCACGTTACCAACAAACATCGTATTGCCACGACCCTGCGATCCGAGCCGGCCCTCGACGGGCTCGGAGTGCAGCCATGTCGAGGCGTTGAATCGATCCTCACTGATCTCGCTAATGATGGATTTGTCGTAGAGAATCGCCCCACGCGCGGTGGTTTCTACGGTCTCAGTCAACGGCTCGCCGGAGAACGGTGAATTCTCGCCTTTTTTCGGAATTTAACAACATTTAGAAGTATTCTTACCTTTTTTTGGTCATTTTAACGTCATTTCTTATTTGGACATAAGCAGAAAATGCCGCCTGCATCGACCTAACTAGGCAAAGGCAGGGGTATTGCAGTTTAGATACTATTTTCACGATGTTTGACGCATTTAAAGTCGTTTTCGACGATTTTAACAAAAAGTAACTGAACAAAATGACTGAATATCAACGTTGCAGGGCCGCAAAGCAAAATCGGCGATTGCTGTCTGCTCTGAATTTTTCTGTTTAGAAGATTTTCGATGCATTTAGGGACTATTTCGATGGATATAGGAGCTTTCTTTGTGTGAGTAGCTTCACGGGACCAAAAGCATGTAGAGTGAACTATTTTAAGCATTTTCGAGAAGTTCATGGTATTTAGCGCCAAATAGTCGTATTTTCGCGGCTAATAGGGCTGGAAGACGGAACTGGCTAGTCGCCCTGGGCGAGGCTATAGTGCGCGCCGCAGTACGGGCATTTCGCCTCGCCGGATTCTTCAATCGGCAGGTAGACTTTCGGATGAGAGTTCCACAGGTACATCCCGGGCATCGGGCAAGACAGGGGCAGATCCGTTGCCCGCACCTGGTATCGGTGCTGAGCGTTGGCCGGGATAAGATTTTCGTCAACCGTTCCTGCTCTGGGGGCCACTGCGATTCCCGTTATTGGTGAATATACCTTCATGGATTATAAGCACACGCCGACGGTAATCGCTATGCGCGCCCATCCTCCAGATGCGTCGTCCAGGCGTCAGCGACAAACTGGCGCTGTTCAAGGAGATCGTGGTGTGAAATCAGTGGCGGTTGTTCGTCGAGCAGCAAATGGTGCACGCGCAGGCGGAACTCTCGATAAGTATTCTGTAGGCGGAGCGCGACCTGGCCATCGAGACAGGCGGTCTCTGCCAACGCATCGAGTTGCCGAATATTATCTGAGTAATAAACGACAGACTGATGTTTGGCAGCATTTGCGAGCACCAGGTATTGCACCAGAAACTCGATATCACCAATTCCTCCCACGCCCTGTTTCAGATCAAATCGCTCGCCGTCACTCTTGTCGAGTTGTTTTCGCATACGACTGCGCATGGAAATAACGTCGCTGCGAAGTGTGTCTTCGTGAACGTCTGACATCAGGGTCTGCGTACGAATGCGTTCGAATTCGCGAGCGATAGTCTCACTGCCTGCGACCGGGCGAGCCCTTAGCAGCGCCTGGTGTTCCCAGGTCCACGCGTTTTCCTCCTGATAGCGCTCGAACGCTTCAACATTGGTGACCAGCAGTCCTGACTGGCCGTCGGGGCGCAGTCGAGTATCGATATCGTAGAGCATGCCCGATCCGGTTTGCGCCGTCAGAAAATGCACAAGGCGACGTACCAGCCGAGTAAAAAACATCGTATTCTCCAGCGGCTTGGTACCGTTAGTCTTTTGACCCGTTCCGGTTGAGTCGTGCAGGAAGACAAGGTCGAGGTCCGATCCATAGGATAGTTCGAGTCCGCCGAGCTTGCCGTACCCGACGATGCCAAATCCCGCTTTACGAGTATCGCCATCTGACGTGACCATTGGCTCGCCGTGTTTCGTTGTCATGTCTCGCCAGGCGATCCTCAGCGCACTGCCCAGAATCGTTTCCGCAAGGTCGGTCAGGCTGTCGCTGACGCGCATGATAGGCAAGTTGCCGTTGAAGTCCGCGACAGCAATACGAAATTGGCTGGCGCGCTGAAATCCTCCCAGGACTTCGACTTGTGCCTCACTGTCATTGGCATTCGTCGCGGTCATTCGCCGTTCAAGCTCGGACTCGAACCCCTCGCGCGTGATTCTCTCGCTATATATTCGCGGATCCAGTAACTCATCGAGCAATACCGGATAACGCGCAATCTGCTCTGATACATACGCACTTTGCCCGCATAGGCTGACCAGTCTCGCCATCGCCTGCACATTCTCATTCAGCAATGCCAGGTAAGCGCTGCGTCGTAACACTTGCTCCGCGATCACCAGCACTCGACGAACAGCCAGCTGCGGATTGGCGTTATCTTCGAGCAGCGCCAGCAGGTTGGGCACAAATTGTCGCAGCCGCCGCCTTGCGGTGGCATCAACATGTATCGTCGCAGTCGATGTCCTGAACGCGATGATTGTCTTCGCGAGTTCGCGGGCCTCGCTCAGATGTTCTGCCTCCAGCGCCGTCACCCATTCCGTTTCCGACGTAGAATTTTCCCATAGCTCCTGGAAGCGAGTTTTCGACTCGTCGTCGACCTTGCCCGACTGATCGCGAAACGCGATTTTCTCGAATTGTTGCACAACGTTTTGACGATGTCGGTTCAGGCTTGCCTGCAAGTCACTCCAATCCGTGTGTTGCATTGCCTCCGCCAATCGGATCCGATCGACAGGATCAACAGGCAATTCGTGAATCTGCTGGTCACGGATCGCCTGGATAAAATTTTCGAGACGACGCAGGTATTCGTATGCGCCTTGCAAAACCGCGATATCGTCCGCACTGACGCCATGCGGACCAATGAGCTTCGGCAGGATTTGCTGCAACTCCTGCCCCTGCAACTCGGATTGGTTGCCGCCTCGAACTAACTGCAAAGACTGCACGATGAACTCGATCTCGCGAATACCGCCTGGCCCAAGCTTTATGTTGTCGGCGAGATCCCGGCGTTGCACTTCCGCTGCGATCAGTGCGTGCATCTCGCGAAGCGATTCGAAGACGCCGTAGTCGAGATAGCGGCGGTAAACGAATGGTGTGATCAGATTTGAGAACAACTCCTTGGTGACTGCGGGTCGCGGTTTGCGTCCTACGATTCGGGCCTTTATGTAGGCGTAGCGTTCCCAGCCACGGCCATGCTGTACCAGGTAAGACTCCAGCGCAGCGAAACTGACGACAGGCGGACCGCTGTCGCCGAATGGCCTCAGGCGGGTATCAACGCGGAACACAAAGCCATCGGCCGTATTCTCTTCGAGCAGCGCGATCACCAGGCGGCTCACTCGTGCAAAATATTCCTGTGCACTGAGTGACCGGGAACCGTCGCTATCCGTGCCGCCCGGATACAGGAATATCAGGTCAATGTCCGACGAAAAATTGAGTTCGTACCCGCCGAGCTTACCCATGCCCAGAATGACGATCGAAACCGACTCACCTTTTTCATCGCGCACCATGCCGAATCGGCGCTGAATTTCTTTTTCAGCATACCGTGCGGCTGCTTCCAGCAACCGGTCCGCCAATTCAGAGATCGAACCCAACGTTTCATCAAGCGTTGCTTGGCCCGAAAATTCGCGCCACAGCACGTGCAGGAAATACCGGTTGCGAAAACGGCGTAGCTCGCGTTTGACCGAGTCGAGAGGCTGCCCACTGCTTGCCAGCTCGGAAGCGAACTTGGCCACATCCTCGACGTCTGGTGGCAACATCAGTAACGGTTGCTGTCCGACGAACCAGGCCGCCTCTTTATGAAAGGTATTGGCTGCAAATTCGCTGCAAGCCACCAAGCGCACCAAAGTGCCAATCATATCGTCGGGAATCGACGGCCCAGCTTCAGACTGATCGTATCGCTCGAACTGGCGCGACGCGATCGTCTGCAATTCTGCCGGCAGCGCCTCAATCGCACGGGCCACGGCCGCCTTCTTTTGTTCCTCCATGTTGCGCAGTCTATCAGCCCGAATTATCGATGCAGATTGCTACGCGCTACACTTGGTGTCCGACCGAGGATCAGGCCTACCATGTCGAAACACCTGCTAATTGTCTATCACACACAATCGGGTACAACGTCGCGAATGGCGGATGCGGTCATTGCGGGGGCCACGAGTGGCGACGTTGATGGAGTAAGCGTACGCGTAAAGTCGGCACTGGAGGCCGACGCCGAGGACTTGCTTTGGTCGGACGCATTTATCCTTGGCACGCCCGAAAATTTCGGCTACATGAGCGGGGCGCTAAAGTATTTTCTTGATCGCGTCTATTACGCTTGTGAAAACAAAGTAAATGGCAAGCCGTATGCAATTTTTATTCGGGCTGGCAATGATGGGACAGGAGCAATCAGCAGTATTCGGCGGATTTTGGCCGGGCTTGCGGTCCGGGAAGTACAGGAACCCATCCTTATCGCAGGCGAGTTTGACGAATCTCGACTGGCTGAATGCGAAGAGCTCGGCTTAACGCTCGCAGCGGGACTTGAGGCGGGTGTATTTTAAGCGCTTGACGACTTGACGCCTTCGGCCAGTTTCGCCAATGCCTCGCCAAGCGGTATCGGTTTTCCCACGGCATGACCCTGAGCGTAATCGACGCCCAGCTTTGCAACCAGCTTTCGCGTGCTCTCGGTTTCGACATATTCAGCGACGGTCTCGAGCTCCATAACTTTCGCAACTTGTGTAATGGCAGCCACCATTGACTCTGAAATCCGGTTCTCCGTGATATCCCGGATAAAACTGCCATCAATCTTCAGCGTGTCAACATTGAAGTTCTTCAGGTAGGCAAATGAGCTCAGGCCGGCGCCAAAGTCGTCGAGTGAGATCCGACAACCACGTTCGCGCAATGCGTCGATAAAAGCCTGTGCCTTTTTCAGGTTCGATACCGCCGCCGACTCGGTTACTTCGAAGCACAGTCTTTGTGCGGGAATGCCACTCTCATCGATTTCCTGGTAAATGAAGTCGAGAATGTCGTCGTCGCCGAGCGACTGACCCGACAGGTTGATCGAGAAATTTGCCTGAGTCGCATTAATTAACTCCGACTCCGCCGCCATACTTGCAATTGTGTTCGACGTCACCCATCGGTCGATTTGCGGCATCAAGCGGTATCGTTCGGCCGCTGAGAACAATGCCTTGGTCGATAAATACTCGCCGTCGCTATCTTTCATTCGCAATAAGATTTCGTATCGTGGTCGAACTTCATCAGCATTGAGGCTTGTAATGGGTTGCGCCATTAACTCGAAACCATCGGCGTCGATTGCCTGCTGAATTTGCGAAACGAGCTGCATGTCGTCGACGCGGCGAATGACGCTCAGATTCTGATCATCGAAAATCTCAATGCGATCACGACCGTGGTCTTTGGCGGCCTCACAAGCCATGCGCGCTGTCGTAAGAGCACGCCCTTCGTCGCCCGTCCGCGAACTAAATTCCGCGACACCGATGCTCATCGTTATCTGAAGCGATTTGTCACCCTCGAGATACCGCAATGCCGGTCCCTTGTCGCGAATGCTGGCCGCGAGTTCGAGTGCGTTTTCGACACTCGAGTGTGTCAGCAAAATACAAAAATCGTCGCCGGTCAGTCGTGAAGCGACGGCGTTTCTCGGCAAGCCCTCTTCGAGCATGCTCGCAAATCGCATGATGACGGCGTCACCGGCTTCGCGGCCGAATGTGTCATTTACGAGCTGCAAATTGTCGAGATCGAGGTACATGAGTTGATGGGCGTCATCTTGTTTGACCAGCGATTTGGCCGACTCCTGGAGCTGTGCTTCGAATCCCGATCTATTCATCAACCCGGTCATCACGTCGAACGATCGTTCGATCACGTATTCGACCTTGCGAACAATATGCGCCATGAAACGTTGTTCGGGCTTTGTGAAATCACCTGCATTGACTCGGCCGAGTTGGGCAAGCACTCCTTCCACGTTGCCTTGCTTATCCAGTAGCGGGCACAGCAGCGCCTGGTAGGCCCCATCGGCTCCACTGGTATCCTCCTCGATTCCTGGAATTTCGAATACCACCGGCAATCGATGGCTGTCGAGCCTCGGCAGCATGTGTTCGATCAAGTATCGATCCAACACCTTACGATTGACTTTTTTCCAGCTGGAATGTGTAGCACTCACGCGAATACGCTTACCCGGAATCAGCAACACGCTATAGGCAATGCCAAGGAACCGGCCGCTTTGACCGACGAGCTGGGCCAGCCCCGAATGACTTCGCGACATGCCATGTATTTTCTCGTCGACCTCGTATACGAGCGTTAGCTCTTTCTCGACGTCGTTGACCTGTGCTTCGGCTTGCTCTAACCGCTGGCTGATCATCAGCCCTTCAGCAATCATTTCAACGGCCGGCATCAGGATTTTGGTTATCAGGCCCGGGTTAAATGCGGACGATTTGCCGGCGTTTCGCGAGAATACGACGACAAGGGATCCAAGGTGTGATTCTTCGCCGCCGTGCACGGGCAACAGCAGCAAAGTACGGCCCGAGCTCAACGTACGCCTTATTGTCCCGCCGTCTGCATCCGGTCTCGCAGCAACCTCGTCGGGCAGTTCGACAACGAAATTGTCGATTTCGTAGTCATCGGCGCCGTCACTGCTCCAGACACATTGGCCATCGATATCGTAAAAACAGAAGCTATGCGCCCGTGGCACGAGCGAGTGCAGCAGGCCCTTTGCGGTGCCGATATTTTTTCTTGTTTGCAGATTATGCAGATCGGCCGGCAACGTTGGCTCCTGCGATTGGCGTCTCTCCAAGAATGCCCCACGATGCCAGCAGCAGCCGAATCTGGCTGTGACTCAGGTCTCAACTAGTATCATTTTTGTTTGAATATTCAGCAAATTAGAGACTCTCGAGCCATTCGTCATCCGAGCCTTCGTTGACGCCCTCGAATAGCGGCGTCGACAAATAACGTTCGCCCGTGTCAGGCAGCATAGCGAGAATTACGCTGCCGTCATCTGCCCCGGCGGCAACGTCGAGTGCAGTCGCCAACGTCGCGCCCGACGATATTCCGGTAAAAATCCCCTCTTTCGCCGCCAGCTCACGCGATACTTCGATGGCACGATCGTCACTGATCGACCGCAATTCGTCATAAATGTCGCGGTCGAGGACATCGGGAATAAAGTCCGGCGTCCAGCCCTGGATTTTGTGGGGCGCCCACTCGCTGCCCGCCAGTAACGATGCAGCCTCAGGTTCCGTCGCAACGATGCACACGTCGGGTCTTGCTGCCTTGATAACTCTGCCCGCTCCAGTCATCGTTCCGCCCGTGCCATACCCGGTGACCCAGTAATCGAGTCGACGACCGGCGAAATCGCTCAGAATTTCAGGCCCGGTCGTACTGGCATGGTAATCCGGATTTGCCGGATTCTCGAATTGACGTGCGAGAAACCAGCCGTGTTTTTCGGCTAATTCTTCAGCCTTTTTGACCATGCCAGTACCACGCTCCGCGGCCGGCGTCAGTATGACTTTGGCGCCGAGACCCCGCATGATCATGCGACGCTCAACGGAGAATGAATCCGCCATCGTGGCAACGAACGGATGCCCGAGCGCCGCACAGACCATGGCCAGAGCTATGCCCGTGTTACCCGAGGTTGCTTCGATAACGGTTTGACCTGCTTGCAGCTCTCCCTTTTGCAGTGCGTCATTAACGATCGCAAATGCAAGCCGGTCCTTTACCGACGCCAGCGGATTGAATGACTCAACTTTGACGAACAACTCTACATTGTCCGGCGCCATGCGATTGAGACGCACAACCGGCGTATTTCCGATTGTCTGCAGGATATTGTCGTAAATCATTCCCAGATCCTTTTCTTGTTGGTTTGTGACAATTGGTATAGCAGATTCCGGGCAGCCTGTGTTGACATAACTGCACGTTATATGGGTCTGCCTGTCTGCAATTGAAACGATCCCGAAAATCTATGGTCACAGTAAGAGTGGTGGGGGCGTCGGTATGAAATTACAGCAACTGAAATACTTGCTTGCGATTGTCGACAACGGGTTGAACATTACGGCCGCGGCTGAGAAATTATTCACGTCGCAACCAGGTGTCAGCAAGCAACTAAAATTGCTCGAGGAAGAGCTCGGGCTGCAATTATTTTTGCGTAAAGGGAAGAGCCTGAACGGCATTACCACGGCCGGCGAACAGGTCATCGCGCGCGCGCGGCTGATCATGCAGGAAGCCGAGAATATTCGAAGTCTCGCGTCCGAGTATTTCCACGAGGAAAGCGGGACACTGTCTATCGCCACCACGCATACCCAGGCCAGGTACGTTCTGCCAGACGTCATCCGCGAATTTCGAGATCGTCACCCAAAGGTCAATCTGCATCTCCACCAGGGAACTTCGGAGAAAATCGCCGATATGGTTACCGCAAACCTGGTCGACTTCGCGATCGCAACCGGTTCCCATGATCTATTCGGGGACCTGCTGCTGGTTCCTGGCTATCACTGGGAGCACAAAATTCTCGTTCCGAAAGACCACGCACTTGCCAAAATTGATCGTGAGCTTAGCTTGCATGACCTGGTGGAATATCCGCTGGTCACTTACGCGCACAGTTTTGACGGCCGATCGCCACTGAAATGTGCATTCGCCGAGCAGGGCCTGGATCCGAACGTCGTTTTCACTGCCCGCGATGCGGAAGTCATCAAGACTTATGTACGCATGGGCCTGGGAATAGGCATCGTTGCAGGCATGGCGGAGGTCCGGGACGATCAGGAAGACATGACGACGATCGCAGCGACGGGATTATTCCCACGCAGCACAACATGGATCGGATTTCGCAAGGACATCGTCTTGCGCCGGTACATGCTTGAATTTGTACAATTGTTTGCGCCACACATTACGGCCGACCAGCTCGAGCAAACCAGGCATGTCCGCACTCAAGCTGACGTTGACCGGCTATTTAACGAAGCCAACTTGCCGCTGCGTGACGGTTGTTCCAATGACAGCGCCGCAGCCACGCCACTGCAATCCATCGCCTGACAACCCGGTTAGTAAATACGAATGCCGCCATGCCGTTGGCGACTGCGGCGATCAACCCACCAAAGACCGAACAGGAAACCACCGATCAGGCATACGCCGATGGCGCCGCCGACCCATGAAAGCGGTAAGCTGCCTTGAAACTGCGCTTGTTGTTGCCGCAGACTTGAACTTGCGGTGTTGAGCTCGGCAATGCGTGTTTCATTTTCATTGACCTGCGCCCGCAGATCGGCTGACTCGTCCTCCAGCGCGGCAATGATCGACGCCGGACTTGCGAATTGCTGGCGCAGCTCCTCAAGTTCACCGCGCAATCGATTGCTCTCCGCTTGAGTTTCGGCAACGATCAATTTCGCAGGTTTGTCATCAACGAGATACGCCGCTTTGACCCAGCCTTCAGCACCATCAGGTAAACGTACATTTGCGTAATTTCGGTCGCGCGACAGTATTTCGAGTTCCTGGCCGCTGTCGAGCGTTCGAATCGAAGGTCCGCTCGTATCGGGCGCCTCGTGCAAGCCAAGACGTAGATTGTCAGTCACATAGACCGTTTGGGCCACCACCATCAACGGCAAGAGCCCTAAAATCGCACACACCAGACGCATGATTGTCCTCACAAGA
>PVMS01016790.1_pt1 | contig 24957 bp, 22 predicted proteins | sample 1853461 | NCBI WGS metagenome assembly PVMS01 (sample SAMN08582032, study PRJNA380276) | Marine sediment metagenome, whole genome shotgun sequencing project. | isolation source: ocean sediment barecode stripped | collected 2017
GTAATGTAAATTTACGCAACCTATTATCTTTTTAGGTATCTTATTAACAATTAAAACACTAGCATTTGAGTTTAAATAGACTCATAAAACAATGTTCGGATGGCGACAGAAAGGCACAAAAAGAAATTTATCAACTTTTTGCTGGTAAATTATTCTCGATATGTCTAAAGTACTCTAAAAACAAACAAGAAGCTCAAGATAATTTTCAAGATGGTTTTATAACCATTTTTGAAAAAATGGAGCAGTTTAGGTTTAAAGGATCATTTGAAGGTTGGTTAAAGCGAGTGATGCTTAACACGATTTTATTAAAATACAGAAAAAAAACCGTGTTAAATATTGTTACTGAAGAGATTCCCGATGAGGTGATTGTTGACGTCGATGACGATGAAATTTCTTTAGATTTTTTGTTAAATCTCATACATGAGTTACCAGACAGGTATAGAATGGTTTTTAATCTGTATGTACTGGATGGTTATTCACACAGAGAGATATCTGAAATGATGCGTATTGCAGAAGGCACTTCTAAATCAAATTTAGCCCGAGCAAGAGCCATTTTAAAACAAAAAATTGAAGAATATCAAGAAGGACAACAATCCGTTTAAGATAAAAAGGTTAAAGTGAGAGATTTTAAAAACATTGATAGATTATACCAAGAGAACTTAAAAGATTTTGAGGTTTTCCCACCTAACAAGTCGTGGGATGCAATCGAAAAGCAACTAGTTTCTACTCCTAAAAAACGTCGTTTCCCTATATGGCTTAAAATTTCAAGTATAGCGGCATTATTCATGTTATTTTTTAGCGTAGGAACTATTTATTTTATTCCTAAAAATAACTTCACTAAGAACATTCCTCCAAGTTCTACTATTGATAAAGTAGAAATTGATAAAGAAAAGGAAAACGCAACGGTTATTGTGCCAGTTAAAAATATTTTCGAAAAAAAATCGCCGGCACATACAGCTATTTTAAATCAAGAAGTAGAGATTTCTAGTATAAGTACTAAGGAAACAGATGAAATATCAGAAGATAATTTAGAAGAATCAACTATCAATAAAAAATATTTGAGTAGTTATTTACTGACAGACACGTCAAATTTACCACTTCCAAAAGCGGATAATAACGAAGTGTCAAAAAAAGAAAATTCTAGTGGTAAATTTACGGTAGCTACAATTTTTGCCCCCATTTATTTTAGTGCTTTTGGTGATGGATCGGGTGTTGGAGATCAATTTAAAGATAATTCGGTTTCAGGGAGCTCGTCTTATTCTTATGGTGTGAAATTTGCATATCAGCTCAACAATAAGTTTAGTTTGCAGTCTGGTGTAAACCTTATTAATTTAGGGTTTAGAACAAATAATATATATGTAACTCCAGGCGTGGCAATAATTGGATTTTCTAATTTGTCATCATCCCCTGTCGCTGCGAGATCTGAAGACCTTGCTGATTCAAAAAACAGTGGTTTGGATTCCTTTGAAAAAGGAAGTTTAAATCAAGTTTTTGGATATATAGAAATTCCAATCGAATTAAAATACAGTGTTATTAATGGTAAAATAGGTGTAAATTTAGTAGGTGGATTTAGTACACTACTATTGAACAGAGATGAAGTTTTTGTTGAAACAAATAACTTTAACCAAAGCCTAGGGTCTTCAAACAATTTAAGATCAGTAAACTTTAGTGGTAATATTGGTGTTGATGTTGATTATTTAATAAGAAAAAATCTATATATCAATATATCACCTATGTTTAAAATGCATACAAACACCTTTTCCAGAAACTCCGGAAGTATTCAGCCGTATTACTTAGGGGTTTATACAGGATTAAATTATAAGTTTTAGTTGGTTTATTATTTGGTTGGTTACCAAATATTGAATGAAGAAAGCCGTTTCAAATTTGAAATGGCTTTACTTTTTATACCCCATTATTATTTGTAATTTTGCGCCAATTCAACAATTAAAATAAATTCAAGTTATGGAAATAACAACTATTGAAAAAACAATTCAAAAAGCTCTAGTTACCCTAGGTGTAAGAGCTTTGAACAAAGGAACATCAACCGGGTCAGATTTCTTTGGGGATGGTGAAATTCTATCATCTTTTTCCCCTGTAGACGGTGAATTAATTGGAAAGGTAACCACAACAACTAAAGAAGATTACGAAAAAGTTATAGCAACGGCTCAAAGCGCATTTAAAAGTTGGAGAGTTAAACCTGCACCACACCGTGGAGAAATTGTTCGCCAATTCGGGGATAGACTACGTGAATTAAAACAGCCTTTAGGAGAATTAGTATCCTATGAAATGGGAAAATCTTTACAGGAAGGACTTGGAGAGGTACAGGAAATGATAGATATATGTGATTTTGCAGTTGGTTTATCAAGACAATTACACGGGCTAACAATGCATTCAGAACGCTTCGGACATAGAATGTATGATCAGTACCATCCGCTTGGGATCGTTGGGATTATTTCAGCTTTTAATTTTCCCGTAGCTGTATGGGCATGGAATACTACTTTGGCTTGGATTTGTGGAGATGTTTGTGTGTGGAAAGCTTCTGAAAAAGCACCGCTTTGCAGTATTGCATGTCAAAATATTATTGCATCGGTTTTAAAAGAAAATAATTTACCTGAAGGTATTTCATGTATTGTAAATGGAGATTACAAAGTAGGAGAATATATGACAACAGATAAGCGTGTTCCGTTAATTTCGGCAACAGGATCTACAAGAATGGGTAAAATAGTTGGAAGAACTGTTGGAGAACGCTTAGGCAAATCGTTATTAGAACTTGGAGGAAATAACGCTATTATTGTAACTCCTGATGCGGATATCAAAATGACTGTAATAGGAGCAGTGTTTGGCGCTGTTGGTACGGCCGGGCAAAGATGTACATCAACACGTAGATTAATTATACATGAATCTATGTATGAAAAAGTAAAAGACGCTCTGGTTGCAGCATATAAACAATTGCGTATTGGAAATCCGTTGGATGAAAACAATCATGTAGGTCCGTTAATTGATAAGGATGCTGTAGAAATGTATGAAAAAGCATTGGCTAAAGTTATTGAAGAGGGTGGAAATATGTTGGTTGAAGGGCATGTATTAAGTGGTGAAGGATATGAAAGTGGATGTTATGTAAAGCCTGCCATTGCGGAAGCTCAAAATCATTTTAAAATTGTACAACACGAAACTTTTGCTCCTGTTTTGTACTTGTTGAAATATTCAGGAGGTATAGAAAATGCCATCGAAATTCACAATGGGGTGAATCAAGGTCTATCATCAGCAATAATGACAAATAATTTGCGTGAAGCAGAACGATTCTTATCTGTGGCGGGGTCAGATTGTGGTATTGCCAATGTGAATATTGGGACATCAGGTGCTGAGATAGGTGGTGCGTTTGGAGGCGAAAAAGAAACCGGAGGAGGACGAGAATCAGGGTCAGACGCATGGAAAGTATATATGAGACGTCAAACGAACACTATTAATTATACAACCGAACTTCCTTTAGCACAAGGAATCAAATTCGATCTATAGATATTATATTATTTGGTAATTGTAAAAAATCGCTTTTAAAGCGGTTTTTTTGTTTTAAAAATTATAGGAAAAGCCAACACCTAAAAGCTGTTTTAATTGAATACGAGGGCCTAAAATATCTAATTCGCCATCATCATTAATATCTTCCTTATGGTGAATGTCATCATCGTATCTCAAGTGAGACCCAATATTTGCTGTAACATATTTGTTGATTGTTAAATCAAAATTAATTTCCCAGTTAATGTCAACATTACCATAGTTATGCATATAATCAGAATACAAAATTATTTTATTTGCCATTTTTATATTTTTCATCACTTCAGCTTTCCATTCTCCTGTAATTAATGTACCAAATTCGATTTTGGAGTTTCCCCCATCAGAAATTAAATTTCCCAGTTCATCATAAACGGCAGCAACAACACCAAAAGCCCCTTCATTAGCCAGATCTTGATTTAGGACAAAAGTAGTTTTGTTGGTTGCCGGAGATAAATAAAGCTTTAAGTGACTTTCTTTTGAAGCATATTCAGAGCCGATTCCAAAAAACAAATAGGCAGGTGAAAAAAACTTTGAAATGGGTTTTTCAGTATTCGGATATTTATATCCGTTAGTCAATTGAGTTCTGAAATTAAATTTTGCTGAATTATACCAGTTCGAAGAGGTATCTTTTTTATATCCAAACGTGGAATTGATTTCAAATAAATCTTCAGTTTTTCTCATTTCCCGTTTTTCTTCTTTGTTCAGGCCATAACTGCTTTTTAATTCATTTACCCAAACTAAATGACTGGTTTTGTAATTTTTATGCAAGTTAATTTTCAAAATTCCGGAAATGGAATTATTACCTCCTGCACTCCAATTAACGAATGAATTTTGTGTAAAAATTAACCGAGCATTATTTTCCATGGTCCAATTGCTAACAGAGTCCGGTTTAATTGCAACGGAATCTTTTAAAATAGCTGCTTTTGAAGATAAAGAGAGTAAAATTATGATAATGGCCAATAAATTGAATCGCATTCTTATGATTGTTTGATTGCAAAAAGAAATAACGGCAAAGGAACGTAAAATATTATATTTAATAAAATTAAAGGCTCAATAAAAACGTTAATATTTTATCCTTAGAGAGATCAATGCTTTCAAATAATTCTTCAACTTTTCCATGTTCAATGAAATTATCAGGAATACCCAAATGTTCAATTGCTTTGTTTGAATATTTATTGTTTGATGCAAACTCCAAAATGGCACTTCCAAATCCACCAATTAAAGTACCATCTTCGATAGTCACAATAGTTTGGTGTCTTTCAAAAATTTGATGCAAAAGATTTTCATCCAAAGGTTTTACAAATCTCATATTATAATGAGAAATTTCAAGATTTGGAAAATCCTTTAGAAGATCAATGATCGTATTTCCAATAGTTCCTATACTGAGCACGGCAATTTCTTTTCCTTCAGTTATACAGTTGCCTTTTCCGATTTCCAATTTTCGCATTGGTTGTTTCCAGTCTATAATAGTTCCTCTACCTCTTGGATAGCGGATGGCAACAGGAAAATCAATACCTAATTGAACAGTATACATCATATTTCTTAATTCAATTTCATTTAGAGGTGCAAAAATCACTAGATTGGGAATGCAACGTAAATAAGCTATATCGAAAACGCCGTGATGTGTAGCGCCATCTTCACCTACAATACCCGCCCTATCAATACAGAAGATAACGGGTAGTTTTTGTAAAGCAACATCATGAATTATTTGGTCATAGGCACGTTGCAAAAAGGTTGAATAAATATTGCAAAATGGAATCAGCCCTTGAGATGCCATCCCGGCAGCTAATGTAACAGCGTGTTGCTCTGCAATACCAACATCAAAGGCTCTGTCCGGGAATTCATCAATCATTAATTTCAATGAACTTCCTGTTGGCATGGCGGGTGTAATACCTACAATTTTATTGTTCTTTTTAGCAAGCTCGACAATTGTTTCACCAAAAACATCTTGAAATTTAGGAGCCTGTATTTCGCTATTTTTCAATAATAATTCCCCCGTATTTTTATCAAATTTTCCGGGAGCATGATATTTTACCTGATCCTGTTCGGCTTTTTTCAATCCTTTCCCTTTGGTGGTGATTATATGAAGAAACTTTGGGCCTTTGATTGTTTTTAAACGTTCTAATTCACTGACAATATCTTCAATGTTATGACCATCTATAGGCCCTGAATAATTAAAGTTTAAGGCTTCAATAATATTGTTTTTACGGACTTTTTTACCTCCTTTTATATCCGTAAAATAATTTTTCAATGCACCAACACTAGGGTCAATTCCCATAGCATTGTCATTTAAAATAATTAATAGATTTGCATTGCTAACGCCGGTGTGATTCAACCCTTCGAACGCCATTCCACTGGCTATGGAAGCATCACCAATTACAGCGATATGATGTTTTTGAAAATCACCCTTCAAATTTGAGGCAATTGCCATTCCCAAAGCCGCCGAAATTGAAGTTGAAGAATGCCCCGTTCCAAAAGCATCAAAATTGCTTTCACTTCTTTTCGGAAAACCCGAAATTCCATCCAATTGCCTATTCGTTTTAAAAATGCTTCTCCGCCCTGTTAAAATTTTATGTCCATAGGCTTGGTGACCAACATCCCAAATCAATAAATCATTGGGAGTATTAAAAACGTAATGAAGTGCAATTGTTAACTCAATAACACCTAAACTTGCACCTAGATGCCCTTCTTTGGTTGCAACGACATCAATAATAAACTCACGCAACTTTTTAGCAACCTGGGAAAGTTGATTTTTAGAAAGTTTACGTAAATCTGTTGGGCTGTCAATATGGTCTAACAAATTTAAAAGCACTTTGCAAAACTACAATATTTAAATTGTTCGTTAATTAAATTTTTTTACTTTTGACGTATGATAAATCCTTTTGATGACACTTATTTTATGAAGCGTGCTTTACAAGAAGCGCAAAAAGCGTTTGATAAAAATGAAGTTCCAATTGGAGCAGTGATCGTAATGAACAACCAAATTATTGCACGCGCATATAATTTAACAGAAACACTGAACGATGTTACAGCACATGCCGAAATGCAGGCATTTACAGCGGCTGCAGATTTTTTAGGAGGCAAATATTTAAAAGAATGTACCTTGTATGTTACTCTGGAACCCTGTCAAATGTGTGCCGGGGCAAGTTATTGGACACAATTAGGTAAAATTGTGTACGGTGCATCAGAAAAGAAGAGAGGGTTTTTAGCAATGAATACAACATTGCATCCAAAAACAAAAGTTGTTGGAGGTGTTCTAAAAGTAACTTGTAGTGAACTTTTAACACGTTTTTTTATAGAAAAGCGAAATTTGAATTGAGAAAAAGTCAACTTTTTTTTTCATCTTCCTCTTTAATTTTTTTAAGAAAATCTTTTAGCTCAAAACTTTTTAAATCTTTGTTCTTATAGCGGTGATAAATAAACAAAGGCATCAAAATAAAAGCGAGTGTCAAAACACCAAAACCAATAATTATTTCACCATTGGAATCTCCTGAATTCTTAAGATAAAAACCATATCCTAACATTCCAACAACCAACACTAAAACAGTACTCAACACAAATTTCATAATAGCGATTTTAAATACCTTTTGTAAATTTACTAAAATTACAAAGCTAAGTAGTAACTTGAATCAATTTTCTTCTGTAGGCCGTAAGTAAACGTGATTTTGAAATAAACCCATGATATTTACCTTCCTTAATGACAACCAAATTCCAGGCACCACTTCCTTTAAATTTATTTAAAATATTTTCTACAGAGTCTTTTTCATAATAAATAATGTCGGAAGCACTGTGCATCAGACTTCGTACTTTTACTTTTTCATATAAGTTTTTATCAAACATTATACTTCGAATGTCATTCAGTGTTAGAATTCCTAAAAATTCATTTTCTTCATTAACAACAGGAAAATGATTTCGGGATGATTTTACTACAGCATTGTTTACAATTTCACCTAAACTCATGTCAGGATAGAGAGAAATAAAATTCGTTTCAATAATCTTATCAAGATCCAGCATCATCAACACATTTTTATCTTTATCATGTGTAATCAATTCGCCTCTTTTAGCCAATTCTGAAGCATAGATATTATGTGGAATATAGTTCTTAGTGATAATAAATGATATGGCCGAAACAATCATTAACGGGACAAATAATTCATATCCTCCGGTAATTTCAGCAATTAAAAATATAGCGGTTAGAGGAGCTTGTAAAATACCAGCCATTAACCCTGCCATACCGACCATTGCAAAATTGGTCAATGATAAATGGTGATTAAAGAAATCACTGTAATTTACGATCAGGGCAAATACATAACCTGTAATACTTCCCGTAAAAAGCGTTGGAGCAAAAACACCACCAACACCACCTGCCCCGAAAGTAAAAGCTGTTGCAATAATTTTAAATAGTATTAAACCTACAAGTAGTGTAATGATAATCCAAATATTATCTGCGGCTATATGAAATATGTTGTTTGTAATAACATTTGTGATATTTCCTTTCAATACATTATTAATTGTTTCATAACCTTCCCCAAAAAGGGGTGGGATAAAATAGATGATTGCACCTAGCAAAGAACCACCGATTAACAACCGTTTGTAGGGATTGGCAAACTTTTTAAAAAAATCCGCAATTCCGAAATATACCTTACTGAAATAAATGGAAGCAGCAGCAGTTGAAATACCTAATAGCACATAAAATATCACATCATTTAATTCAAATTTATCCTGTATATTGAAATGAAGTAATACATCATCTCCAAAAAAGAAATACGATGTCAATATGGCCGAAACAGAAGCTAACAACAAGGGAATCATAGACACTAAAGTCAATTCCAAACTGAAAATTTCTACAGCAAATATTATTGCCGCAATCGGGGCTTTAAAGATTGATGACATTGCACCTGCAGCTGCACATCCTATCAATAAAGTTCTGGCTGTTTGGTTCAAATGAAATATACGGGCAAAATTAGACCCTAATGCAGCACCAGTTGCAACAGTTGGACCTTCCAATCCAACGGATCCTCCAAAGCCCACCGTTAATGGCGCAGTCAATAAAGAAGCCCACATTTGATGCCTGGGCATGATCCCTTTTTGTTTGGAAATAGCATACAAGGTTGATGGAATGCCATGCCCCACTTTTTTCTTTATAAAATATTTGATGATTAGAATAACCAATAAAAAGCCTATTACAGGAAAGATAAAATAAAATGCCTGATGAATTTCCCGTATAATTTCTCCTTCAAGTAAGGATTGAATAAAATGAGTTAGGTTTTTTAAAGTTACAGCACCAAGTCCTGACAGTAAGCCAATTATGACACTCAATATATAAATAAATTGTCGTTGGGAAATATGTTTATATTTCCAAATTAAAAATTTACGCAGTATTTTATTAAATTTAGTAGGCATTTTTAGATTGATCAAAAGGTGGCAACAAAAGTATCAAAATATAGCCATAAAGCTACTTGGTTTAATCAATTTTTATATTTCTTTTCATCTTTTTTTCTTGTTTAGGGATAATATGATAAGCCCATTTCCAAGCGAGTAATAATGGATTACGTATCCAATTTCAAACACAATTCTTTTAATTGGGCATCGTCAATATTAGAAGGTGCATCAATCATCACATCTCTTCCACTATTATTTTTTGGAAATGCAATAAAATCACGGATAGTTTCCTGACCGCTCAAAATAGCGACCAATCTGTCCAACCCAAAAGCGATACCACCGTGAGGAGGCGCGCCGTACTCAAAGGCATTCATTAAGAATCCAAATTGATCTTTTGCTTGTTCTGGTGTAAATCCTAAATGTTCAAACATCAATGCTTGTGTAGCTTTATCATGAATACGAATAGAACCACCTCCAATTTCATTTCCATTCAACACCAAATCATATGCATTGGCACGAACCTTTCCCGGATCCGTATCCAATAATCCCAAATCTTCAGATTTTGGGGATGTAAACGGATGGTGCATTGCATGGTATCTTCCCGATTCTTCATCCCATTCTAATAATGGAAAGTCAACGACCCATAATGGTGCAAATTCATTCGGTTTTCGTAAACCTAACCGTTCCGCCAATTCCATTCGTAACGCACTTAATTGCTTCCTTACGTTGTCGGTATTTCCTGATAAAACACATATTAAATCACCAGGTTTGGCTCCGGTAACCTCAGCCCATCTTGCCAAATCTTCCTGATTGTAAAATTTATCAACAGATGATTTGTAAGAACCATCATCATTACATCTTGAATAGACCATTCCTAAAGCACCAACTTGTGGTCTTTTTATCCATTCAATTATTTTGTCAATTTCTTTTCTTGAGTAATTATTTCCTCCTGGAACAGCGATTCCTACCACTAATTCAGCATTGTTAAAAATACTGAAATCTTTGTGTTGTGATACTTCATTTAATTCTCCAAATTCCATACCAAATCTTATATCTGGTTTATCATTTCCATAGCGTTTCATGGCCTCATCAAATGTCATTCTTGGAAATTTATCAATAGTAACGCCGTTGATTTCTTTCAACAAATGACTTATTAATCCTTCGAAAGTATTCAAAATATCTTCTTGTTCGACAAAGGCCATTTCACAATCAATTTGAGTAAATTCCGGTTGTCTGTCGGCACGTAAATCTTCATCTCTAAAACATTTTACAATTTGAAAATACTTATCCAATCCTCCAACCATGAGCAACTGTTTGAAAGTTTGTGGAGACTGTGGTAAGGCATAGAACTGACCTTGATTCATGCGGCTGGGAACTACAAAATCACGTGCGCCTTCTGGAGTGGATTTTATCAAATAAGGTGTTTCGACTTCAATAAAACCACCATCAGAAAGGTATTTTCTTGTTTCCATGGTAACTTTATGACGAAACATTAAATTGTTTTTCACCGGGTTTCTTCTGATATCCAAATAGCGATATTTCATTCTCAATTCGTCCCCTCCATCAGTTTCATCTTCGATAGTAAAAGGAGGGATAATAGATTTGTTCAAAACATCTAATTTTTTTACAAGAATTTCAATTTCTCCTGTCGGAATTTTGTTATTCTTAGAAACCCGTTCGATCACTTCACCGGTTATTTGAATTACAAATTCCCTCCCAAGCATTTTTGCTTTATCCACCATTTCTTTCGGAGTCCGTTCTTCATCAAAAATAAGTTGTGTTATTCCATAACGATCACGTAAATCAATCCAAATCATAAACCCTTTATCACGCGATTTTTGCACCCATCCGGCTAAAGTTACCTGTTGGCCCACATGTGCTAATCTCAATTCTCCGTTTGTATGTGTTCTATACATTTTTTGGTTTTTAAAAGAAAGTGCAAATTTAGTAATTTCGAGCGTAGTTTAAAGTGTTAACTATATTTTTTTAGATGTTTCATTTGCTTTGAGGATTGTTTGTCTTTATTGATTCCAGTCCATGGGCCATATATCTTCAAGTAAACAGCATAAAAAAACGTTGTAGATTTGTACTTAATGAAATGAATTAATGGCTTTTGCCATTTAAACGATCAATAATAAAATTAAAGAGGATGAAACCAATTAATATTTCAGAAAAACTCGATTTGTTCAATGAACACTGGACTCCAAAAAAAATTGGTGAACTAAATGGGCAACAAATACTTTTAGCAAAACTCAAAGGTGAATTTATATGGCACCATCACGAAAATGAGGATGAATTATTCATTGTGATAAAGGGATCTTTAAAAATTGAATTTCGCGAAAAAACCCTTGTACTGAACGAAGGGGAAATGTACATTATTCCAAAAGGGGTTGAACATAAACCAATAGCGGAAAAAGAAGTTCATGTGATGCTTTTTGAACCCCTAGAGATTAAACACACCGGGAATATTAGCAGTAATCGTACTGTTGAAAAATTTCAATCTATTTAAAATAAGGATGAACGGTTATTAATTATAGTTTGATATAATATTATTACTTAAGTAGGATTCCAATCAAAATCCCCATTGACCTTCATAAAGAAGTTATTCGTCTAAAAACTTTCAAAATCATGCTAATTTGTTGGATATTTATGCTTTGCAACACAAAATTATTTTCCCATGATTCAGCTTTTAAATAAAAAGATTCAATTTGCAGTTTTCTTCCTTTTTGTTCCAATGGTGATATTTTCTCAACAAAAAACCGGAAATATTGTTGAGTATTTTGGAAAGGAAAAAGTGGAAGAGATCAATGAGGGAAAAGTATTGCATGTATTCAAGAGAGGTTTGGCCTTAAAGATGCAGGATTTTACCTTCAATTCCTCCTCTTTTCCAAAAGATCTTGTTTTTGAAAGATTTTTAATGAATTCAAATTATAAAGTATCTGAAGGAGATGTTTTTGACATTGACTTTTTGGGGAATGAATTAAAGTGGAAAGGAATTAGTACAAACAATACAAATAGTTTTAACGATGCAGATTTAAGATCAAGTTTTGTCTATTTAACCTACCGATCAAACTCAACTAAAATAGTACTCTTTGATGCTTCCGGGCATTCATTAGTACTGATCAATGGATTCCCACATGAGGGAGATCATTACGATTATGGATGGAACCTGATTCCTGTTAAACTTAAAAAAGGCATCAATGTTTTCCTTTTAAAGGTGGGTCGTTTTCCAAGAGTTCGAGCGCGATTGTTACTGCCCTTCAAGCCTGTACAATTTACCAGCAGAGATTTAACGATGCCTGATTTATTATTGGAGGAAAACAAGGAATATAAAGGGGCAATCAGGGTAATAAATGCGACAGAAAAATGGATTAAAAACTATAGTATTAAATCACAATTTTCAGGAACAGAACTTACCTTCATTATACCCGCTATTCCTCCTATGAGCGTTCGTAAAGTGCCTTTCTCAATTTCTTCTTTACCAAAAACTACTGATTCAGATAAAATTGATTTAAAGTTATTTTTGAAAGATAAAAATATGCAAACCATTGCTACACAAGTAGTAAAACTAGCCGTGAAATCAAAATATAAACACCATAAACGAACCTTTATTAGCGAAATTGATGGGAGTGTACAATATTATAGTGTAGCGCCTGCGAAAGATAAAAATTTGGAAAGACCAGCCTTGTTTTTGTCTGTTCACGGAGCTTCTGTAGAAGCGGTAAATCAGGCAAATGCTTATCAACAGAAAGATTGGGGACACTTGATAGCACCTACCAATCGTCGTCCGTTTGGTTTTGCCTGGGAAGATTGGGGAAGATTGGATGCTCTCGAAGTGCTTCAGGACGCTAAAAATCGCATTAATCCTGATCCTAAGAAAATCTATTTGACAGGGCACTCTATGGGCGGCCATGGGACATGGTATCTGGGAGCCACATATCCGGATTATTTTGCTGCCATTGCTCCATGTGCAGGGTATCCCGATCTAATAATGTACAGAGAGGGATTTCTAAAAAGCAGACTGGAATTACCACAAGAGGAGCTAACGAAATTTGGAATGACTCCTAAAGTAGTGGAACTTTTAAAAAGAGAACGGACGCCTTCGCTTATGGAAAAAATGATTGAAAGAGCGGGCACACCAAGCAGAACTATTAAATTAATCAGGAATTATTTGCACCATGGAGTATATATATTAGATGGGGAAAAGGATAATGTAGTGCCAACATCTATAGCACGTGATATGAGAAAACGACTTGGTAAATTTCATAATGATTTTACATATTACGAATATCCGGGAGGAACACATTGGTATGGTAATCACAGTGTAGATTGGCAACCAATATTTGACTTTTTTAAACAGCGAACGATAAGAGATCCAAAGGATATTGAAAAATTGGAATTTCATACAGGATCTCCGGGGATTTCATCAAAGTCTAATTTTATTACCATTCATCAGCAGGAAAAACCATTTGAAATAAGTTCCTTTAATTTTTCTAAAGAAAAAGAATTCAAAATTGATACTAAAAATATAGCTTTGATAGAGGTTGATCTAACCCAGTTAAATGATACGGTGAAAAGCATTCACTTTAACGGAAACGATCTAATAGTTTCAGATAAAACCAAGGTGTTTATTGAAAAAGTCAATGGAAAATGGGAAATAACATCGAAGCCTTCTTTAAAAGAAAAAGGGCCACATAGAAACGGTGGTTTTAAAGACGCGTTTAAGAATAATGTTGTGTTTGTATTTGCTACAAACGGTACAAGAACAGAGAATGAATGGTACTATAACAAAGCGAGATTTGATGCTGAAACTTTTTGGTATAGAGCCAATGGAAATATTGAACTGTTGCGGGATGTTGACTTTAGCCCGGAAAAATACCCAAACCAAAATGTGATACTTTATGGGAACAAGAATAACAATACTGCCTGGAATAAATTGTTAAAAGAAAGTCCGATTCAGGTAAAAAATAATGAGGTGCGTTTTGGCAGTAAAACACTATCAGGTAATCAATGGGGGCTGTATTTTATTGTCCCAAGGAAAGATAGTGATACTGCAAGTGTCGGTGTAATAGCTGCAACAGGATCCACAGGGATGAAAACTGTTTATGCTAATCATTATTTGGTCAATGGAACAACTTTCCCCGATTTTTTATTGTTTGATGATCAGGTATTGATTCAGGGAATTTCGTCTGTGAAATGTGCAGGTTTTTTCGGGAATGACTGGTCCATAGAAAATGGCGATTTTGAATGGAAATGATTATTGCATTAATCATAACTACTTGAATTTTAAATGGTTTGTTTTCTTTTTTGTAAATTAGCATTGTTAACTCCAAAACAAGCTTTCCCTCTAGCAGTGTTTGTTTTTATAAAAATAGCATGCCATTGAAATTAGAATACTAATAATAATTATATATACTACTAACTAAATCAATTCATTATGAAAAAATTTGTAATTCTATTATTTGGAGGATTCTCCTATGTTATTTTCTTAATTGCATTTCTATATGCCATTGGATTCGTAGGTAATTTAATTGTTCCGAAAAACATTGACTCCGGGGAATCTGGGCCATTTGCAATTCTAATAAATATTGTACTATTAAGTATTTTTGCAATTCAACACACCATTATGGCAAGGCCGGGGTTTAAAAAGTGGCTGACTACTTTTTTAAGTCCCGCTGCAGAAAGAAGTTTATTCGTACTACTTGCAAGCGGTGCATTACTTTTATTGTTTTGGAAATGGCAACCGATGACAGATATTGTCTGGCAGATTGAGGGGGCCACCTATGTCATGATTATTCAAATAATATTTTGGGCAGGATGGGCAATTGTTCTTCTCTCTACTTTCCTTATCAGTCATTTTCATCTTTTCGGCTTATTACAAGTATTTGAAAATTTTAAAAATCAAAGTTTGAGTGATCCGAAATTCAGGAAAATATTTTTTTATAAATTAGTCCGCCACCCACTTATGAGTGGTTTTATAATCGCTTTTTGGGCAACAGATGTAATGACTCAAGGACATTTGTTATTTGCTGTAGTTACAACAGTTTATATTCTTCTGGCGGTAAAATTCTTAGAGGAAAAGGACCTGGTAAGAATGCATGGTGAAGCCTATACAGACTACCAAAAAAGCACTCCAATGCTCATACCATTTACTAAATTTAAAAAATAAAAGACAAACAATTTAGGATTTAAAAGAGGCTGTTTAAAAAGTCTATAAAACCGTCATTCTGAATTTATTTCAGAATCTTAATATTCTGATAATCAATCATTATAAGAACCTGAAACAAGTTCAGGTTGACGAAAATTTAACTTTTTCAACAGCCTCTTTTTTATTAAAATATAGATGCTTTATATTTTTAGAATTGATATTGTAACTTTGCTTTTTTAAAACTTTATTTAGAAAGACAATGTCTAAACTTTACTTGGTCCCAACACCAATCGGAAATCTTGATGATATGACTCTAAGAGCTGTGAAAGTACTTAATGAGGCCGATTTGATTTTGGCTGAAGACACACGTACAAGTGGTAAGTTATTAAAGCATTTTGAAATTGATACACAAATGCAAAGCCACCATATGCACAATGAGCATAAAATGATTGATAGAATAGTAGGAAGAATTAAAGGCGGTGAAAATATTGCCTTGATTTCAGATGCCGGGACTCCGGCAATTTCAGATCCGGGATTTTTATTAAGCCGTGCTTGTATACAAAATGGAATTGAAATAGAATGTTTACCTGGTGCGACAGCGTTTGTGCCTGCTTTAGTAAATAGTGGTTTGCCTAATGATAAGTTTGTTTTTGAAGGGTTTTTGCCTGTAAAAAAAGGTAGACAATCACGCTTAATTTTTCTGGCTGAGGAAACCAGAACTATGATTTTTTACGAATCACCTCATAAATTATTAAAAACATTGAATCAATTTGCTACATATTTTGGCAAAGACAGGCAAATTTCAGTTTCACGTGAACTTACAAAACTCTACGAAGAAACCGTAAGAGGAACAATAACTGAAATCATCGAATATTTTATTAGAAAAGTCCCTAAAGGAGAATTTGTAATAGTAGTTGAAGGAAAAAGATAAATATATTTATCATATCTTTTGAATTTTGAAATTGCTAAAAATGAATTTGGTTACAGTCCGTAGTTACGTCTGCTGTTCCAACTTGATCTTTTGGAACTATGTAGGTCTATAAATCTTCCTCTGTGTTGTAATTGATTGTTTTCAGATGTACTAAAAATGCCGAAGATATTTTCTAAAGTTTTCATAATAAATAGTTTTAATTAGTTAATTATGGTACAAACATATAAATTTTTATAGTACTATGCAAAACAAAGTACTATTTTATGAAATATTTAACATTTTTCAAGTACAAATGAATTGTAATTTTCTTTTTTCAAAATCAGCGATGCTCAACAAACAAAGGGCTTTAAACAAAAAAGACCTCATATTTCATTTCCTGTTTATTGGTTGAAATCAGTTATCTTAGCCTCAAAAAATTAGTAATGGATGCATTAATTAGTCAAATTTCGGCGTTTCAAAAAGTTTCTGAAGTTCTTGAACCTACCCATGAAGATCGAAATAACATGCTCAACGAGATTCAAAATTTTGCAAATCATTTTATCGATAATTTGGACTCTTACCCTGCTTTCTGTCAAAGTGACGCCAATAAAGATAATCTGAAATTATTCCCCAAAAAAAGTGACCTTTCAAACATTTTGGAAAAATTCAATTCTGAAGTTGTATTAAAAGGAATTAAACCTGCTTCTGGAGGTCATATTGGTTATATTCCCGGAGGAGGAATTTATGCAGCTGCTTTAGGTGATTTTTTAGCCTGTGTAACCAATGAATACGCCGGAATGTATTTTGCATCACCCGGCGCAGTTACTATGGAAGAAGAATTATTAGATTGGATGAAAGGATTATTTGGTTTTCCAAAAAGTACTGTTGGAAATTTGACTTCAGGAGGTTCAATTGCAAATATGATCGCTCTTACCGCTGCAAGGGACAAATACCAAATTAAAAATGAGAAAATTAAGAAAAGTGTTATCTATTTAAGTGAACAGGTACATCACTGTATTTTGAAAGCGCTACGAATAATTGGCCTGGAAGATATAATAATTCACTATCTGGAATTGGATGAATTATCCAGGATCAATACTCAGAAATTGAACGCATGCATTCAAAAGGATCGAAATAACGGATTGGATCCATTTATGATTATTGCTTCAGCCGGAACAACGGATACCGGAGCGGTTGACCCTTTAGAAGCGATTGGACAAATAACTAAAAATAATAATTTATGGTTTCATATAGACGCAGCTTATGGTGGATTTTTTATTTTATCACCATCTAAAAAGCATTTGTTCAATGGAATTGAATTAGCAGACTCTTTGGTTGTTGATCCACATAAAGGGCTGTTTTTACCTTATGGGATTGGAGCGGTATTGGTAAAGATAAAAAAGCAGTGTTCAAATCCCATCACTATACAGCCAATTATATGCAGGATGCTGCCCAGAATGATATTGTAAACCCAGCGGATGTATCACCAGAATTAACCAAACATTTTAGAGGTTTACGGATGTGGATTCCTTTCAAATTATACGGTATTGAACCATTTATTGCGTGTTTAAATGAAAAACTATTATTGACAACCTATTTTAGAAACAGACTCCATAAATTGGGTTTTTGTTTAGGCCCGGAACCGGATTTAACAGTTAGTTATTTTTGGTACCCTTCAAAAGAAGTTGATGAAAATGTATTGAATAAAAAATTGATGGAATTAATTCATAAAGACGGAACGATCTTTTTGAGCTCAACAATAATTAATAATAAATTTGTGATTCGAATAGCAATAGGATCTTTTAGAACTAAAAAAGCAACTATTGACAAAGCAGTTAAAATGATTCACAATTGTTTAACCAGAGCAAAGGTGGAATTAAGAATTTTAAAAGAGTAAATGAACATTTTTAGATATTTAAAATCTATATGACAAAAAGAAAAAAGAACATTTCAAGTTCTAATTTACATAAAAAGAACAAGCATAGATCCGGTTATGATTTTTTAACTTTATGCAATACGAATCCTCTCTTGAAGGAATTTGTTTTTGTCAATAAATATAAAAATGAGACGATAGATTTTTCGAATCCTACTGCAGTAAAAGAATTAAATCGATCGTTGTTATTTAGCTATTATAATGTTAGCTTTTGGGATTTTCCAAGCGATAATTTATGTCCGCCTGTTCCTGGGAGGGTTGATTATATTCATTATTTGGCTGACCTACTAAAGTCAGTATCAATTACAGAAAACATTAAAGTATTAGATATTGGAATTGGAGCAAGCTGCATTTATCCTATTTTAGGAAATGCGGAATACGGTTGGGATTTTACAGGGACTGATGTTGATAATAAATCTCTTGAATGCGCAGATCAGATTATAAGAAAAAACAATCTTACTGAAGCTATTGGTTTAAGATATCAAACGGATTCCTCTCAAATATTTAAAGGAATATTAAGTAGTGGCGATAAATTTTCAGCGACGATATGTAATCCGCCATTTTATAGATCTCAGGAAGAAGCTATGCAAGCTAACGCTAGAAAATTGAGGGGTTTGGGTACTAATAATGTAAGTAATACAAGAAATTTTAGCGGGAAACAACAAGAATTATGGTATAAGGGAGGTGAAAAAGCTTTTGTCCATACATATTTATACGAGAGCTCTATGTTTAAAACTCGGTGTTTTTGGTACAGCACTCTCGTATCTAAAAAGGAGAATTTACAAAGCATGTATGATTCTCTGGAAAAGCTGAAAGCATCCGAAATTAAAACCATTCCAATGCAACAAGGCAATAAAGTAACTCGGATTGTTGTCTGGACTTTCTTGACCCGAGAAGAGCAAAAACAATGGATTAAAAACACCTAAAGGGCTAAGAAAAGCGGTATAAGGTATGTAGTAGTTTACATTTGCCTTAATACCAACGTTTCTTATTCTTTTTAGACCCTGCTGATTTTCTTCCTTTTCTATATTTACTTTTACCGGGAGTTCGATGGACTTCAGGTTTGGCTTTTGGATCTAAAAGGTAAGGATGATCTTCTTCAACAGGAATAATTGTATTTATTAATTGTTGAATATTAACTATATAATTTTTCTCATCAGCCGAACAGAATGAAAAAGCATTCCCTGATTTTCCGGCTCTACCTGTTCTTCCAATACGGTGTACGTAGGTTTCAGAAACATTAGGAATATCAAAATTGATTACAGCATCTAAATTACTGATGTCAATTCCACGCGCGGCGACATCTGTTGCTATTAAAATATTGACTTTATTATCTTTAAATTTATTCAATGCATCTTCTCTGGCACTTTGTGTTTTATCACCGTGAATACTATCTACTTTATAGTTGTTTTTGCGCAATGTTTTTTCCAATTTACCAATACCAAATTTGGTGCGTCTAAAAATGAGAATATTCCCTTTTATGTTGTTTCTGAGCAAGTGCAAACACAATTCCATTTTTTTTTGCTTTGGGACGTAATACAACAGCTGATTTACACTTATTGCAGCAGTGGAATTAGGTGTAGCATCAACTTTTTCCGGTTCAATTAAAATGGTATTCGCCAATTCAATTATTTTAGTCGGCATGGTAGCAGAAAACAACAATATTTGCTTGCTTTTTGGACATAAACGCTCAATTTTTTTGACGTCATCAATAAAACCCATATCCAACATTAAATCGGCCTCATCTAACACTAAAATTTCTACAAAATTGAGATTGACACAATTTTGTTTATGTAAATCCAGCAATCTTCCTGGAGTGGCAACTAAAATATCGATGCCTTTGTTAAGCATATCTTTTTGAGGCTCAATAGAGGTTCCTCCATAAACTACGGCAGATCTTAAATTGGAGTATTTTCCATAGGTTTTAAAACTTTCTTCAATTTGCAATGCCAATTCACGTGTTGGACTTATTACCAGTGCTCTTATTTTTTTTCCTTTTTTCCCGGAATCTTGCCTGTCAAATAACAATTGTAAAATAGGCAATGCAAAAGCAGCTGTTTTACCAGTTCCAGTTTGAGCGGAGGTAATAACATCTTTTTTGGCCAGCACTAAGGGAATAGTTTGTGCCTGAACAGGAGTAGGTACCTCATATTGTTGTTCTGATATAGCTTTTAAAAGCGGTTTGTTTAATTGTAAGTCTTTAAATTCCATCAATATCGTTTAAAACAATTTTTTGCAAAGATACAGTATTATACAAGGCATAAATAAATGCTCAAATCAAAAATTTTTCAAGGATGGTTCTCATCGATGAAAATATTTAAAGCAGGTAAAAAATAAATAAAATCAACTAATTTATGATTCTTTCAAAGCAAACACTGTTATCAACATTTTCATAAATACCAAAATTGAAAGTTAACGAATATCCGTACTTTTTGTAAAGTTGAATAGCTTCTGGCTGTTGTTTTCCGGTTTCCAGTATGCATTTGGTAAAATGCAATTCCTTTGCCCAATTTTCCAATTCATTTAAATTTTGAGCTGCAATTCCCTTTCTTCTTCCTTCCGGAGATACATACATTCTTTTTATTTCAACAATAGTATGCCGGTATTTCTTAAACGATCCACATCCAATGGTTTTATTATTTTCATAGGCGACAACTACATGGTTTATGTTATTAAATTGATCATAAAACGAATGGTTTTCACCATCTTGAATTTTTAATTCGGAGTCAAGATATTTAATAAGTTCTATAAAATTTTTATTTTTAGAATTGGTCCTTACTAATTTGATTATTTGTTTATTTTTTCGCATTAAGGTTATGTGTACTGTTGCTTTTTAGTTTTATATATTTTGTAAGGTCAGAAGTCAAAATTTTAGTCATTTCACGTTCATTTCTAGGAGTTGTTTCTGTAAATAAAAAACCAAAAACTGAATAGATTATAAAATCCACTTTCCTTAAATTCAATGATTTTTCAAATTCTTTTAATAAGAGGTCATAATCAAAATAATCAATTTCATTCTCTTTAATTCCAGAATTGTTATCCAATACAATAAGGTTATATGTTTTACCCTGTCTTGTTTTTAAAATAGTATCCCAATTAGGTATTTTTCCTTTAAAAAAATATTCATAAGAATTAATCCCAAAAGCGTACCAAGAGATATCTCCGGTTGTACACCAGCCACCAAACCGCAGCGGATTAACTTCAATTGGGATTAACATGTTATTTTTATCAATTCGAATCTCTAAATGCATTGGGAAATTTCTTAGTTTGGCTTTTAGGCCTATAAATTTTAGAAAATCTTCGATTTCGGACTTGTATTTTTCTATGATTTCTTTTGACGTTTTATATACTCTATCACTAACATCTTTATCAGATGAAAAAATATGGTGTAATATATTTAAGATAACCGGTTCTCCTTTATTGTTGAAATAGCAATCAATAGCATATTCATCTCCATTAATAAATTCTTCTATTATAAAATAGGTGGTGTTCACTACTTCTTTTGGGTACATCCCCTTACATTCATGAATCTCAGAAGCAATTTTATCCAATACAAGATTCCATTCATGGAGGTTATCTACCTTGTGTACGGCTAGACTGAAAAACCCTACAGCTGGCTTAATTATAAAAGGGAATTTAAGTCTGCCCGCATTGATTTCTCTCAATTCATCGAATTTCACACCTTTAAAATAGTAGCAGGGGAAAGCATCTTTTATTAATTCTCTAAAAATTATTTTATTTTTAAAAAGTTGAATTTGAGCAGGTAACTTTGAGGAGTTAAAATTTTTCTCAATCCAACTAATTGAATTTTCTGAATTGGTATATATGGGTAAGTTATCTTGTTTTTTGTAGTCATTTTTTGCTGTTGTTTCCGAAATCCAGTTTAGGGATTCATCGGAAATCATTTTTTTTGCTGATTCGGTGGCAATTATTTGGAAGTTATTCTCTTTAATAGTTTTGATAAGAAAATCTGAAACAAAAGGTTTGTCAATAAGTATCATTTTACAATTTGAATTTGCGAAGTTACTAAGAATATTTTCAAAAAAATCAGGCGGTTATTAAAAGATGATTAATTAAACCGAACCTTATCATTTTCTCTGGAATTACTTGAAAATATTTTTAATAATTAAAAGGAAACATAATATATTACAGTTTATAGGCCATCAGATAAAAATTAAAATTTCGTACCTTTAACTATTATGATAAAAGACACAAAATTAGCCGTACTTATAGATGCAGATAATATTCCTTCGAAGTATATCAAAGAAATGATGGAGGAAATCGCCAAGTACGGTACACCAACCGTTAAACGAATATATGGAGATTGGACAAAACCATATTTGTCGAAATGGAAAAATGTATTATTGGAAAATGCCATAAATCCTATTCAGCAATACGCTTATACTACCGGTAAAAACGCTACAGATTCAGCTATGATTATTGATGCAATGGATATTTTATATTCAGAAAAAGTAAATGGCTTTTGTTTGGTTTCATCCGACAGTGATTTCACGAAATTAGCCACCAGGCTTAGAGAAGCAGGTGTTGTAGTGTATGGTATTGGTGAAAAGAAAACTCCCAATCCATTTATAGTTGCCTGTGATAAATTCATTTATTTGGAAATTTTGGAAATAGAAGAGGATTCCAAAGGAGGAAAAAGAAAACCAAAAAAAGTTCATCTTGACAAGATTACTCCAAAAGTGATCAGATTGTTGCGAAATTCCGTTGAGGATGCTGCTGATGAGGATGGTTGGGCTTTTATGGGTGATGTAGGATCACTTATCTTAAAGAAACAACCAAATTTTGATGCACGAAATTTCGGATTCGAAAAGCTTACCCCATTATTTAAATCCTTGAGTCAATTCGAGATTGCACAAAGAGACAGAACAAGCGGTCGTTTTAAATTGATCTATGTTCGAAATAAACAGTAATTTACTTTTCAACATGTAAGAAATTTGCCTTATCCTGGCCCAAAAGTTTAAAAGGCCTAAAATATTTACGCAGTTCAATTATAATAAATTGTTTAAAAATATTATAAGCTGTTTGTTGCTGCTTCTGCACAACGTTCACCATCCATTGCTGCTGATACAATACCTCCTGCATAGCCTCCACCTTCACCACAAGGAAATAATCCTTGAATTTCAGTGTGCTCCAGATTTTCTTTTCTTGGAATATTAACAGGTGAAGACGTGCGCGATTCAACACCTACAACATTTGCTTCATTGGTGTAATATCCCTTCATTTTTTTTCCAAATTCAGCAAATCCTTTTCGCAATCTACCTCCAATTATTTTTGGTAATAAAGAATGTAAAGGAGCCGATTTTAAACCTGGTTGATATGATGTAGGGTTTAAATCATTAGACATTCTACCTTCCACAAAATCAGTTAGTCGTTGTGCAGGGGCGGATTGTGTTCTTCCTCCAGCTAAAAAGGCTAGTTTTTCTAATTCTTTTTGAAACTCAAGCCCCTTAAGTACACCAAATTGTTCGTATTTATGTAAATCCTTGTCTGCATTGATCTCAACAACAATCCCTGAATTAGCGAATTGATTATTTCTTTTGGAAGGAGACATACCGTTCACAACTATTTCACCATTAGCTGTAGCAGCAGGGACTATGAATCCGCCCGGGCACATACAAAATGAATAAACACCCCTGTTATTCACCTGATGAACTAAACTGTAAGAAGCCGGCGGTAACAATTCATCTCTTTCTTCTTTGCAATGGTATTGAATGGTATCAATAATTTGCTGAGGATGTTCTACCCTCACGCCCATGGCAAAAGATTTTGCTTTTAGTTCAATATTTTTTTTATGTAACAAGTAATAAATATCCCGAGCAGAATGCCCGGTGGCTAATATTACTGCATTTACAGGCATTTCATGATCGTTTTTTAACCGAATCGCATGTAATTTATTTTCTTTTATGATAAAATCAACAACACGACTTTCGAAATGAATTTCACCACCATATTTTAGGATTGTTTCCCGAATATTTTGAATTATTTTTGGAAGTCTATTGGTTCCGATATGAGGATGTGCATCTACCAATATTTGTTCAGGTGCTCCATGAGAAACAAGGTTTTCAAATATTTTTCTCACGTCTCCTCTTTTCAGGCTTCGGGTGTATAATTTTCCGTCTGAATAAGTTCCTGCCCCACCTTCTCCAAAACAATAATTTGAATCTTCATCAACGATGTGAAATTGATTAATTGCACGGAGATCTCGTCTTCTTTCCTGTACTTTTTTCCCTCTTTCCAAAACAATGGGTTTATAACCTAATTCAATACAGCGTAAAGCAGCATACATACCAGCAGGGCCAAAACCGATAATATGAATTTCTTTAGCCGCTGAAACGTCTTTATAATTAAATAAATACGCAGAAGATTGAGGCATTTCTTCCTGAATATACACAGCAATTTTGTAATTGAATACAACAATTTTTTTTCGGGCATCAATAGATTTTCGCAATACTTTTAGGCCATTAATATCTTTAATGTCAATACCTAAATTATGCGCAGCCTTTTTCTTTAAAAAACCTTTTTGCTTTTCTTCCTGAAGTTGAATACGAACTTGGATCTTTTTTACCATTTAGAGAAAACTACTTAAATTTCATTAAATTATTAATTGTTATCAAGGCTAGAAACACCGTAAATCATCATCTGATCAAACTAAAATGACCTTTAAAATTACGTGTAATACCATCTTGGTCAAAAAGTTCAACCGAATACCAATAATCTTCTGCAGGGAGAGGGTTGCCATTGAAAATCCCATCCCATCCTTCCCTTTTTGGGCCAATTTCAAAAAGTACTTTTCCAAAGCGGTCGAAAATTAAAATACTTGATATCTGAATATCAGTTGCATCCAATCCTTTTACTTCCCATCTATCGTTAAAACCATCGTTATTGGGAGTAAAAAATTTTGGAAATCCAAACACAAATACTTCTAACTGTGCAATGCCACAGTTATATATATCCTTTACATAAACGGTATGAATTCCCGGTATGATCATTTCAAAAAAGGATTCTTCCTGA
>PVMS01061940.1_pt1 | contig 24935 bp, 19 predicted proteins | sample 1853461 | NCBI WGS metagenome assembly PVMS01 (sample SAMN08582032, study PRJNA380276) | Marine sediment metagenome, whole genome shotgun sequencing project. | isolation source: ocean sediment barecode stripped | collected 2017
CCGACCGGCCATGCGCTTGGCATTTGCGCTGCTGGGCGCCAGGGTGCTATTTGAGCGCAAAAGATGGGTCTGCCTGGGCGCTGGATTTGGCCAGCAAATTTGTATCGTTTTGAGGGAGTTGACCTACACAATGAGCGAAAGCGCGGCGGCAGATGACGATCTCATCGCCAGCAAAATCCGTTGGGTGAACGTCAACTGACCGCCAATGCGGAATTGAGCCCTATCAAGGCCTAAAGCCCAATTTGGCTTAGGCCAAAACCCCTGCGAACCCGGCCCGACCGGCCATGCGCTTGGCATTTGCGCTGCTGGGCGCCAGGGTGCTATTTGAGCGCAAAAGATGGGTCTGCCTGGGCGCTGGATTTGGCCAGCAAATTTGTATCGTTTTGAGGGAGTCGACCTACACAATGAGCGAAAGCGCGGCGGCAACGCACTCCGGCGCTGAGACGGCGAAGAGTTCGGCGGATGATGTTGTCCGGGCGATCTCCCAAAGCGTCGGCAATGGCGAACACTCCGATCAGCCCTACTCGCACTGGATCCTGCGGGACTGTTTCCCCGACGACACCATCGAGGACATTCTGAGCCTCCCCTTCCCCGCGCCGTCTCTCGAGGGCGTGTCGGGCAAGCGAGAGCTCCACAACAAGACGCGCCGGTATTTCGATGCCGAAAACCAGGAGGCCTTCCCCGTCTGCAAGGCGGTGGCCGAAGCCCTCCAGGACAAGCGCATCACCGACCTGATCGCCAAGGCCTTTGGCACCAGCCTCGCCGGCACGTATCTGCGCATCGAGTTTGCCCAGGACATCGACGGCTTCTGGCTCGAGCCCCATACCGATCTCGGCGTGAAGTCCTTCACCATGCTGCTCTATCTTTCGACGAACGAGAGCCACACGGACCTCGGCACCGACATCTACGACGCCGACAAGAAGCATGTGGGCCGGTCGCCCTTCGCCTCGAACGCGGCCATGGTCTTCGTGCCCGGCAGCGACACCTATCACGGCTTCGAAAGCCGGACGATCAAGGGCGTGCGCAAGTCGCTGATCATCAACTTCGTGACCGATGAGTGGCGCGCCCGCGAACAGCTCGCTTTCCCGGAGTCGCCGATCGCCTGATCGCGTCTCGCTCGCAGAAGATTTGAATTGGAAATGGCTGGGTTCGTCCCGGCCATTTCATTTATGGTCACCCCCAAACACGCAATGACGGAGCGTCGCCAATGAGCAAAATCGCTTGGATCGGGCTCGGCGTGATGGGCTATCCCCTCGCCGGACATCTCAAGACAGTCGGCCACGATGTGACCGTCTTCAACCGCACGGCCGAGAAGGCGGAACGCTGGGTGGCGGAGTTTGGCGGCAGCCTCGCCGCGACGCCCGCCGAGGCCGCGGACGGCGCCGAGTTCGTCATCACCTGCGTCCGCAAGGACGAAGATGTTCGCGACGTAACCCTCGGCCCAGACGGCGCATTTCATAGGCTTTCCAAGGGCGCAGTCTTCATCGACCACACCTCGGCCTCGGCCAATATCGCCCGGGAGCTGCATCCGGCAGCACAAGAGCGCGGCGCCGGCGCCCTCGATGCGCCGGTATCCGGCGGCCAGGCCGGAGCCGAAGGCGGCACGCTCACGGTCATGGTAGGCGGCGACGAAAGCGATTTCGCCATGGCCAGGCCCGTCATCGAGACCTATGCCCGCGCGGTCAATCTCATCGGACCCTCGGGCGCGGGCCAGCTCACCAAGATGGTCAATCAGATCTGCATCGCCGGTCTGATCGAGGGCCTCGCCGAGGCGCTTCATTTCGCCGGGCGCGCCGGTCTCGACATCGAGAAGGTCATCGAAACGATCTCGAAAGGCGCCGCCCAATCTTGGCAAATGGACAATCGCTGGCAGACCATGATCGAGGACAAGTTCGATTACGGCTTCGCCGTCGACTTGGTCCGCAAGGATTTCGCCATCTGCTTCGATGAGGCTCGCCGCAATGGCGCCAGCCTTCCCGTGACGAAGCTCGTCGATCAGTTCTATGGGGATGTGCAGGAGATGGGCGGCGGCCGATGGGACACGTCGAGCCTGATCGCGCGGCTTGAGCGGAAGAAGCCTTAAGCGCGCTTCTCGTCGGCGGCGACATATTCGAGCGGCAGCGCCGTGGTGAACTTGATCTGCTCCATGGCGAAGGCGGAGCTCACGTCGGACAGCTCGATCTTTGTGATCAGCCGTTTGTAGAACGCATCATATTGCGCGATGTCGGGCACGACGACGCGGAGCAGATAATCCACCTTCCCGCTCATGCGGTAGAACTCGACCACTTCGGGAAAATCGTTCAGCGCTGCGTGAAAGCGCTCAAGCCACTCTTTGGTGTGATGGCTGGTGGCGATGGAGACGAACACCGTCACCCCGACATTGACCTTCTTGGGGTCGAGCAAGGCCACGCGGCGCTCAATGACGCCCTGTTCCTCAAGTTTCTGGATGCGGCGCCAGCACGGCGTTGTCGACAGGCCGATCAGCTTGCCGATCTCAGCCACGGGCAGCGTGCAGTCCTTCTGCAAGATGTCGAGGATCTTGCGGTCCATGCGGTCGAGCATTGCCAGGGCCTAACAAAATTACTGAGGAAACCCCCGTACCTGGGAACATAGTTCCACAGACTTGGTCTTACACCTTGATAAGTAGATTATTTTCCTAAGCCTCGCAAGGCTAGCGCAACCGCCTCACCTCGGTTTGCAACACTGGGAGCAGGTCCGTCTGGAACCAGGGGTTCTTCGTGAGCCAGGCGTTATTGCGCCAGGAGGGATGGGGCAGCGGCAGGATGCGAGGCCGCCGCTCGGTCATAAGATGCTCGCGCCAATGCAGCATCGTCTCTTGCAGCGTCTTGCCCTTGGTCTCGCCGAGAAAGAAGTCTTGCGCGTAGAGCCCCACGGCAAGCACCAGCTCAACCTGGGGCAGAGCGGCGAATAGTTGGTCGTGCCACGCCGCGACGCATTCGCGCCGTGGCGGAAGATCGCCGCCCTTGGCGTCCTGTCCCGGAAAGCAGAAACCCATGGGCACGATCGCGACGCGCGTGTCATCGTAAAACGCGTCCGCCGTCACCCCCATCCACTCCCGCAAACGATCTCCCGAGCGATCGGTGAAGGGCCGGCCCGACTCATGCACGCGTGTGCCAGGTGCTTGACCGCAGATCACCAGTCGCGCGGTGCTGCTCACCTGCAACACCGGCCGTGACTCATGGGGCAAAGGCTTCCCGCGCGGACTTTCAACGCAGATGCGGCAGGCGCGGATGTCGGCGACCAGATTATCGAGCGCAAACCCAGGCGCGGCCGTCATAGGTCGAGGATCATGCCGTCCTCGGCGATCAGGTAGCGGGACGTATCGACCTTACCGAGCGCGGCGAGCATAGCCTCACCCATATGGGTCAGGAGTGTCCGCTTGGCGCCGAGCTTTTCGTAATTGGCGTCGATCGTCAGGTAATCGAGATGGATGGGAAGCGTCATGTCGTACTGGAAGCATTCGGTGATGAAGAGATCCGCATCGCGCGCCACGGCGAACAGCGTCTCGACCCAGCTCGTGTCCCCGGTGAAGGAGAGCACCTTGTCATCGACATTGAATCTGAGCGCGTAGGGCGGCGCGCCGGAAGGATGATTCACTTCAAACGGCGTGACCGTGACGCCGCTGAGCTCAAGCGGCTTCTGTTCCTCATACTCGACGAATTTGAGATCAAAGCCGCGCTTGGTCGTGGTGGTGTTCGGATAGAGCGCCTCGGCGAGCGTGATGAACCGGGCCTCGATGCCCTTCGGCCCCGCAACCACTAGTGGCCGCGTGCGATTGCTCGCGTATTTGGCATCGATCATGAACCAGGGCAGGCCACCGTAATGATCGCCATGCAAATGACTGACAAACACCGTGTCGATGTCGTTGGGGTTGATCCCAAGCCGGCGCATGCCAATGAGCGACGTGGCCCCACAGTCGATGAGGAACGTCGAGGGGCCCGAATGGACGCAGAAAGAGGTCTGGAGCCGCCCGCCCGCCCCGAAGGCGTCCCCGCAGCCGATAATGGTCACTTGCATTGCGGCCCCATTCTAAACAGAGCGCGCCAATTTTCGCGAGCCCATTGATGACAAATGGGGTGCCGCGCGGCGCGGTCCAAGGCCCGGGCGAGGGTAAACGCGGCGTTAGGGATTTGCGCTGATAGTTCTCGTTAAGCCTAAATTGGGGGTCGAGCGCGGCCATGCGTCTGCGCTATGCCATTGATCCTTAACGGCTTTTTGTTGGTGGGATAGTCGCGGGTCAATTTAGTCATGTTAGGAGGCGCGTCAGCCGAGGCCCCGCGGGCCCATTTCGGATCGCTCGACAAGAGTAAGCGGCGCGCCAATCGCAGCGTCCAAGAGGCCCGGGGAAAGCTCAACGACAAGTCAGGCCAGAAGCCGGAGTTCGAATACGAGCTCCTGATGATGTTCGTGAAGAACGAGCTGTCGGCCGCTGTAACGACACCGCTGCTGGCGATCATTGTCGCCATCGGCGCCATGTTCTGGGCGCCGGCGCAGACGCTCCTGCTCTGGCTTTGCGCGATATTCGTGGCCAAAGGCATTCTCGTCGCCCTTTGCCGGCAGTTCGCCAACGCCCCGCGCGAGGACGCGACCACCCCCATATGGCGCGCCAAGATTACCGCCGCCGAATTCCTTTACGGCGTGACCTGGGCCAGCGCGGCCTTCATCAGCCCGGAAACCCAAGGCGAGGCAGCGCACACCTTCATCTTTGCCTCGCTCCTCATCCTCATTTCGATGCGCATGCTGTTCGCCTCGACGGTGATGCCCATCGTCTATGCTGGCACGCTGCCGATGACGCTCGCCATCGTCGTCAGCTTCGCGCTGCTCGACAATCCGTTCTATTGGGCGATGGCCGCCATGGCGGTCGGCGTGCACATCTACTTCATCTGGTTGATGGAGGGGTTCAACTCGACCGTCATGGCGATGCTCGAATATCGCGCCGAGAAGGATGCGCTGATCGCCGAGCTTGAGCAGTCGAAGTCGATCTCCGACGACACGCGTCTGCGTGCCGAGGAAGCCAACCTCGCCAAATCACGCTTCCTCGCCACCATGAGTCACGAGCTGCGCACGCCGCTCAACGCCATTCTCGGCTTCTCCGAGATCATGCGCGGGGAGATTCTGGGGGCCCATGCCAACCCGACCTACAAGGAATACGCCAACGACATCCACGAGAGCGGCCAGCACCTGCTCACCCTGATCAATGAGGTTCTCGACATCAGCCGCATCGAGGCCGGCCGCTACGAACTCCACGAGGCGCCCATCGCGCTCGCCGACGTGGCCGAGGACTGCCATCGCCTCATGCGGCTGCGCGCCGAGAACAAGGCTCTCAAGATCGTCGAGACGTTTGAGGAGGACTTGCCGCGACTCTGGGCCGACGAGCGGGCCCTCCGGCAGATCTGCCTCAACCTCCTGTCCAACGCCATCAAGTTTACCCCCACCGGCGGCACCATCACGCTGACGGTCGGACGCACACCGCACGGCGGCCAATATCTGAGCGTGAAGGACACTGGCCCCGGAATCCCCAATGAGGAAATTCCGCGCGTGTTGCGCAGCTTCGGCCAAGGATCGCTGGCGCATGAGACGGCGGAAGGCGGGACCGGACTCGGCCTGCCCATCAGCAAGGGGCTGACCGAGCTACATGACGGCAGTTTCGAGCTCAAAAGCAGGCTCCGCTATGGCACCGAGGTCATCGTCACCCTTCCCCGCACCCGGGTCATGAAAACCTTGCCGCGGCTTGCCGAGCCAGGCGAGAACCTGCCGGAAAGGCCCCAAGTCCCTTGGCGCGAGACGGAAGACAGGCGCGCCAGCTAGCCGCGACTTTTAGGCCCTCGAGCGGCAATTGCCCTGCACCGCCAGAGTCCCTAAATAGGTCCTCTAGGCCTAGAGCCTGAGGGATCATCAACGCATCCGTACTGGCAAAGCTCTTGGAAACGCCCTGCATCAATGTCTGTCTGCTCGACGGTCCGTCAGGGCTCTGCATCGGCTGCGGCCGCAGCGGCGATGAAATCGCGGGCTGGGCCGACATGACGCCGGCCGACCGCCGTGCCATCATGGACATTCTGCCTGAGCGCTTGGAGCGTCTGGAGCGCCAGAAGAAAGCGGAAGGTTCGCACGCGTGACCACCTGGCTCGCCCTGTTCATCCTCGCGCTCGGCGCCATGATGCTGGTGAGCGACGACAACGGCATGATCGCCGGGCTCGACGCAACAACCTTCGGCTATGTGGCCTTCTTCCTCGCACTTCTCGTCTATCTCGCCGGCGGGCTCGTGACCCGCTATGCGGGCGGCACCTCCGCCATGTTCCGCGACGCGGTGACCTGGCTGGCTGTCGGGCTCGGCCTCGTGACGCTCTATGCTTACAAGGATGAGCTGACGCCGATTGCCACGCGCGTCGTGGGCGAGCTTCTGCCTGGCACCGCCATGACCGTCGAGGAGAGCTCGAACGGGCTGACCGAAGTGCGCATCCGGCGGCGCCTCAACGGACATTTCACCGCCACCGTGACGGTCAACGGCAAGACCATCTCGATGATCGTCGACACCGGCGCGTCATCCATCGTGCTGCGCCCCGAGGATGCGAGGAAAGCCGGCATTGATCCCGACACGCTCACCTACCGCACGCCCGTGATGACAGCCAATGGCCGCACCGTGGCGGCGCGGGTCTGGCTTGAGAATGTCTCCATCGGACCGCTGGATCGCACCAGAGTCGAGGCCCTGGTGGCCCAGCCCGGCGCCCTCACTCAAAGCCTGCTCGGTATGAGTTTCTTAAGCCGCCTCCGCTCCTATGAGTTTTCCGGCGATTTCCTGACCTTGCGCGGCTAAAGCCCGCGAGAAACGCCGGCTTCGGAGCGAGGCGTTTTGCGTTCAGCCACCAAACATGCGCTGGTCGAAGCGATGCAGTGGGGCACTCTCGCGCTCGGCATCGTCGCCGTGGTCTATTTCTTTGACGATCTGCGCGCGGCTTTCGGACCCGGCGGCCATCCGAGCTTCGCCGAGACCATGCGGGATCGCCCCACCGGGAATGAGGCGGGCTTCGCCCGGGAGGTCAGGCTACGGGCCAACGCCAACGGTCACTTCGTATTCAAGGCGGCCGTCAACGAGCGCCTGGCAAGCTTCGTGGCCGACACGGGCGCCACCCTCGTCGTGCTCACTTATGAAGATGCCAGACGGCTTGGGCTCTCACCGCACAATCTCGACTTCTCCGCCCCGGTCCAGACCGCCAACGGTGTCAGCCACGTCGCACCCGTGACGCTGGATCGTGTGCGGGTGGAAGACATCACGGTTCGCAATGTGCCTGCCGCAATAGCCGAGAAAGGCATGCTGACCACCAATCTTCTCGGCATGAGCTTTCTAGGCCGGCTCAAGAGTTTCCATATCCAGGACGGCGAGCTGGTCCTTATCCAATAGCGCCCGTTCCCCGCCCGGCCGGGCATATTCGGTTTGTGGCTTCCGGCGGAAGTCTGCTACCCCTTCGAGCCGTCGATCGCCCGGCGAACCGCGCCTATTCAGGGGGAAATATGTTTCCAAAACCGCGCCAAGATCTCGTTCCCAACACCGCTGAGTTTGAGCGTCTGCCCTTGGTCAAGGTGACCGGGTTCCGCGAATATGACGCGCGCTGGCTCTATCCCCAAGAGATCAACCTGCTTGGCATGGAAGCGGTCGGACTTGGCCTCACCACGTTGATGCGCGAACGCGGCGTGCCGCTGCGCATCGTGGTCGGCCACGACTTCCGTTCTTACTCGATGGCGATCAAGACGGCTCTGGTCACGGGCCTGCTCGCCGGCGGCGGCGAGGTGCACGACATCGGCTTGGCGCTTTCGCCCACCGCGTATTTCGCGCAGTTCGATCTCGACATCAAATCCGTCGCCATGGTCACCGCGAGCCATAACGACAATGGCTGGACCGGCATCAAGATGGGCATGGAAAGGCCGCTGACGTTTTCGCCCGAGGACATGACCGATCTGAAGAACATCGTGATGAACGCGAAATTCGCGCCCTATCACGAGGGCGCCCGTTACACCTACGTCCCGGACATGTCCGAGCGTTACATGGCCGACTTGCTCGACCGCCCCAAGCTGAAGCGACGGCTCAAGGTTGTCGTCTCATGCGGCAACGGGACGGCCGGTGCGTTCGCACCACAGGTGCTGGAGAAAATCGGCTGCACCGTCATCCCGCTCAATTGCGAACTCGACCACTCCTTCCCGGCCCATAACCCGAACCCGGAAGACCTCGCCATGCTCAATGCCACGCGCGATGCCGTGCTTGAGCACAAGGCGGATCTTGGGCTGATCTTCGACGGCGACGGCGACCGCTGCGGCGTCGTGGACAATACGGGGGAGGCTATCTATGCCGACAAGGTCGGCGTCATGCTCGCCCGCGACATCGCCAAGCAGAACCCAAACGCGCATTTCGTCGCCGACGTGAAGTCCACCGGGCTTTTCCAGACCGACCCGGTGCTGAAAGAACACGGCGCCAAGACCGTCCTGTGGAAGACCGGGCACTCTTACATCAAGCGTTACAGCCACGAGACCGGCGCGCTGGTCGGCTTCGAGAAGTCGGGCCATTTCTTCTTCAACCCGCCTCTTGGCCGGGGCTATGACGACGGCTTGGTCTCCGCGCTGGCCGTGCTCGACATGCTCGACCGCAGTCCCGACAAGGCCCTCGCCGATCTCAAAGACGCGCTACCGCGCACTTGGCAGTCGCCCACCATGTCGCCCCATTGCGCCGACGAGATAAAATACGACGTTGTCGACCGCGTGGTGAAACATTTCGAGGAGGTCGCCGCGCAAGGCGGCAAGCTCGCCGGGCAGAGCATCCGTGAGCTCATCACCGTCAACGGCATCCGGATCGTGCTGGAAGACGGCACTTGGGGGCTGGTGCGCGCATCGTCCAACAAGCCGGAGCTGGTGGTCGTGGTCGAGAGCCCGACCTCGGAGGAAAATATGCGCGCTATCTTCGCCGAGCTCGATGCCGAGCTTGCGAAGCACAAGGAAGTCGGCGAGTACAACCAGAAGATCTAGGGCGGTTCCGGCGCGCCTGAACGCAACAAAAGCGTCAGCCCTGTTGCTTCGTACCCTTCTCGCGGCACCACTAGCTAACGCCAGACGCTATTCGGCGGCGACGACTTGGGAGGCATCGCCCCTGACGATGGCGTGCGCCTGCTCCAGCACCGCGAGCCCGGCCCCATCCAAATGCGCATTCTCGGCGAGATGGCGGCGGAAGGCCCGCGCTCTTGGCTGACCGTGGAATAGTCCGAGGATATGGCGGGTCATGGAATTGAGGCGGGCCCCGCGAGCAAGCTCGCGCTCCACGTAAGGCTTGAACGCATCGAGCACCTGATCCCGCGTCAGCACCGCTGCATCGGCGCCGTACAGCGCCCGATCCACCTCGGCGAGAAGATAAGGATCGGCATAGGCCGCGCGGCCTAGCATCACGCCATCCGTAAGCTCGAGATGCGGCTGCGCCTCAGTTAAAGACGCGATGCCACCATTGATGATGATCTGAAGATCCGGCCGCCGCGCCTTCAAGCGATGAACACGGTCGTGATCGAGCGGCGGCACGTCCCGGTTCTCCTTGGGGCTCAAGCCTTGCAGCCAAGCCTTGCGCGCATGGACGATGAAAGTCGTGCAGCCGGCCTTAGCCACCTCGTCGATGAAACGATCCAGACTCTCTTCGGCGTCCTGATCGTCGATGCCGATGCGGCATTTCACGGTGACGGGCACGGAAGCAGCTTCGCCCATGGCAGAGACGCATTCGGCAACGAGCTTTGGCTCGGCCATGAGACAAGCACCGAAGCGCCCCGACTGCACACGGTCCGAGGGGCAGCCAATATTGAGATTGATCTCGTCGTAGCCCCAATCCGCACCGATGCACGAAGCCTCGGCGAGCTTGCCGGGATCGCTGCCGCCAAGCTGGAGGCCGACCGGCTGCTCGGCGGGATCGAAGCCCAGCACGCGCTCGCGATCGCCATAGAGCACGGCTTCCGCCGTCACCATCTCGGTGTAGAGAAACGCCCGCGATGAAATGAGCCGCAGGAAGCTGCGGCAGTGGCGGTCGGTCCACTCCATCATGGGCGCGACGCAAAAGCGGTGGGAGTCTGATTTCAAAGACTTAGGCTCTCAACGGGACTCGGTTTCTGAACATGGCGCTGGGATGAGAAGGCCGCAAGACGCAGCCCCCTCAGCGATGTTCCTCGCCCCAGTTATGAAGCGCCTTTAGCACGGGCCCGAGCGCCTGGCCCTTGTCGGTGAGAAGGTATTCGTAGCGGGGCGGATGGCTCTCATAAAGCCGCGTGGTGATCACGCCTTGGGCCTCCAACGTCTTGAGCCGCGCCGACAGCGTATTGGGCGCGATGCCGGGCAGCTCCGCTTCAAAGCCCTGAAAGCGCAAAGGGCCTCTGCGGAAGAGGTCGCGCAGGATCAGCAGCGACCATTTCTCGCCAATCACGTCCAGCGCCCGGGCCACCGGGCAATCTTCCTGACCATATCCGCTCGCCATACCAGGGACTTAGCCATGTCCCTTCTGAATGTCAAGTCTCTAGCTATTGACAAGTCACTATCGTAACAATAGTTACTAGTCAGTCTTCACGCACCCCCTAAGGAGGATATTCCGATGACCACCAAAAATGCCGGCAGCTACACGAGGACCTGGAGCCCCGCCGGCGACATCGCCAATCTCGCCCTCGCCGATGGCACCTATCTCAGATATCTCAAGACCGGGCGTGGCCCGGCGCTGGTCCTGTTGCACACGCTGAGGACCCAGCTCGACTATTACCAACGCCTGATCCCGCTTCTGGCTGATAAGTTCACCGTCTACGCCGTCGATTTTCCGGGGCTTGGCTGGTCTGACATCAAGCCCGGGGCCAGCTACGAGGAACCGGCGCTGCGCGGAGCAATCGTTGAATTTGTCGAGGCGCTGAACCTTAAGGACGTGACGCTCGTCGGCGAGTCCATCGGCGCCACCGTCGCCCTCACCGCCTCGACGGAGCTCGGGTCACGTGTCCAACAGGTCATCGCACTCAACACCTACGACTATCCGCAAGGGGTGGAGCGGGCCAACTTGCTGGCCTCCATCGTGGTCAAGGGCATGCGGGTTCCGGTGATGGGCCTCATGTTCTCCAAGCTGGCCAACCCGGCAATTCTCGGCGGGATTATGGGAGGCGGATTCTACGATCCGAAAAGGCTGCCGAGGGACTTCGTTCTCGAACAGCTTCGGAGCGGCAAGCGGCCCGGCTACGCCAGTGTCGAAACCAAATATTTCCGCGCACTCCCGAGCTATATCGCGGCGCGTGACCTTTATCCGAGCATCACCGCACCGGTCACCTTGGCTTACGGCGATCACGACTGGTCGACCCCGCAAGAGCGGCGCGACGTGGCGCGGCTGATCTCCGGCAGCCGGGTAATCTCACTGCGCCAGGCCGGTCATTTCTCCGCGCTTGAGCACCCAGACGACATCGCCCGCATCGTGCTCGACGTGGCGGCCTCGCCGAACCAGGTCGTGAGGCCTCAAAGAAAAGTCGCCGGAGGCCCATCATGATGGTGCCCGCCTACTTACCCTATTCCGTGCTCATCGCCGCGACCGGCATTCTCGTCACCATCCTCATCGGATTGAACCGGGCGTTGGCGGGGGCCGAATGGCCTGCTCAAGAGCGCGCTCGCACCGTCGGCACGATGGCGCTCATTCTCGGCGTTTGGTTTGCCGGCGCCATTGCGCTCAGCCTGATGGGCACATTTCAGACCGGTCCGGATGCAATCCCCATCCTCCAATACGGCATCGTCCTACCTATCCTGATTGGCGGCCTGTTGATTTGGCGGTCATCGCAGGTCGCGCGCATCATCGACGCCGTGCCGCAATCCTGGATCGTCGGCATTCAGCTCTATCGCGCGGTGGGGGTGATTTTCCTCGTCCTCTATGCCACCGGCAGACTGCCCGGCCTTTTCGCCTGGCCGGCTGGAATTGGTGACATCCTGGTGGGAATCCTGGCCCCAGTCGTGGCGCTCGCCTATGCGCGAGATCCACTCAGGAACGGAAACCTGGTATCCGCGTGGAACTGGTTCGGGATCGGCGATCTCGTAATCGCGGTCGCCACAGGCTTCCTAAGCACGCCCTCGCTGCTACAGCCCTTCACCGTCGAACCGCCGAACCAACTGATCACCGCATTCCCCTTGGTGCTCATTCCAATCTTTCTCGTGCCACTGTCTATCCTCTTGCATCTCGCTTCGCTGGCCAAGCTGCGCCGAGCGGCCTCGGCCGTTCGGTAAGCGCGGGAAACCCTGAAGCGCTTGTCTCAACATCGGATGCAGGCCATCAAAGCTTGCATCCGATGATTCCGAGGAGCGCCCATGAAGATCGCCATAAACGGCGCCGGCGTCGCCGGCCCCACACTGGCCTACTGGCTCCACCGCTGCGGTCATGAGACCACGCTGATCGAGAAGGCCCCTCACCTTCGCACCGGCGGCTATGTCATCGACTTCTGGGGCGTCGGCTACACCATGGCCGAGCGCATGGGGATCCTGCCCGACGTGCTAAAGGCCGGCTATGCCGTCGAGGAATTGCGCCTCGTCAACACGGCCGGCCGGAAGACGGGCGGTTTCAGCACCAAGGTCTTTAGCCGGATGGTGGATGGCCGTTTCACCAGCCTGCCGCGCGGCGATCTCGCTGCCGCGATCTACTGGACAATCGAGGGCCGCGTCGAGACCCTGTTCGGCAACGGCATCACCGGCCTCGAAGAATACGAGACCGGCATCCGCGCCAGCTTTGAGCATGGACCGGAGCGCGACTTCGATCTGGTGATCGGTGCTGACGGACTTCATTCCAAGATCCGCGAGCTTACCTTCGGTCCGGAGGGTCAGTTCGAACGGCAGCTCGGATATTGGGTCGCCGCTTTCAACATCGAGAACTACCAACCCCGCGACGATCTGGTTTACGTGAGCTACACAACGCCCGGGCGGCAAGTGGCGCGGTTCACCTTGCGGGACGGCCAGACCATGTTTCTGTTCGTCTTCACCACCGAACATATGGGTGGCCCAGAGCCACGCAACTTGGCCGAACGCAAAGCCCTGCTCCATCAGATCTTTGACGATGATGGTTGGGAATGTCCGCAAATCCTGAAAGCCATGAATGATGTCGAAGACATCTATTTCGACAGCGTCAGTCAGATCAGGATCGACACATGGCATAAGGGACGCGTGATGCTGATCGGCGATGCGGCGTCCTGCGCCTCTCTTCTAGCGGGCGAAGGAACCGGGCTCGCCATGACCGAAGCCTATGTGCTGGCCGGTGAGCTGCACCGCGCCAAGGGCGACTATCACGAGGCCTTTCGCCGCCAAGAGCAGCTCTTGCGCCCGTTCGTCGAGGGCAAGCAGGACTCGGCCAAGGACTTCGCTTCCTCTTTTGCACCAAAGACGGCGTTCGGCGTCTGGATCCGCAATCAAGCGACCAAGCTCATGATCATCGGCCCCGTGGCCGACCTCCTGATGGGCCGGAGCCTGCGCGACGACGTCGACATCCCCGACTACGAGATTTGATCTCGTCGGGAGCGCCGCCGCCTCTCATTCTCGCTAAGGCTGAGCGGCCGGTGTTTCCGCATCCTCATCGGCCGCTGCAGCTTCGGCCGCCGGCTCAGGAACTGGCTCCGGCGGAGCCAGCGGATGGGGATGGGAAATCATATAGGCCGCCACGTCCCAGGCCTCCTGCACGCTAAGCACTGGCTCCTGATAGTCGGTGCCGGTCGGCATGTTGGCGCGGATATAAGAGGCAGCGTAGGCGGTTTGGGCCATGCCCGCGGCGGCGTTGAAGCTCCCTTCGCCCCACAATGGCGGCACTGAATAGCCCACTTCCGGGCTGACTTTGGGTTGACCCTGGCCGTTCGCCCCATGGCAACTCGTGCAGTGCTTGACGTAGACCAAATCCCCGCGCCGGGCATCGGGGGCGGCTTCCGGAAAAGCAATCGGCATCAAGCCCATGCCCGGCACACGCACACCTTCCGGCGTGTCCGTGCCGACAAACTTCATGTAGGCGATCAGCCCGGCCATCTCGCGGCTCTCCTCGGGCAGCGCCCGGCCATTCATGCCGAGTTCCATGCACGCATTGATGCGCGTGGTCAGGGGGATCACCCGATTATCGACCAGCATCGGGAAACTCGCGACGGTGGAGACGAACGGCGCGGCGAACGGCTGGAGACCGGCTTTCAGATGGCAGCTCTGGCAGGCGAGATCGTTGCCGGCGAACGCCATGGCTGGGTCTTCGGCGCTCTTGCCGATATAGCGCGGCGTGTTGACGATCAGCTCCTGGCCGTAGCGGATCAGATCGTTCTCGGGGCCCGGCCCAAGCGTGGCGACATCGGCCGCGTACCAACTGGCCTGCCTGTCCCAAAGAAGATAGCCACCGCCAAAACCCGTCAGGGCCGCAAGCACAATAAGAATATCCGTCAATATCGTTCGCAAATGTCGCCCCCCCAACAAGCCCGCTCTTTACATTATGCTAGGCGCAATCGTGCCAAGCATCTTTTGAATCCCTATATGAGCCTTAAGCCCACATGGTCTTGAAAGCATGACAGAACCCGCATCCACCGACGCAACTCCCGTCATTGATCCCGTCTGCGGCATGACGGTCGATCCCCATGCCGGCAAGCCCACCCACGACTATCAGGGCCACATCTATCATTTCTGCTCCGCTGGCTGTCAGGCGAAATTTGCCGCAGGCCCCGAGCGCTATCTGAACAAGCAAGACGAACCAGAGCCGGCACCCCCCGGCACGCTCTTCACCTGCCCCATGCATCCCGAGATCGTCCAGGATGGTCCGGGCCCCTGCCCGATCTGCGGCATGGCGCTGGAGCCCATGGGCGTGTTGGCCGAGGACGCGCCGAACGAAGAGCTGATTGATTTCACCCGGCGGCTCAAGATCGCCGTGCCCCTGTCGCTGGCGATCTTGGTCCTCGACATGGGCGCCCATGTCTTCGGTCTCGATCTTCTGCCCTTCCTGTCGCCCCACGCCGAGCAATGGCTCTTATTGGTGCTCGCGACCCCCGCCGTCTTGTGGTGCGGCTGGCCGTTCTTCGAGCGCGGCTTCAAGTCGCTCCGCACGGGGTGGCTCAACATGTTCACCCTAATCGCGCTCGGCACCGGCGCCGCCTACCTCTACAGCGTCGTCGCCACTATCGCCCCGGGCCTGTTTCCGCAGTCCATGCATGACGCCCACGGCCTCGTCCCCGTCTATTTCGAGGCGGCGGCCGTCATCGTCGCGCTGGTGTTGGTCGGCCAGGTTCTCGAACTTCGCGCCCGCGAGAAGACTGGCGGCGCGATCCGCGCTTTGCTCGATCTCGCGCCCAAGACGGCGTTGCGCGTGCTCAAAGACGGCAAGACCGAGACGGTCCCCCTCGCCGAGGTTACGGTCGGCGACGTGTTGCGGGTGCGCCCGGGCGACAAAATCCCCATCGACGGCACGGTGATCGAAGGCCGCAGCGCCGTCGACGAAGCCATGCTCACCGGCGAGCCCGTTCCCGTTGAAAAAACCCAGGGCGACAGCATCACCGGCGGCACGCTGAACGGTTCGGGCTCGTTCGACATGCGCGTCGATCGCACGGGTGCGGAGACCACGCTCTCCCAAGTGGTGCACATGGTCTCCGAAGCGCAGCGTTCCCGCGCGCCGATCCAGGCCTTGGCGGACGTGGTCGCCGGCTATTTCGTACCCGCCGTCATTGGCATCGCGATCATCGCCTTCATCTGCTGGATCATCTTTGGCCCAGCGCCGCAACTGGCTCATGCATTGGTCGCCGCCGTGAGCGTGCTCATCATCGCCTGCCCCTGTGCGCTCGGGCTGGCCACGCCAATTTCCATCATGGTGGCCACGGGCCGTGGCGCTCAGGCCGGCGTACTGGTGCGGAACGCTGCCGCACTGGAACGGCTCGCCGCGGTCAATATGCTGGTGGTCGACAAGACCGGAACCCTGACCGAGGGCAAACCGGCCCTGACCGGCGTCGAAGCGGCGCAAGGTTTCAATGACGACGAGGTGCTGCGCCTTGCCGCCGCGCTTGAGGCCGGCAGCGAGCATCCGCTGGCCGAGGCCATTCTGCGTGGCGCCGAGGCCAAAGGATTGAAGCCGGAGAAGACACAAGGCTTCGAGGCGATCACTGGCCAAGGCGTCAAAGGCCGCGTTGGCACCCGCGATGTCCTATTCGGCAACGCGCGCCTGATGGAAAACTCAGACATCGATGTCGCGCCGCTGGCAAAAGCCGCCGAGGCATTGCGCCAAGGCGGCGAGACCGTGATGTTTTTAGGCGCCGACGGCAAGCTGGCCGGCATTGTTGCCGTGGCCGATCCCATCAAGGAGAGCGCCGCCGAAGCCATCGCCAAACTGCACGCGCTTGGACTTCGCATCGTCATGGCGACCGGCGACAACGAGACCACGGCGAAAGCCGTCGCGGCCAAGCTCGGCATCGACGAGGTGCATGCCGGCATGCGGCCCGAGGAGAAGCTCGCCCTGCTCAGGGGCGATCTTCGTGGCGTGGTACGCGGCGTGAAGCTTGCCGGCGCCACCATGCGCAATATCAAACAGAACCTGTTCTTCGCCTTCTTCTATAACGCCATCGGCGTGCCCATCGCGGCGGGCGTGCTCTATCCCGTCGCCGGGATTTTGTTGTCGCCCATCGTGGCCGCGGCGGCCATGAGCCTGTCATCGGTCTCGGTGGTCGGCAACGCGCTGCGCTTGCGCAACGTCAAGCTCGACTAGGCACGAAGACGCCCTCAAAGAGCGAACCCAAAAGGACGATTTCACCAGCCATGACCAGCCGCCAAACGAAATTCCTCAAAGACTACACGCCCCACGATTATCTCATCGACGAGGTCACGCTCGACGTGAGCCTGGAACCGAAGGCAGCCCGGGTCGCGTCCAAGCTCAAAATGCGTCCCAATCCCAAGGCGGCCACAAGTGGCAAAAAGCTGGTTCTCGATGGCGAGGCGCTGACCCTCGAAAGCGTCGTCCTGGATGGCAAGACGCTATCGCCCGACGAATACGCGCTGACCAAAAGCTCGCTCACCATTCCGGACGTGCCGGCGCAAACCTTCACCTTGGAAATCGTCACGCTGTGCGATCCGGAAGCCAACACGGAGCTGTCGGGCCTCTACCGCTCGAGCGGCACCTATTGCACCCAGTGCGAGCCGGAAGGCTTTCGCCGCATCACCTATTTCATCGACCGGCCCGACACCCTCGCCGTCTATACGGTGCGGATCGAGGCCGACCGCGCCACGACGCCGGTGCTGTTGTCGAACGGCAACCCGGTCGAACAAGGCGACATTCCCGGCACTGGCCGGCATTTCGCCATATGGCACGACCCCCACCCCAAACCGTCCTATCTATTCGCGCTGGTGGGCGGCAACCTTGCTTCCGTGCATGACAGCTTCACCACGGCCTCGGGCCGGGAGGTGGCGCTCGGCATCTATGTGGAGCCCGGCAAGGAAGATCGTTGCGACTGGGCCATGGAATCTCTGAAGCGCGCCATGCGCTGGGACGAGGAACGCTTCGGCCTCGAATACGATCTCGACGTGTTCAACATCGTCGCCGTCAGAGACTTCAACATGGGGGCGATGGAGAACAAGGGCCTCAACATCTTCAACGACAAGCTCGTGCTGGCCCGCCCCGACACGGCAAGCGACGGCGACTACGCCTCGATCGAAAGCGTGATCGCGCACGAATATTTCCACAACTGGACGGGCGACCGGGTCACCTGCCGCGACTGGTTCCAGCTCTGCTTGAAGGAAGGGCTCACGGTCTTTCGCGATCAGGAATTTACCGGCGACGTCCGCATGGGCCCCGTCGAGCGCATCATCACCGCGCGCCTGCTGAAAGCCCGTCAATACCCCGAGGACGCTGGCCCCCTCGCCCACCCGGTGCGCCCCGCCTCCTATATGGAGATCAACAACTTCTATACGGCCACGGTCTACGAGAAGGGCGCCGAGGTTTGCCGCATGTTGCAGACCTTGCTCGGACGCGAAGACTTCCGCAAAGGCCTCGACCTCTATTTCGAGCGCCATGATGGCGAGGCGGCGACGGTCGAGGATTTCGTCTCCGCTATGGCCGATGTGTCGGGCCGCGACATGACGCAGTTCATGCGGTGGTACACGCAAAGCGGCACGCCCGAGCTTGCCTGCTCATTGGACTATGACCCGCACGCCAAGATCGCCCGGCTGCATGTGAGCCAAGCGATGCCGGCGACGCCAGGGCAGACCAGCAAGGAGCCAATGCTGATCCCGCTGAAAGTGGGGCTGATCGGCGCCAATGGCGATGAGCTGCCGCTTAAGCTCAACGGCGAAGACGGCCCTGCCGACGGACTCTTGGAAGTGACCGAGCGCGAGCAGGTCTTCGAGTTTCACGACGTGCCCGCACCGCCCACGCCGTCGCTCCTGCGCGACTTCTCGGCGCCCGTGCGTCTCACCACCAGTCTCGATCCCGACCAGATCGAGTTTCTGATGATGCATGACAGCGACAGCTTCAATCGCTGGCAGGCGACCCAGACCTACGCCACCAATCTGCTGACGGCGGCGGCGCGCGGCGATGCCGGCAAGGCAACGGGCAAAGAGGCCGTCCGGCTCGCCCAGGCGCTGGCCACGGCCATCAGGGACGAAGACCTGCTGCCGGCCTATCGCGCCGAAACTCTCAAACTGCCGAGCGAGTCCGACATCGCGCGCGAGCTTGCGGGCAATGTCGATACCGACGCCATCCACACCGCACGCGACGGCTTGCGCGCCAAGATCGGCAACACCATTGGCGACACCCTAGGCGAGCTTTACGCCGCGACCGCGGCCTCGGGCCCCTATTCCCCGGACCCCAACGCAGCGGGGCTTCGCGCGTTACGCAACGCCGCGCTCGATCTCTTAGTCGCGACGGGAGCGCCCGACGAGATCGCCCGGGCCGAACGCCATTACCGCGAAGCATCGAACATGACCGACGCCATCATCTCGCTATCGATCCTCACTCAGCTGCAATCGCCGGTCCGCGATGCCGCGCTCGAGCATTTCTATGAGCGGTGGCAGGACGACGCGTTGGTCCTCGACAAATGGTTTGCCGTGCAGGCGCGTGCGGCCCGGCCCGACTCCGTCGAGACCGTGCGGGCGCTCCTCGGCCACAAGAAGTTCTCGCTGAAAAATCCCAATCGCGTGCGCGCGCTGCTCGGCAACTTTACCCAGGCCAACCCATCCGGCTTCAATCGCGGCGATGGCGAAGGCTATCGGCTGCTGGCCGGTCAGGCGCTCGAGATCGACCGCTTCAACCCCCACGTGGCCGCGCGGCTTCTCGGCGCTTTTGAGAGCTGGCGCAGTTTGGAACCAGTCCGTCAGGCCCACGCCAAGGCCGCGTTAAAGGATCTCGCGGGACAGAAACTATCCACCGACAGCTATGAGATCGTTAGCAAAACCCTTGGCTCCGCTTAGATTCGCGAGTCTGTCAACGGGTTGTTAACCGATTTTCCACAGGATTCCCCTAGACAGAGACTCTTTTCATCGATTCCATGGATGGAAGTGATTCGGAGATGCGGCAACTTCTCCAGGATACGACACGGACGAAGCTAGGGGGACCGGATGGCACGCGCACGTTCTGCGCGAGGTGAGGGGGTCTATTCTTTCGCGGGGCTGCAATTGCAGGACCTGCGGGCGATTCTAGACGTTCACCTACCGTCGACCAAGGTTCTACGCCGCCTCGTTCCTATTTTACTCATCGCCTTCGGCCTTGTGGCCTTCGCCGGCTTTGCCTCGCAAATTGGCAACGGCAAAGACGCAGCCCTGACCTCGGCCCAACGGCAACTTTCCCTGATCGCCGACATCACCGCCCTGAACCTCAAGGGCGAGACGTCTAGCTCTGCCAAGAGCTGGCAGAAAGCACTCGCCGGAAGCCTTCCGCAGCGTGCGACCCGCGATGGCCGCATCGCCCTTCTCGCCGACGCCGAGGGCAAAATTCAGGCCCGCGCCCCGATCGACAGCCCTCAACAAGGCAATCTCCTCACGATTCTCGGTCCGCAGCAACCCCTGACGATCATGGGCGCTGACGCGGGCGTGCTGCGCCTAACCCTTTCCGACGGCACGGACGCCATCGTCACGGTCCGCAACGTTCCGAAAACCGAAGTGCAGGTCGCCTTCGTGCAGCCCATTGGCGGCGCGCTTGGCGAGTGGCGCGGCAACGCCATCATGGAGATCACCCTGCTCATTTACGCCAGCCTCGTGCTCGCGCTGATTGCCGTCGGACTTTGGTATCTCGTGCCGGCCACGGCGCGAGACGACGACGACAGCCTGGCCAAAGAGCTGACCGAAGCGCTGCCCGGTTGCGGTGTTTGGCGCTGGAACCTCGCCCGCGGCCATGTGCACTGGTCCGCGCCGATGTACCGCCTGCTTGGTTTGGAACCCTCCGCCAATGCCATGCCGTTCCGCGACCTGGCTAAGGCGCTGCATCCTGACGACGACCTTCGCGCCGAGCTGGACCGCCATTTGCGCGAAGACATTTCCGCCTTCGATCAATGCTTTCGCCTCCGCCATGCCGAGGGACATTGGGTCTCGGTGCGCTTGCGCGGCCACATCACCCGCGGCCACGCTGGGACTGAGCCCTATCTGACAGGTATGGCCGTGCTCGCCGACCCGGACGCCGAGACCGGTTCTCCCGACGCCAATGCGAGATTGCGCGATGCCGTGGAGACGATCTCCGAGGCCTTCGTACTGTGGGACGACCAGAACCGGCTGGTGATGTGCAACAGCAAATATCAGCAATTCCACGGCCTGCCCGATGACATGGCCCAGCCCGGCACCTCTTATGACGACGTGGTTGCCGCCGCATCGGAACCCATCGTCTCAAAGCGGATCGCCGTCGCCGGCAAAGACGGCATCGACTCCCGCACTTATGAGGCGCAGATCGAGGACGGTCGCTGGCTTCACATCAATGAGCGCCGCACCCGCGACGGCGGCTATGTCAGCGTCGGCACCGACATCACCGTGATGAAGGAGAGCCAGCAGCGGCTTGCCGAAAGCGAAAATCAGCTTCGCGCCAGCGTCGACGAAACCAATGCCTCACGCCGCAAGCTTGAGCAGCAGAAGCAGCAGCTTGTTGTTCTCGCCGATAAATGCGCGCTGGAGAAAGACCGCGCCGAGGCCGCGAACCGCGCCAAGTCCGAGTTCCTAGCGAATATCAGCCACGAGCTGCGCACGCCGCTCAATGCGGTCATCGGCTTCTCGGAGGTCATGCAGCAGGCGTTATTCGGCCCGCTCGGCCATCCCAAATATCAGGAATATGCGCGCGACATTTACGCCAGCGGCGCCTACCTCCTCGAAGTCATCAACGACATCCTCGACATGTCCAAGATCGAGGCCGGACGCATGACCCTCGACGTGGGCAGCGTCGATGTGGCCGACATCATCGAAGACAGCATGAAGGTGGTGAGCCAAGCCGCCACCGAGCGCGACATCACCGTGAAGCGCCATGGCCCGGCAAAGCTGAACATCGAAGCCGACCGCCGCGCCCTGAAGCAGGTCTTCCTCAATCTCCTGTCGAACGCCGTCAAGTTCACCCGCGACGGCGGCAGCATCGACGTGCACGTGTCCCGCACGCGCGGCCAAGTGAAAATCGCCATCAAGGACACGGGCATCGGCATCGCCAACAGCGATATCGCCAAGCTTGGCCGGCCCTTCGAGCAGGTCGAAAACCAGTTTTCCAAGAGCTATCAGGGCAGCGGCCTTGGCCTCGCCATCTCCAGCGCCCTTATCGAGCTGCATGGCGGCAGCCTCAAGATCAAGAGCCGTGAAGGTCAGGGCACGACCGTCACCTGCATGCTGCCATCTCGGGCTGTGGTCGCCGACGAAACGCCGCTCGCCAAAAGCGCGTAGCGCTTAGCCGCCCTCACCGGACTCTCAAGCAACGATGCGGTCGAAGGCCTCGCGCACCGCGGCGAGCGTCTCCTTCAACATCGCCTCAAGCGTATCGAAATCCGGCATGTCGGACGCGCGCGCCAGCAGTTCCCGAAGCGCAAGTGGCGCCTCGGCGGCGGCAAACGGCTTGTCGAGACAAAGCCGCAAGACCTGCGTAAGCGTGTGATAGAGCCGCGCCGCCGGGATCAAGGTCTCGGCATCGCCGGAGGCAAGCACACCGGCAGCCGAGAGCTTGGTCAACGCCATCTCGGTGTTGTGATCGAGCACGTCTGGATGTTCCGCGGCACTCACGATCTGAAGGAATTGAGCCAAAAATTCGAGATCGACCAAGCCACCGCGCACCTGTTTCAGATCCCAGATGCCATCTGAGCCCTTCTCGTCGGCTATTTTGGCCCGCATGGTTTTGACGTCTTTGGCCACGGCGGCCCGATCACGCGGCTGCAAGAGCACGGCCTTGATCGTGTCGTTGATCTCATGGCGAAAGGTGACGGGACCGGAGACCACCTGGGCGCGGGTCAGCGCCAAATGCTCCCAGGTCCAGGCCGAGCCTTTCTGATAGTCGATGAAGCTTGAGAGCTTCGTGGCGACCGGCCCCTGGCTGCCCGATGGCCGCAGCCGCATATCCACTTCGTAGAGCGCACCTTCGGCGGTCTGAGCCGAGAGCGCCGCGATCAGGCGCTGGGTGAAGCGCGTGTAGTATTGCGTGCCCGGCAGGCTCCTGGCGCCGTCGGATTGGGCATCGTCGCCCTCGAAATCGTAAACGGTAATGAGATCGAGGTCGGAAGCCGCCGTCATCTCGCCGCCACCGAGTTTACCCATGGCGACCACCGCCACCTCGCCGCCCGGCATACTGCCATGCTGGCTGACAAGTTCGTCGGCGACACGCTCCGCCAGCGCCTCAATCAGCGTTTCGGCGAGAGCGGCATAAGCGGCGCCCGCCTGCCGCGCCGAGATCGTGCCCGACAGCACCCGGACGCCAATGAGAAAGCCCTGCTCGCGGCCAACGATGCGCGCCCGGTCGAGCGCATCCTGATAATCGGTGGCGAGGCCAAGCGCGGTGCCCACTAACTCCTTCAACTTTGCTGGCGTCGGCACCGCCCCGAAAAAACCTGGATCGAGGACGGCATCCAGGAGTCTCGGGCGCCGGCCAATGATATTGGCGAGCCGCGGCGCGGTCCCCATGATGTCGGCGACGAGGCGCAGAAGACTAGGTTTGGCGGCCAGCAACGAGAATAATTGCAAGCCCGTCGGCATGTTTGCGATCACCTTGTCGAAGGTGGCAAGTGCCAGGTCGGGTTCCGCCGTGCGGCCAAAAGCATCGAGCAGCAGGGGCAGAAACTCCGTCAGCCGCTCGCGAGCCTTGGCGCTCCGGGTGGCGGCATAGCGGCCCGACTGCCACGCGCGAATGGCGGAAACGGCGGCGGTGGGATTGGTGAAGCCAAGGCCTTCAAGACTTGCCAGCGTCTCTGGGTCGTTCTCATCGACGACGACAATGCCGGCCACCGATGTGGATGGCTCGGGCATATGCTCGAAGAGATCGCCGTAAAGGGTCTCGACCAGCCTGAACTGTTCCAAGAGCGCATTGCCGAAAGCATCGGTGTCGTCGAAGCCCGAGAGCCTGGCGATGCGGTCCAGCTCTGGCCGATCGGCGGGGATGATGTGGGTCTGCTGATCGCCCACCATTTGGATACGGTTTTCGACCCGGCGGAAAAACAGATAAGCGCGGTTGAGATCGGCCGCCGCCGCCCGTGCGATCCAGCCGCCCTCGGCCAGCCCATCCAGGGTTTCGATGGTCCCGCGCCTGCGAAGCTCGGGATGGCGCCCACCGGCGATCAATTGCTGGGTCTGCGCGAAAAACTCGATGTCGCGAATACCGCCCCGGCCGAGCTTGATGTCGTGGCCCTCCACGGCCACAGCGCCATGGCCCTTGAATGCATGCACCCGGCGCTTCATGGCGTGAATATCGGCGATGGCCGCGAAGTCGAGATACCGGCGCCAGATGAACGGCGAAAGTTGTTCCAAGAACGCCTCGCCCAACGCGATGTCGCCAGCCGCGATCCGCGCCTTGATCATCGCGGCCCGCTCCCAATTCTGACCGAAGCTCTCGTAATAGGTGAGGCCAGCGTCGGTGGAGAGCGCGATCTGGGTGGCGCCAGGGTCGGGACGCAGACGCAAATCGGTGCGGTAAGCGTAGCCGTCGCCCGTATGCTCTTGGACCAGCTTGACGAGATCGCGGGTCAGGCGAACGAAGAAGGACGACGGCTCGACGTCGGGAGCAAGCCCCGCACGCTCGGCGTCGTAAAACACCATGAAGTCCACATCGCTCGAATAGTTCAGCTCCATGGCGCCGAGCTTGCCCATGGCGATGATGAAATAACCGGACGCATCCTCCGCCGAGGTGACCTTCCCCGCCGCGCGCGCTTGGCGGAACAGAAACGCCACCGCCTCTTGCAGTGTGGCGTCGGCCGATTCGCTCAGCGCCCGCAGGGTCACTTCCGTCGGCCATACGCCGCCGAGGTCGGCAAGTCCGGTCAACAACGCGGTACGGTGCTTGAACTGCCGCAGCAGGGTCATGACCTCTTTCGAGCCCGGCGCCTTGGCGACGTCTTGGGTCAGGCCTGCACGCGCTTCCGCCAAATGCTCGTCTGGATCGCGCAGCAAACAGTCGGCGAGGAGATGGGGGGAACGCTGTGAGAGTGCGGCGAGATAAGGCGCGGCCGAGAACACGGCTTCGAGCAGCGCCTTGGGCTTGCCCGCCCCAGCGACCTTAGCGGCGGCGGCAAGCGCGGGATCCTCACGCAGGGCCTTCAACACCCCATCAAGCACATCGGCGCCGCGGGCAGCGTCGTAGATTTTGGCAATCTCGGTGATGCGCCCGGCGAACGCCGTCACGTTTATCTCAACTCTGCTCCGTGGGCGTCTGGGTGGCCCCGCCGTTGATGAGCGCATCCCCCTCCAGGGGCAAAGTGAGGACGACGCGGAGGCCCGGTTCATTATCCTCGAGCCTCAAGCTCCCACCATGC
>PVMS01096536.1_pt1 | contig 24928 bp, 26 predicted proteins | sample 1853461 | NCBI WGS metagenome assembly PVMS01 (sample SAMN08582032, study PRJNA380276) | Marine sediment metagenome, whole genome shotgun sequencing project. | isolation source: ocean sediment barecode stripped | collected 2017
AGGCGACAGGGTGGCGCACGGACATCACCGTACCCGCACCGAGGAGCAGATGCGAGCCCTCGAGCTGGGTGAACGTGGCGTAAGCAACGTCGGCGTCGAGCGTGACTTCGAGCACACCGATGCCGTTGTCGAGGAGAGCACCGGTCAACACGTCGATCTGGGAGCGGGGCAAGCGGCGAGCGATGGCGATGATGCGCTGCTCGGTGATCTCGATCGGCAGATCCGACCGGGTCACGAGCGCGCCTCGGTGACGTTCCAGCCACCGTCGACCGCGAGCACCTGTCCGGTGACGTAGCGGGATTCGTCGGAGAGGAGAAACACCGCGGCCGCCGCAACGTCGTCTGCGGGGATGAATCCCGCGGCAAGTGGTTGCTTCTCGGCGATGTAGGCCGACGTCCCCTCGTCGTCTTGGGCTCGAACCGACATGGGTGTCAGGACGACGCCGGGCTCGATGGCATTGACCCGAACCTCGTGGGGCGCGTAGCGCGCCGCGGTCGCCCGAACGAAAGCCAACTGAGCGCCTTTCGCGGTGGCGTACGCATGAGTCGAGAACAGATGCGGTGAAGGATGATCGGCGAGCACACTCGACGTCACGACGATGGATCCTCCGGGTTCCGGCTTGGCCAGCAGATGTCGCACGGTTTCGCGCACCGACAGGAACGTCGTCGTCAGGTTCAGATCGAGCGTCGCTTGCCAAGCCGCGAGCGGGATCGTGTCGGTAGGGCCGTCACCGAATCTCCTCCCGCTGCCTCCCGCAACCGCGAACAGTCCGTCGAGGGTTCCGAATCGCTCGAGGCACCTTGCGAACGCAACCTCGGTTGCCCGCTCATCGGTGAGATCGGCTTCCGCCCACGCGTGATCCGAACCGGATCCGGGGAGGGAAGCGTGCAACGCCGCGCACTCGGCGCCGTCGATCGAGATCGTGAACACCGACGCGCCCTCCGCGGCGAAGCGATGAGCTGCGGCAGCTGCGATGCCGGTTGCACCGGTGATGACACAGACTCGATCGCGCAGACGCTTGACTGGAACCACCGGGTGTTCCAACGAGTTCTCCTCTCGATCAGATGGGGTCGACGGTACACCTCCGGCTACGGCCGGGAGCGGAGACCCCGTCGACCGGGCGTAGGCTCCGCTCGTGGAAGCGATGCCTCTCCCCCGTCATCGACTCGGCGGCTGGAGCGTCGGCGCGGTGTCGGCATGATCGAGCGCATCACGGTCGATCCGGATCTCCCCGGAGAGTGCCCGGTCTGGGACCCGGATTCCGACGTCTTGTGGTGGGTGGATATAGAAGGCCGGGCGATCCGACGGTACGCGGCGGGACCGGGCACGCTCGAAAGCCGCGAAGTCGAGGGTCGCCCCGGATCCCTTGCCCTCAGTGCCCAGCCGGGTCGCCTCCTCGTGGCCATGGAACATCAGGTCGGGTGGTTCGAATGGGACACCGGCTCGTGGGAGCCGTGGCTCGATCTCGAGTCGGGAGGAACCGGGAACCGCCTGAACGACGGCCGGTGTGATCCGGCGGGGCGCTTCTGGGTGGGGAGCATGTTCGAACGGACGGCCGACGACCGGTTCACGGGGGTGCTCTATCGGCTCGATCCCTCCGGTGCCACCTCGAGCCTGGCGACGGGGATCGGCGTGTCCAACGGTCTGGCCTTTCCGGCCGACGGCCGGAGGATGTACTACGCCGACACGTTCCGGGACACCGTCTGGTCGTACGATTACGACCTCGCGTCGGGCGAACGATCGAACGAGCGCGTCTTCACCGACTACCGCGATCTGCCCGGGAGGCCGGACGGTGCGTGCGTCGACGCCGATGGGTGTTACTGGACCGCGTGCGTGTTCGGCTCTGCCGTCGCCCGACTGACCCCCGACGGCGACGTAGATCGCGTGATCGAACTGCCCGTCGTGTGCCCGACCATGCCGGCCTTCGGAGGAGTCGGGCTCTCGACACTCTTCGTCACGTCCTTGCGCGAGGCCGGGGCAACGCCCGCGGACAGCTCGCACGACGGCCACCTGCTGGCGCTCGACGTCGGTGTCTCCGGCATACCGGAGCCCCGCTTCGGGGGGTGAGACTCCGCGCCCGGGCTGCGCCGTCACGGTGTGAGCGCATCGTGGAGGTAGGCCGCGGCGATCGCCGACCACGTCTGGGGTGTCGCTCCACATGCCGCTCCACTCTCGGGGTTCCAGTACTCGGAGAAGCTCGACGAGACGGTGCCGTTCGTGGCCGACGCTGCGATGCCGGAGGCACAGTCGACCCTCCCCCACCTCGAGGCGGCGAGCCACACCAGATAGCTCATCTGGGGCCAGGCAGCACCCCGCCAATACCTATCGGCCCGGTAGGTCGGATCGTCTCGGGGCACGAACCTGGGACCGTAGGGAGCGAAGAAGCGCTCCCCATCACAGAGTTGGTGCAACGCGCGTTGTGCGTGGGCCTGACGTCCGGTGACGAGAGCAGGGAGTATCCCGTCGAGGGTGGGGATGCGGCCGCTCTCTCCGGAGCCGCCGCCGACGACGGGGAGATCCCGCCACATCCCGGTCGTTTCGTCCCAGAGTTGGTCGTCGATGAGGTCGGCGAGTTCCGTCCGGCGCGCCGAGTAGCGGTCGTCTCCGGTGAGAGCGGCGTACTCACCGAGTGCATGCGCGACAAGGGCATTGAACCCGGCCGGAGCCACGACGAACTCGGTGCACCAGGTGGCATCGCCGGCCTCACCCCAGGTCGTTTCGGGGATCAGACCGATGTCGAACGCGGTCCACTCGTGACGGTTCCAGTCCGAACTGCCGACCCACGAGTCCCATCGCGGCGAGTCATCGCTGCCCGCCTCCCAGGGGTGAACGATGTAGACCAACCCTTCGGCGGTTCTCCTGCGGAGCCAAAGGTCATCGAGGGCCCGTCCGATGTCGCGCACGACCTTCTCGCCGGGATCGAGGCCGCGCGCCGCCAGGTAACGAGCGGCGTGGGCGTAGATCGGCGGTTGGGTGAACGACGAGGCATGCCCGAGCGGTCCCCGGAACATCTCCTCGGCGCCGTATCGCATGTGCGGCACGAACCCGTTGTCGAGGTGCGCGGCGAAGACACCTTCCAACTCGCGCGACCCGCGGGGATCTCCGATGGCCGCCCACGCGATGGCATGGAAGCAAGAATCCCACAGCCACTGGTGCGGGTAGACCCCGGCATGCGGGTAGCAGTACCCGAGCTCGTCATCCCAGGCGTTCTCGAGAACCTCGCGGCAGCTCCGAGCGAGCGAACCGTCGGTCGTCCGGCGTCGACCGAGCGACATCGGCGTTCAGACCGGACGTACTGTGACGGGGATCGCCGTGAGCACGGCGTTCCCCGACAGAGGATCGATCCGTTCGCCGTCGGTGAGCACGTTCGAGTTCACACCGGCGTGCTCCGAAGCCACATCCAGTCGAGTGCCGGGATGATCGTGACCCCACCCGTGCGGGAGACTCACCACCCCCGGGGCGACGGTGTCGGTCACCTCCACCGGCACCTTCACCTTCCCGACCCGCGACGTCACCTCCGCGGAGCCGCCCTCGTTGAGCCCGATCGCGAGTGCATCGTCGGGGTGGACCTGGAGCGTGCACCGGTCCCGGCCCTTCACGAGTACCTCGATGTTGTGCATCCACGAGTTGTTCGAGCGAAGATCGCGACGGCCCACGAGGACGAGACCGCCGTTCCGGGACGTCGCCAGGGACGCAACGAGGCGTGAGACCTCGGCGACGATCGGTTCCGGCGCGAGCTCGATCTTCGCGGAAGGGGTCCGGAGCGCCCGAGGCAGCTGGGGAGTGAGTGGGCCCAGGTCGATCCCGTGCGGGTTGGCCCGGAGGAGATCGAGAGAGAGGCCGTCCGGGTTCTCGCCGAAGCGGTCGCCGTAGGGCCCGATCCGGATCATCAGGTCGACGACCCGGTCGACGGCGGATCCTCCACGGAGGAGGTCCTTGATCTCGTTCGGATCGCGTCCCGCGAGGGGGCCATCCTCGCCGCTGGAGGCTCGGCGGATGAGGGCATCGATCACCATCTCATCGATGATGGCCGGATCGGCGGCGGCGCCCATCCCGGACACGATGAGGGCCAGTCTTGCCAGGATCTCCTCTTCCGGGGGCCCATCATGTTCGAGCACGGCGGGCGACCAGTTCGCGACGTTTCGCACCGCGAGGGTGGAGAACGCGAGGTCGTAATGGCTCTTCTCGAGCGGGCTGGGTGGGGGCAGGACGACGTCGGCGTGGCGTGTCGTTTCGTTCAGGTAGGGATCGACCGAGACCATGAACTCGAGCGTGCCGAGTGCCGCGTCCAGGCGGGCGCTGGCGGGGTTGGACAGAACCGGGTTCCCGGCGACGGTGATGAGCGCTCGCACCTGCCCGTCTCCCGTGGTCTCGATCTCGTCCGGGAGGGTCGCGGCGGGGAACTCCCGGCGCACCTCGGGATAGCCCCTCACCCGGCTGTGGTATCTCCCGATCGTGAACCCGCGGCCGCCTCCGGTTTCGGGGTGAGGCCGGGCGTGCGCCGCGTAGGGGAACATCGCGCCCCCGGCGCGGTCGAGATTGCCGGTGAGGATGTTGAGAACATCCACGATCCACGAAGCCAACGTCCCGAACTCCACCGTCTGGGTTCCGATGCGCCCGTAGACCACCGCAGTCGGTGCTGCCGCCAAATCGCGGGCGATGCGTCGTGTCGCAACCGGGTCGATTCTGGTCACCGGCTCCACCGCCTCCGGGGTGAAAGGCGCAACCAGATCCTCCACGACATCGAAACCCACGGTGTGATCGGCCAACCGGCCGGGATCGACGAGGCCCTCGGCGAACAACACGTTGGCGATGGCACAGAGCCAGTGCGCATCCGTTCCGGGCCGGATGGAGATGTGCTCGTCGGCTTCACGGGCGGTCCGCGTGTACCGGGGGTCGACGACGACGAAACGCCCTCCCCGTTCCTGGATCGCCTTCAACCGGCCCGGGAAATCGGGAGCCGTAGCGAGGCTCCCGTTGGACTCCCAGGGATTGGCTCCGAGCATCAGCAGGTAGTCGGTCCGGTCGAGGTCGGGGACGGGGATCGCGAACGGATCCCCGAACATGAGGCCCGAGGACACGTGTTTCGGCATCTGATCCACGGTCGCTGCCGTGTAGATGTTCTTGGTTGCCAGCGCCATGACGAGCGGGCGGTTGTAGATCGTGCCCGCCAGATTGTGGACGTTCGGATTGCCGAGGTAGACGGCGCAACTGTCGCGTCCGTGCTCGTCGAGGATGGGCACGAGGCGCCGGGCTACCTCCTCGAACGCCTCCTCCCACGTCGCTTCGACATGGGATCCATCCCGTTTCACCAGGGGCGTGCGGAGACGGTTGGGATCGGCCTGGAACTGTTTGAGCGTCGATCCTTTCGGGCAGATGAATCCGTGGCTGAAGACGTCTTGTCGGTCGCCGCGGATCCGAGCGACCTCGTCCCCACGCATCGTGATCTCGAGGCCGCAGGTTGCCTCACAGAGCGGACAGGTGCGGAAGTGCGTGGTCGTGTCCGCTGATACTTCCGTGCTCATCGCTGTCTCTCCGCTGTCGCCGTCCGGTCGCCACCGACGATACCCGCGTCGGTGCGGTCGGCACGGCGGTTCTCGCCGCCGATGGTTCTCGGCAGGTCTCTCGCGGCCGGCGGGTGACGGTGGCGGGACCTGCCAATATTGGGTGATGGAATCGGCAGACTTCGTTGTGATCGGAGCCGGGATCGCCGGGGCGTCGGTCGCCTACGAACTGGCGGACCGCGGCACGGTGATGCTCGTTGAACGGGAGAAAACCGCGGGGTACCACACGACCGGCCGATCGGCGGCCCTCTACACCGAGATCTACGAACGAGGTCCGGTCCGTCGCCTCACCATGGCGAGTCGCTCCTTCCTCGAGCATCCGCCGGACGGCTTCACCGATCACCCTCTCTTGAGTCCCCTCCCCGCTCTGTTCATCGCCCGGGAGGACCAACGAACGAGTCTCGACGCGTTGATCGCAGCTTCGACCGATGTCTCTCTCGAAGCCGTAGCGGGAAGTCGGTTGCAGGAACTGTGCCCCGTCCTGAGCGATGGGATCGTTCTCGGGGTAACGGAACCGGATGCGATGGAGATCGATGTTCACGGCCTCCACCAGAGCTTCTTGCGGGGGGTGCGCACACGGGGGAGCCGGGTGAGCACCGATGCCGGAGTGCGGCGCTTGGACTGGGACGGCACCACCTGGCGGGTCGAGGCCGGAGACGAGGTCGTCAACACACCGATCGTTGTGAACGCTTCGGGTGCATGGGCCGACGAGGTGGCTGCGCTGGCCGGTCTGGAGCCCCTCGGCTTGGAACCGATGCAGCGAACGGCATTCACCTTTCCGCCTCCCGAGGGCAGCAGGCCGTCGACCTGGCCGATCGTGATCGATGTCGATGAACAGTTCTACTTCAAGCCGGAAAGCTCCCAGATCATGGGCTCGCTCGCAGAAGAGACGCCGATGCATCCGCACGACGTCCGGCCCGAAGAGATCGACGTGGCCCGCGCGATCGATCGCATCCAGGCCGCGACCACCATGGAGATCCGGCACGTGGGGCGCGCCTGGGCCGGCCTGCGGACCTTCGCCCCCGACCGGTTCCCGGTCGTGGGGTTCGATCCCGAACATCGTGGGTTCTTCTGGTTGGCGGGCCAGGGCGGCTACGGGATCATGACGTCCCCGGCCCTGGCGCGCACCGCGTCGGGTCTCGTCGCCGATGGGCATCTACCGGAGGATCTCGCCTCAGCCGGCCTGTCGTCCGCGGAGATCGGCCCCGAACGGTTCCGATCGTGAAGAGATTGGTTCGTTGTGCCCTAGTCGGCGCCGGTGCGATGGGTTATGAAAGGGGACAACAGCCACTCCAATTCGGAGTGCACCGTGGTCCCCGACGGGACCGGCCGACGCCGAAGGAGGTACGTGATGAGTCCAGGACAACGGATGACGAAGAAGATCGTCGTGGGGGTCGATGGGTCGGCGACATCGGCAGACGCGCTCGCGTGGAGCGTGGGCCTCAGCGAACGGCTTGGGTTCGGGGTCATCGCCATGACCGCATGGCAGTCCAAACGGCGCCGGCTATTCCACAGCAGGGAGCCGGACCCGTCTCCCGAGGAGATGGAGCAGAGAGTGCTCGACGAACTCGATAAGTTCGTCGCGGATGCCGGGGTCGGGAGCGTGGAGCGTGAGGTCCGTTCCGGCCCCACCTGGGACGTTCTGTGCGAGGCTGCGAGCCGGCCCGAGGTCCCTCTGGTCGTCGTGGGCACCCGTGGCCTGGGCACGATCTCGGGGCTCCTCCTCGGTTCGGTGAGCCGCCGCCTGCTCTTCGGGTCGCCGCGCCCGGTTGCGCTGATTCCGCACGGGGATCGAGTACCTCCCAGCGCTTTCGACAGCGTTGTCATCGCGATCGACGGCTCGAGCTGCTCGGCCGGGGTCGCGGAGTGGGGGGCGCGGCTGTGCAGCGACCTCAACGTCACTGCGATCGTCCTGCAGTGCATCGACGCCGGTAGCGAGATACCACCCGGCTGGATGGATGAAGCTGTGCGCGAGACCGCCGGAACCCTCGAGGAGCGTTGGTGCGGTCCTTTCCGGGACTGGGACGTGCCCTATCGGACGGTCGTGAGAAACGCGGACCCGCGAACCGGAATCGTCGCCACCGCAGACGAGGAAGGTGCCGGAATGATCGTGGTTGCTGCCCGAGGTGCGGGCCAATTCGACGGTCTCGGAGGCACCGCGTCGTACCTGGCGCGGCACAGCCCCGTCCCGGTCGCCGTCGTCCCGCCGAGTTGCCCGGAGCCGATCACCGACGAGTAGTTGGCCTCGCTGCGCTCGGGGTATTACGTATCACGCATTACGTATCACGACCGATTCGCAGGCGCAGCGACGGTTGGGGGGAGTCCGGCGCCAGCCGGGAGGAGGGTCTGGACTCTCGACTCTGGACCGATGTTGCGGGTTAACGTGTTGGCGTGGTCGATGAGATGCACCCCACACCCGGCGTCGGAGCCGTGATCGTAGAGGGCGGGGAGATCCTGCTGATCCGGCGCGCCGCTGGCGCCTATGCGGGTTACTGGGCTGTACCCGGGGGCCGGCAGCGATTCGGCGAGACGATGGACGCTGCCGTGAGGCGCGAGACTCGTGAAGAGACCGGCCTCGAGGTCGAGGTAGGAGCGGTCGCGTGGGTGGGGGACATCATCGACGAAGCGGCCAGCCCCGGTTACCACTTCACGATCGTCGACTTCTTCGCGACGGTGGTGGGAGGCGAACTCCGAGCGGGCGACGATGCGGCCGAAGCCCGCCGAGTCCCGGTTGCGAACGTGCGTGACCTGCGGCTCACCCCGACGATGTACGCGCTACTCGACCAGCTCGGTGTCTAGCAGACCGCGGCCACCGTGGGATACGGATTGACGTAGACGCCTGATCGGGGTCCCATCCCGAGATGGAGATGCGACGTGGAGGCGTTCCCCGTGCTCCCGACGTAGCCGATGGTTTGACCCTTGCTGACCCGTTGGCCGCTCGACAAACCTGAGGCATATCCACTGAGGTGGGCGTAGTAATAGAACGTGCCGTTGTCGGCGTAGATGTAGATCTGGCGGCCTCCGGCGTAGTGCCAACCGAGTCGGACCTTCCCGTTGTCCATCGCGACGAGGGGTGTGCCGCGGGCGGCAGCCATGTCGACACCCTTGTGAGTGCGTCCGCCGGAACGGGGTGCACCCCAGGTATCGACGAACCATGTGTTGCCTGCGACCGGGCACACAACACCCGGTGTCGAACTCGGGGGGAGCCCTCCGGCGCCGGCCGTCGAACCGCTGGAACTCGAACTGGAACTGCTGGAGTCGCTGGAACTCGAACTGGAGCTGCTCGATCCTGAGCTCGCGGTGCTGGTCGCTCCACTGGAGCCCGCGGACGCGGCCTGTGCGGCTTCGGCCTGCCGCCTGGCCTCTTCTTCGCGCTTGCGGCGGGCTTCTTCCTCCGCCTTCCGGCGCAGTTCCTCTTTGTACTTCTGGTAGACATCCGCGTAATTGGCTTCGGCGTACGCCAGCACATCCTCGGCGTGTTCTCGGGCGGCGTCGAGTTGTTCGACGAGGTCGGCCTGCTGCGCCTGGAGGTCGGCCACTTTCGCTCGCTTCTCGTCCAGTTCCTCTTTCAGCCGGTCGTTCTCCCGGTTGACCGCAGCGAGGAGGTCGAGCGACGCGAGGTCGCGATCGGCGGCGCTGTCGATGAGCACCTGACTGGTGAGGAGATCCTGGATGGTGCCCGCGGCGAACGCGGCCGAAACGAGTCCGGTGCCGCCGCTGATGTAGGCCTCGACGACCACGTCGCGGGCGCTGTCATCGAGGTCGGCGACCCGGTCGTCGTACTCGTTGATCCTTTTGTTGAGCTTCTCGATGGTGTACTCCAGCGAGACGAGCTCATCGGTGATGGCCTCGAGATCCGCGAGCGCGTAGCCGACGGAATCGTTGGCCTCGACGAGGTCGCGATATGCCTGCTCCTTCTGAGCTTGGGCGCGATCCACGTCCTGCTCGGTTTGGGCGCTCGCCGCGACGGGAACGACCGCGAGGAGACCGAGGACGAGGAGAAACACGATGGCGCGAAGGCGCCGGGGGAGATTCATGAGCGGAAAGCCTACCTTCAGCAGATTCGACGAAGTGTTGGATACGGATTCACGAAACGGCCGGGGCTGGGTCCCATGCCGAAGTGGAGTACGTTGGCCGTCGCGTTGCCCGTGGCCCCGACGTACCCGAGCAACTGCCCTTTGGACACCCGTTGCCCGCTGGAGAGTCCCGGTGCGTAGCCACTGAGGTGCGCGTAGTAGTAGAAGTTGCCGTCGACGGCGTAGACATAGACCTGACGTCCGCCGAGGGCATGCCAACTCATCCGGATGGAGCCACTGTTCACCGCGACGACGGGAGTGCCGCGAGCGGCAGCCATGTCGGTCCCTTTGTGGGTCCTGCCACCGGAACGCGCCGCGCCCCAGGTGTCGATGAACCAGGTGTTACCCGCTACCGGACAGACGAGGCCGGGCGTGCTGCTCGAAGGTAGGCCGGCAGCGGCGCCGGACGCGGTGGCTGCCTTGGCCGCGGCTTCGGCGCGCCGCCTGGCGGCGTCCGCTTCGGCCTTCTCGAGCAGTTCCTTCTTGTAGCGAGCCACGGCGTCGGCATGCTCTTCTTCGGCATTGGCGAGGATCTGCTCGGCGTTCTGTCGGGCTGTCTCGAGTTTGGTGACCACCGCGGCTTGCTCGGTGCGCGCCTGTTCAACTTCGGCCTCGCGATCTGCGAGCTCGTCTTTGAGCCGGTCGTTCTGCCGGTTGACGGCCGCCAGCAGGTCGAGCGATGCCAGGTCGCGGTCGGCGGCGTTGTCGATGAGTACCTGGCTGGTGAGCAGATCCTGGATGGTTCCCGCAGCGAAGGCGGCGGTGACGAGCCCGGTGCCGCCTGCAACGTAAGCCTCGATCACGACGTTCCGAGCGCTGGCCTCTACCTCACTGACCCGGTCGTCGAAATCCTCGATCTGGCCCTGGAGCCGCGAGATGAGGTACTCGAGTTCGTGGATCCGCTCGTCGAGAGCCTCGAGTTCAGAGATCGCTTCTCCCACGGCCTGGTTCGCGTCGAGCAGATCCTGATACGCCTGCTCCTTCTCCCCTTCCGCCTGATCGACGTTTTGCTCAGCGTTGTCAACGTCCTTCTGCGTCTGCGCCGAGGCCTGGAGCGGCGCAATGGCGAGAAGGCTGAGGATCAGGAGAGGCAGAATCGGGCGGAGGCCCTTCCATCTGAACATACGGGCATCGAGGTTAGTCCCGCGGACCGGTTAGTCCGAGTCCGGCGGCGCCATCCAGAGGGCTTGGAGGTGCGGTCTCCAAGCACCGGTAGCCTGGTGGGCCATGCTGAACGGGACCCGGTATCGCAGGAGGTTCGCCGGTGGCCACCGGTGATGTTTCCTTCGCTCCGAAGCGCAGCCAGGTCGGTCGGTTGTGGGGCGGTCTGCTCGCGCTCAGCTATCCCGCGCTGCTGGTGTTGATGGTCGTCACGGTCGGGTTCCGGCGAGGCGGTGACGGGACCGACTTCGCGGCGAGCTTCGTCGGTTCGGTGCTGTTCCTCATCGCCGCACCGACGGCATGGATCTTCTCTTTCGATTTCATCGAAGTGACCCGACTCACGGTCATCGTGCTCGGCGTGGTCACCAGCTTCCCGATCTGGTATCTCCTCGGCACGGCCCTGGGGGAGAGATCTGCGTCACTGGGCGTCTGGCTGCGTCGCTATCTGACGATCTGTGTCGTCTGGACCGCGTTGAACATCCTGTTCCTCGGCTTCGTCGCGTCCCTCGTCTGAAGCTGTGGTGAACCGCGGCGCAACGGCGTAGCCTGGTTCCATGGATCTCTACGAAGCGCTGTACACGACTCGCGCGATGCGCCGGGTCGAGCCGGAGCCTGTGCCCGAGGACGTCGTCAAGCAGATGCTCGACGCCGCGGTCCGCTCCCCGTCGGGCGGGAACACCCAGAACTGGAGGTTCGTCACGGTCACCCGGCCCGAGATCATGGCCGAGTTGGGTCGTTTGTACACGGAGGCGTGGGACGAGCTCAACCGCACCTTCTACGCCGGCAAACGCGAGCAGGCGGAGACCTCGGGCGACGATCAGACCGTTCGTATCATGCGCTCGTCCCAGTGGCTTGCCGATCACTTCTCCGAGGTTCCGCTCGTCGTGTTCGCCTACCACCGCAACGATCCGTCCGGGGCTTCCATCTACCCGGCTGTGTGGAGTCTCATGCTGGCGGCGAGAGGAGCCGGGGTCGGCACGACCCTCACCACCGTCTTGGGGATCTTCCGACATGACGAGGTCGCCGCCCTGTTGGGCGTTCCCTTGGAGAAGGGCTGGCAGAACGCAGCAGCCGTGACGTGCGGGTACCCGCTGGGCACCTGGGGCCTGGCGAAACGAGCCCCAGCCCAAGACGTCGTGTACGCCGAACAGTGGAACTCGCCCCCCGACTGGACGATCGAAAAACCGATGTGGGGGGCTCGCTGGCGCTCGCGGTAGAGCTCGCTGTATCAAGTATTACGTATTACGGATCACGACCTGGGACTCTCGGCTCGCGACTCTGGACTCTCGACTCTGGACTCTCGACTCAGGGCTCGATCTCGGCCCAGCGTCGGATCGCGAAGCGGTCGGTCATGCCGGCTACGTAGTCGAGTACCTGCGTGTGGATGTCCGCTTCGGTGTGCCGGTAGGTGTCGGGGATCTCCTGGGGATGATCCAGGTAGTGACGCACCAATCCCCTGACGATCTCCTTGGCGCGGAGACGTTGCGTTTCCATCTCCGCCCGCAGATACACCCGTTCGAACATGAACTCGCGCAGTTCGTGCATCACGTCGAGGGTTCGCGGGCTCATCCGGATCGCTTCGGCCCGCATCGACTCGTCGACGACCGACTCGATCATCGATGTGATCCATTGCGGACCTGGTTCGCCGAGTGTTCGAAGAGCATTCGCGGGAAAGTCATCCGGAGTGAGGACTCCGGCTCGGATCGCGTCGAGCGCGTCGTGGGCGAGGTAGGCGATCCGGTCGGCGTAGCGCACGATCATGCCTTCGGGCGTCCCCGGTGGCTGCTCGACCTTCCACGGGTGGGACCTGATGCCGTCGAGCACTTCCAAAGTCAAGTTGAGCGGTTCGAGACTCTCGAAGATCCGCACACTCTGGAGTGAGTGCATCCACTCCCCGTCGACGAATTCCGAAAGGGCGTCTTCGCCGGTGTGCCCGAACGGGGAGTGTCCCACGTCGTGGCCCAGACAGATCGCTTCGGTCAGTGTGTCGTTGAGGCTGAGGTAGCGGGCGATGCTTCCCCCGATCTGCGTGACCTGGAGCGTGTGGGTGAGGCGGGTGACGTAGTGGTCACCCTCCGGGTTGATGAAGACCTGGGTCTTGTGCTTGAGGCGTCGGAACGCCTTGGAATGCAGGACGCGATCACGGTCACGCTCGAACGCAGTGCGCCACCGGTCGGGTTCTTCCTCCAGGACGCTCCCGAGGCTGGAGGTAGCGAGGGTGGCTCCGGGGGCTAGGGTCTCGGCCTCGACTCGTTCGGCATCCTGTCGGGTGCGTAGGCGGAATCGGCCCATCTGCTAACACCAGTGCGCGTCGACGAGGGCTTCGAACTCGTCCCAGTCGCGCACGTCACGAACCCCCGGCCGGGCTGCGTTCCAGGGGCGGACGAACCGGCATACGACGGACTCGGGGCGATTCAGGTGGATGTCTTCGATCTGGTGTGGCGCGTCGTCGAGGTAGACGTCGCAGGGCACCCGCCACTTCGCGTCCGTGATGTGGACCTCCCGGGTCGGGATCTGGTGGTCGGCGATCCAGGCGAACGTGTCGTGCACGGCCCAGTTCGGCTTCGCCGTCAGGATGACGATCTCGTGGTTCCGGCCAAGCCGGGCCAGCGTCTCTACCGCTCCGGGGTACGTCTCGAGATGGCGGAAGATCGAGGCGTGGTCCTCTCCCGCGGCCCACCGCCAGAACGCTCCCACACTCTCGAAGTGGGTCAGGTCCGCCATCGCGTTCCACGATTCGACCTGTTCGGAACTCAGGGTTGTCCCGAACTCCGCGTTGTATTTGGACATCCAGCCGGCGCTGAAGTCGGCCACCACGCCGTCGAGGTCGATCCCGAGACGCATCAGTCCTGGATGACCTCGCCGCCGAGCATGTCGGCGAGGAGATCTTCGGGGTCATCCCGGTCGGAGCCATCTTCGAGCAGCCGCTCCTTGTCCGGGGCCTGAGCGGGCAATTCGGGCTCCTCGTGCGTTCCGGCGTCCGATCCAGATCTGAAGGCCAGGTCGACGGTGCCGCCGAGCAGCTCAGAGGCCACTTGGCTGATGCCGTGGTGGAGTTCCTGGTCGGCCTTGAGTTGCTCGAGGTGGAAGTGCTGGTGGGCCGGAATCTCGAAGACGACCACCCCGTCCTCGACGCCGACCGGCTCGGCGACCTTGATGAAGGCGTGGCGCCGGGCCCCCATGTCGGAACGGATACGACCGACGATGACCGGCCAAACAGCCTCGAACTGGTCGAGCGTGAGGTCGGTGAGCAACCCTGCGGAAGGCGCAGGCGGCGAGCCGGCGATGTCGGCTTCCGGGTCCCCGGTCTCGGGTCCCGGGTCCCGATCAGGAAGGAGAGGCACCAACTCGCCCCCAAGCTCCTGACTCCCGGATTCTGGCTCGTGACTCGCGACTCGCGACTCGCGACCCTCGCTTTCTGACTCGCCACTCGCGACCCGAGACCCGAGACCCTCACCTTCTGACTTGCGACTCTCGACTCTCGACTCTGGACTCGCGACCCGCGACTCGCGACTCGCGACCTCCCTCACGGTCCGCTCGATGCGGTCCAATCGCGTCGCAAGGGCTCCCGCATCGAGGGCGGTCTCAGGGCGGGTGAGCCGGAGCAGGGCGAGTTCCACGACCAGGCGCTCTTCCCTCCCTTGGCGCAAGTGAAGCAGGGCCTCGGCGAGTTGGTCGATCGCGCGGAGGACATCGGTCGATGAGACGACAGCGGCGAAGCGGCGCCACTCGTCGAGTGTCTCCGGGGGCTCGTCGGCAACCTCCTCGAGATTCGGGGCGTACTGGGCGAGAAAGATCCCACGAAAGAAGCCCAATGTCTCGGCAACGAAACGCCGCAGGTCGGCGCCCCTCGCTGCCAGGCTGGCGACGATCCCGAGGGCGGTCGGTGCATCCTGGGCGGAGATCGCTTCGACGATGGCCCCGAAGGCCTCCCGGTCCGCAAGTCCGAGAGCCCGGGTCACCCCCTCGGGATCGACAGTGCCGACTCCCAGTGCGGCGACCTGCTCGAGAAGGCTGAGCGCGTCGCGAACGGAGCCGCGGGCATGGGAGGCGACCATCGCCAGCCCGTCATCTTGGACGATGAAACCCTCGCGTGCCGCGATCTCGCCGAGGTGCTCGACGAGGGTTTCGGTGGACACCGGATGGAAATCGAATCGTTGGGCGCGACTCCTGATGGTGTCGAGCAGCTTGTAGGGCTCGGTCGTGGCGAGCACGAAGACGACGTGCTCGGGCGGTTCTTCGAGCGTCTTGAGCAAAGCGTTCCCGGCGGCGCGCGACAGCATGTGGGCCTCGTCGAGGATGTAGACCCTGCGGGCGCCGGGTGCCGCGGCGACGGTCCCGACGTTGACCCTGATCTCACGGACGTCTTCGACCTTGTTGTGGGACGCCGCATCCAGTTCGATGACATCCAGGGAGGTTCCCTCGGTGATCCCGACGCAGGAGACGCACTCGTTGCATGGTTCGCCGTCGGCGCCGCGGTTCGTGCAGTTCAACGACTTGGCCAGCAGACGAGCCGTCGTGGTTTTCCCGGTTCCGCGCGGTCCCGCGAACAGATACGCGTGAGCGATCTTGGCGTCGACCACCTCTCTCGCGATGGTGTTGATGACATGATCCTGACCCACGACTTCGGAGAATCGCTGCGGCCGGTACTTGCGGTAGAGAGCCTGATACTGCATCGCCGGGCAGGGTAGTTGGGTCGCAGCTTCGCCGTACCGCGTCGCGCCGACTGCGCCTCGTGGCCCTCGACTCTCCGCTCGTCGGCTAGCCTCCTTCCCATGTCACGCATGCCCAAAGACATGCGCCAGCTCATGCAGCAGGCGCAACAGATGCAGGCTCAGATACAGTCGGCCCAGGACGAGCTCGCCGCAAAGACGTATGAAGGCACCGCAGGCGGCGGCGTCGTGAAGGCCGTCGTGCTCGGTTCGGGAGATCTCGTGTCGGTCGAGTTCGATCCATCGGTGCTCGATCCGGACGATCCGGAGATGGCAGGCGACCTCGTCGTCGCGGCCGTCAACCAGGCGCTCGCCGCCGTCGCCACCGACGCCGCCGAGTCGATGGGTGGACTGCCCGGGGGCATGGATCTGGGTGGCCTTCTCGGCTGATGTTCGAGCCACCGGTCCAGCGGCTGGTCGACGAACTGGCTCGTCTCCCCGGGATCGGACGGAAGAGCGCGCAACGGCTGGCATTCCATCTCCTCAACGGGGAGGAAGCCGATGCCGTTCGGCTCGCCGACGCCATCGTGAGCATGCTGCGGGACGTGCGGCTGTGCACGAGGTGTTTCAATGTCACCGCCGAAGAAGAGTGCTCGATCTGTCGAGACCTGCGGCGTGACCCGACCATCATCTGTGTCGTGGAGCGCGCCCAGGACATCCCGGTGTTGGAACGAACCCAGGAGTTCCGCGGGCGGTATCACGTGCTCGGTGGCGCCATCTCGCCGATCGAAGGCATCGGTCCCGATCAACTGCGAGTGAAGGAGCTCGTCGCGCGCCTCGACGGAGAGGGGGTCATCGAGGTGATCGTGGCGACGAATCCCACCGTCGAAGGCGACACGAGCGCTCTGTATCTCGCGCGTCTCCTCAAGCCGCTCGGCGTGAACGTGACGCGGCTCGCCAGCGGTCTCCCCGTCGGTGGAGATCTCGATTACGCGGACGAGATCACGCTCGGACGTGCCCTGGTCGGTCGCAGAGAGCTCTGAGGGGTGCAGGTCCTCCTCGTCGAACCGTACTACGGGGGCTCCCACCAGGTTTGGGCGGACGGATACGCCGCGTCGAGCGGCCACGACGTCAGGATCATCGGGCACGAAGCCCGCTTCTGGAAGTGGAGGATGCGGGGAGCTCACCTCACGCTTGCCGCGGAGGCGGTGGACGCATGTCGGGCCTCTTCCCCGATCGATGCACTCTTGGTATCGAGCATGATGGATGTCGCCGGCTTCCTCGGCGCCACCCGGCGTACGCTCGGGCCGGTTCCCGTCGCGGTGTACTTCCACGAGAACCAGTTCACCTATCCGCTCTCCCCGCTGGACCGCCCCGATCTCACGTATGCGATGACGAACTGGTCGAGCGCGGCTGTGGCCGATCGTGTGGTCTTCAACTCGGAGTTCCATCGCCGGCAGTTCTTCGCCGAGGCCCGCCGGTTCCTCGGGCAGTTCCCGGATCATCGTCATCGAGGGCTGCTCGATCCCGTGGCACGGCGCTCCGAGGTACTGGCCCCCGGCATCGATCTGGCCCGGATCGACCGACGCCGGCCCGGGACCCGAGGGCGGCGACCACCCTTGCTGCTGTGGAATCAGCGGTGGGAGCACGACAAAGGCCCGGATCGGTTCGTCGCGGCGGTGGAGGCCATCGTCCACGCAGGAACCGGGTTCCGAGTGGCGGTCACGGGGGAGAGGTTCGTCTCGACGCCGGAGTGCTTCGATCGATTGCCTGCTCTGCTCGGCGACCGACTGGTGCACTTCGGTTTCGCTCCGGACGACGAGTACGTGGATCTGCTTCTCGAATCCGACGTCGTCGTCTCGACGGCGGAACAGGAGTTCTTCGGGATCGCGGTCGCCGAAGCCATGTACGCCGGTGCGTTCCCCGTTCTTCCTGCGCGCCTGGTGTACCCGGAGCGGATTCCACCGGAGCTCGAGGGACGTTGCCTTTATGCCGATGACGTGGACCTCGTGAGCAAGCTACGTCGCGCCCTCGAAGAGCCGACGGCTTCCCGATCGGCCGCGGCATCGCTCGCGCCGACAGTTGCAGGATTCGACTGGCGGGAGATCGCGCCGCAATACGACGCCATGTTGGATGCTCTCGTGGCCGAGAACTGAAGATCCGCCGCCGGCCGAACGAGGGCGGCGCCTCACGTCCCGCCCAACTAGTCGAGGGCACCCACGTCGTCGAGCCAATCGACCCGGTGGCTGCCCTTGATGAAACGAACCGTGCCGGACTGCGATCGCATCACAACCGAGTGCGTCTCGATCTGTCGCCCCAGGAACCGCACTCCGTCGAGCAGGGAGCCCGTGGTGACGCCCGTGGCGGCGAAGAAGGTGTTGTCCGAGTCCACCAGGTCTCTTGTCGTCAACACCTCGGTCAAGTCGAGGCCGTGATCAACGGCGTATTGCCGTTCCGAGTTGTCGCGAGGCCAGAGCTTGCATTGGATCTCACCCTGGAGGGACGCGATGGCGCATGCCGCCGTCACCGCTTCCGGCGATCCGCCGATACCGAGCAGGATGTCGATACCGCTGCCGATCTTCGCCGTGGAGATCGCACCGGAGATGTCGCCGTCGCCGATCAGAGCGATCCGCGCCCCCGCAGCGCGCACCTGGTTGACGTAGCTCTCGTTGCGGGGTCGGTCGAGGATGACGGCGGTCACGTCATCGATGTCTTTGCCTTTGGCTTTGGCGACTTGCTGCAGGTTGTGGGCGATCGGCGCCTCGATGTCCACCATGCCCGCCGCGGCCTCCCCCACCGCGATCTTGTCCATGTAGACGAGGCTTCCGGGGGCGTACATGGATCCGCGCTCCGCCATCGCGATCACCGCGAGAGCGCCGGGCATGCCTCGTGCGGTGAGACGGGTGCCGTCGACCGGGTCGACGGCTACATCCATCTTCGGCGCCATGCCGTTGCCGACGACCTCCCCGTTGTAGAGCATCGGCGCTTCATCCTTCTCGCCTTCGCCGATGATGACGACGGCATCGACGTCGACCGTCGAGAGCATGTGGCGCATCGCGTCGACTGCGGCTTGGTCGACGGAGTTCTTGTCCCCGCGTCCTTGCCATCTCGCCGCCGCCATGGCGGCGGCCTCGGTGACCCGCACCAACTCCAGGGCGAGGTTTCGGTCCGCTTGTTTCTCCATGTTCTTTCCTCCCTCTCATTCCACCCGGACTCATTCCACCCGAACGATGAGTGCATCGCCCTGGCCGCCTCCGCCGCACAGGCTGGCCGCCCCGAGGCCGCCACCTCGCGCCCGCAACGCGTTGATCAGGGTCACGACGATGCGGGCCCCGGTCGCTCCGAGGGGATGGCCGAGCGCGACCGCCCCTCCGTTGACGTTGACCTGTGCGTGATCGAACTCGAGCATATACGCCGACCACAGGGCGACGGCGGCGAAAGCCTCGTTGATCTCGACGATGCTGAGGTCGGACGGCTCCAAGTCGGCCTTCTTGAGAGCGACCTGAAGAGCCTCGGCGGGACGTTCATGGAGCGTTGCGTCCGGCCCGGCGACCTGGCCGTACGAGACGATCTCGGCCAGGATCGGCAATCCCGTGGCTTCCGCGGCCGCCCGGTCGGCGACGACGACGGCGGCGGCCCCGTCGGAGATCTGAGATGCGTTCCCCGCGGTGACGGTGCCGTCGGCGATGAACGCAGGACGGAGGCCGGCAAGCCGCTCGACGGTCGATTCCGTACGGATACCCTCGTCGGTGGTGATCGTGACGGGGTCGCCTCTCCGCTGTGGAACCGTCACGGGAACGATCTCATCGGCGTACGCGTCGGAATCTGTGGCCGCCTGGGCTCGGGCATGGCTCGCCGCCGCCCACGCGTCCTGGGAGGGCCGGTCGATCCCCAGGGCCGTGTTCTTGCGGTCGGACGACTCGCCCATCATGCACGAGTCGAAGGAGCAGAACAGACCGTCCTCGGACAGCGAATCGAGCAGTTTCGCGTCACCCATCCGCAATCCCTCGCGTGCTCCGGGCAACACGTAGGGAGCGTTCGTCATCGACTCCATGCCCCCGGCGACCACGAAGCGGGACTCGCCGACGGCGATATGGAAGGAAGCCTCGGCGATGGCGGTCATTCCGGACAGGCAGACCTTGTTGATAGTCGTCGCCGGGACCGTCATGGGGATGCCTGCTTTGACCGCAGCTTGACGGGCGGTGATCTGTCCCTGTCCGGCTTGGAGGACGTGACCGAACAGGACTTCGTCGACGGCTTCCGGTGCGAGCCCGGCCCGTTCGAGGGCCCCCGCGATAGCGATTCCTCCCAGATCCACTGCGCTGAGTGGAGAGAACTGGCCCTGGAACCTCCCGATGGGGGTTCGGGCGATGGAGCAGATTACCGCGGTCATGGCCACCTCTCATTGGATGTTGTGCCGATGCTAACGGGCGGGATGGCCGGCACCCACAGGTCCCGCGGTCACTCCTCGGAGTTCTCGTTGCTGGGGCCGGGCGGTTCCATGTCGTAGACGTGCGAGGGGAGCGGAGCGTGGGATTCTCGAGGCCGTCCCGCCTGGACCCATGAACTGGGTCGCGGCGGCGTGGGCCGCTTCGCTCTGATCGCTTCGGCTTCCGACTCGGCGTGAGCGACCACCGCAGCGATCGCGGCAACCTCCGGGGCGCCGGAACCTCCCTTGATGCTGATGATCCTGTTCACTCGACCACCTCGACGAGTTCCACCAGAGTACCCGCGAAGGCCGATGGATGAACGAACGCGATGCGGTGCCCTCCGCCTCCCGTGCGGGGCTCCTCGTCGACCAGCTTGGCTCCGCTGTCCTTCAACCGTTCCAGAGCCGCGTCGATATCGGCGACGGCGAATGCGATGTGGTGGAGGCCCTCGCCTTCCCGTGCCAGGAACCGGCCGACGGGTGAGTCGGGGACGAGCGGCGCGAGGAGTTGGACCTGTGATCCCCCGACGGCGATCATCGCCTCTTCCACTCCCTGTTCTTCGACGACCTCGCGACGAAGGGGCTCGACCCCGTACTGGCGACGGAAAGACTCGAGGGACGCTTCGAGATCGGTGACGGCGATGGCCACGTGGTCGATGTTGTAAGGCAACATGGCTGCAGAGACTACCGGCGGGTTGCGGCAGCGGGTCCTTTCGCGGCGGTCACGGGCGGTGAGCGAGCAACTCGTCGACGGAGATGTCGGGAACCACGAGATCGCCACGACCGGTGCCGATGGAGATCCCCGGCTTGCCGGTGCCGTGATAGTCAGATCCGCCCGTGGCGGCGAGGCCGAGGGAGGTCGCGACGCGGGCCAGGTGCGCCCGGAGCTCCGGAGAATGTTCGGGGTAGAACACCTCGATCCCGCCGAGACCCGTCTCCGCGAGTTCTGAGAAGAGGCGGTTGTAACCGGGGGCATCGAGTCCGATCGTGGAGGGATGGGCGATGACGGTGACTCCTCCCGACGACCGGGTGAGGTCGATCGCCTCGGTCGCGGTGAGACGAGCCCGCTCGACGTAAGCGGGCCCACCGTCGGCGAGATACTTCCGGAACGCATCGGATCGATCGACGGACTCGCCGCGTGCCACGAGAGCATCGGCGATGTGGGGCCGACCGACTGCCTCTCCGTGAGCGTGTTCCCTGACCTCGTCGATCGTTACTGGGTGGCCGAGATCCGCGAGCCGCTGGAGGATCTGCTCGTTCCGTTCGTCGCGACCGGCGCGAAGCCAGGGGAGTTGATCCTGGAGCGGTCCTCCGGTCGGCTCGACGTAATAGGCGAGCATGTGGATCTTGTGACCCGTGTGATCGACGGAGAGCTCCACGCCGGGGATGAAATCGATGCCGGCGGTTCGGGCGGCGGTCCGCGCTTCATCCAGGCCCGAGAGGGTGTCATGATCCGTGAGTGCGATCGCAGTCAGGTCTGCGCTCGCCGCGAGACGGATGATCTCCGCAGGGGGGTCGGTGCCGTCGGACGCGTTCGAGTGGGTGTGCAGATCGACGGGCAAGGGGAGCTGGTTCCTGACTCAGCGCGAGATGAGCGTGATGGCGATCAATGCTGCCGCGATCAGGAAGGCGTAGAGGGCGTAGCGCTTGACGATGGCGAAGGCGTCGTGTCGGCGTTTGGCCTTGGCTTCGGCGGCCTGCTTCTCGGCCCGGTTGGCCCGCTGGCGTTCTCGTTTCTCGTTTGCCATGGTCGGTTGAGGCTACTCGGGTTGTGATGCCGGTCCTAGCCGGCGATCGACACCGTATCGAGATAGAGCGTCTCGAGAGGCGTGCTCGGGCTGGGGTCGACGCTGGTTGGAGCACGGCCGAGCGGGATCTCCTCGATGCGATCGAGGACCTCGAATCCGGCAACGATCTCACCGAACACGCTGAACTGCGGGGGCAGCTGCACGTCTGCGAGGACGATGAAGAACTGGCTTCCGGTGGTTCCCGGGCCGGCGTTCGCCATCGCCAGCGTCCCCCGGGTGTAGACGAAATCCTGTGGCGGTAACTCATCTGTGATGGTGTAGCCGGGGCCGCCGATGCCGGTGGCGGTTTGGTCACCGGCTTGCATCACGAACCCAGGGAGGATCCGGTGCGACACCGTGCCATCGAAGTACCCTTCCTCGGCGAGGAAGACGAAGGAGTTCACCGTCTCCGGGGCTACGGAGGGATCGAGTTCGACCTCGATCGACCCACAGGAAGTCACGATGGTTGCCGGGACCTTCAAAGCCGGGTCGAGGTTCATGTCCTCGGGTTCTGCGAACTCCATCGGGACCACGGGCGCAGGCGCTTCGGCGCTGCAGGCGGTCGGCTGTTCCCGGAACTCCTCGTAGGTTTGCGGTACCACCCCGATGGGGACCTGGGTCGTAGCGGCCGGGACCGTGGTGGTCGCGATCGAGGTCGTCCTGGTCGTGGTGGTCGTCGTGGCGTCGGCATCGGTTCCGCAAGCCACGAGGAGAAGCGCGCCGACGATCGCGAGCGTGATGATGGTTCGGTTCACGGCGAGCGATGGTAAGCGCACCCCCGGGTTACCCGCACCGCGGCGAGTCGGTCGCCACCGCATGGCGTGACTGATCCCACCCTGGTCCTACACTCCGCGCCGTCATGGCGATCGTCGTGCAGAAATTCGGTGGCACCTCCGTGTCCGACGCGGAACGGATCCGCAATGTCGCCCGTCGTGTTGTCGCGACACACCGGGCCGGCAACCAGGTTGTCGTGGTGGTCTCTGCGATGGGTCACAGCACCGACGAGTTGATCGCTCTCGCGGAGCAGATCAGCGACCGCGATCACCCCCGCGAGATGGACATGCTCCTGACGTCGGGTGAGCGGATCTCCATGGCGCTGTGCGCGATGGCGATCGAGGATCTCGGTGTCCCCGCGATGAGCCTGACCGGTTCCCAGGCGGGAATCCTCACCACCCCCGTTCACGGTCGCGCGGAGATCCTCGATATCACCCCGTTCCGGGTTCGAGCCGGACTCGATGAGGGCAAGGTCATCATCGTGGCGGGTTTCCAGGGTGTGAGCCCGGACTCCAAGGACGTCACCACGCTCGGTCGCGGCGGTTCCGACGCTACCGCCGTCGCCCTTGCCGCGGCGCTGCGCGCCGACCTGTGTGAGATCTACACGGATGTCGACGGGGTGTTCACTGCCGATCCGAGGATCGTGGCCAATGTGCGGAAGCTCGATGAGGTTTCCTTCGAGGAGATGCTCGAGTTGGCGGCAGCAGGTGCCGGCGTGCTCATGGCGCGCAGCGTCGAATTCGGTTTGCGATACAACATCCCAATCCACGTCCGTTCGTCTTTCCACGACGGCGAGGGAACATGGGTCAAGGAGGAGACGATGGAGGAAGCCATTATCCGCGGTGTCGCTCACGACGCTTCCGAGACGAAGGTCACGGTGCACGGAGTGCCCGACAAGCCCGGAGTTGCCGCGGCGCTGTTCGAGCCTTTGGCGAGCTCGGGAGTCAACGTGGACACCATCGTTCAGAACGTGTCCAGCGAGGGTGTCACCGACATCAGCTTCACCGTTCCCGGCGACTCGGCGGCTACCGCCGTCGAGATCGCACGTGGGATCGTCCTCGACCTCGGGGCCGGAGGGGTGGATGTGGACGACGACATCGCGAAGATCTCGATGGTCGGGGCGGGGATGAAATCCGAGTCCGGCGTCGCGGCTCGGATGTTCCGCATCTTGTCGGATCACGGCATCAACATCGAGATGATCTCGACCTCATCGATCCGGATCAGCTGTGTCGTCCGGGGCGGCGATCTCGAAGCGGCGCTCACGGCCCTTCACGACGGCTTCATCACCGAAAGCGATATCGAGGAGCAGACGTGATGGATCGATTCGAACGGCCTCGCGTGGCCGTCGTCGGCGCTACGGGCGCGGTGGGGCGCACGATGGTGTCGATCCTCGCGGAACGTGACTTCCCGCTCTCCGATCTGCGGCTCATGGCGTCGACGCGTTCGGTCGGAACCGTCGTTGCCACGCGATGGGGTGATGTCACGGTCGAAGACCTCGCTGCGGCCGATCCGGCCGGCATCGACATCGCACTGTTCTCTGCCGGCGGCAGTCGTTCCCTCGAGTTCGCCCCCCGGTTCGCAGCAGGGGGCACGGTCGTGATCGACAACTCGTCGGCGTTCCGCAGGGAACCCCAGATCCCTCTCGTCGTCGCCGACGTCAACGATGCAGCCATCGAAGCGCACCAAGGGATCGTCGCCAACCCGAACTGCACCACGATGGCCTTGATGATGGCGGTCGGTCCGCTACACCGAACCGCGGGACTAGAGCGGATGGTTGCGTCGTCGTACCAGGCGACGTCTGGATCGGGACAGACCGGGATGACCGTCCTCCTCGACGAAACCCAGGGTTTCGCCGCGGAGCCGGAGGCACTTGCCGAGGGGACCTGGACCGATCCGGGGAACGATCTGTACTCCCGGCCGATCGGGTTCAACGTGCTGCCGCTCGCCGGTTCCATCACCGATCGGGGCTACACCGACGAGGAGTGGAAGCTGGTCAACGAGACCAGGAAGATCCTCGACGCTCCCAGCATCCTGGTTGAACCGACCTGCGTGCGGGTCCCGACGATGGTTGGACACGGCATCGCAGCGACCATGTGGTTCACGAGGCCGCTGGTGTTGGCCGAGGCCCGTTCCGCGCTCGGCATGGCTCCGGGGGTCCAACTGTGGGACGACGAGAAGGTCCCGACGCCGCTGGACTCGGCCGGCATCGACGACGTTCTCGTGGGCCGGGTGCGAGAAACGCTGGGCCAACCCGGCGGGATCAGTCTGTGGGTCGTCGGCGACAACCTCCGCAAGGGCGCGGCCCTCAACACCGTCCAACTCGCAGAACTCCTCCTCGCCTGATCGTCGTTGCGAGCCCAGGGCTCGCAATGCTGGAGAGCGTCACTGTTTTCTCGCGGGACATCCCGTACACATGTCGCGGGACATCCATGACAGTGTTGGGGTATGCGAAAAGAGATACCAATGAGTCTGCGTCTCGCGATTG
>PVMS01021391.1_pt1 | contig 24911 bp, 23 predicted proteins | sample 1853461 | NCBI WGS metagenome assembly PVMS01 (sample SAMN08582032, study PRJNA380276) | Marine sediment metagenome, whole genome shotgun sequencing project. | isolation source: ocean sediment barecode stripped | collected 2017
CAATCTTGTCGGTTGGATGGCCTACTGCCTGCAGTGCCTCCATTCGTGCTTTCACTTGACTATATGGGTCGAACTCATGATGCAGACCTCGCATCGCTCCAGGTTCATCCGGAAGATAACTCTTAGGCATCCGTACATCAGTTGGGCAGAATATGCATTTCCCGGGACAAGGATACGGCTTGGTTAGAACTGTTACCACCGTGACACCGGAGAGCGATCTTACAGGCTTCATGCGGATGAGGGCTAAGAGCTGGCCATCTGGCTGCCATTCTCCGCTTTCTACGAGCTGTTGGTATGCAGCCACTAAGACATTCTTCCCCACATACCCTTCACCTCCCGGCAATGGATACCGGCGAACAGCATCCGCAACCTCTTCTCCCAGACGGACTTCCTCGAGGATGCTCCTTGCTAGTGCGATTTTCTCAGGAGTGTATTGTTGCGTTTGCCACCACTCCTGGCTGTCCATCCCTGCTACTTTACGCATAATGATTAATTCTTGTCCGGTTTACTCTTCTGTGTATTCCTTGCATTTATAATACATTTGTGGATAAAATAACAGCTTCCCGTCTCCTTGACCTCAATCGTAAATTCTACCAGACCTTTTCACTCCAATTTTCCTCAACCCGTCAAAGATTGCAACCTGGCGTTATGCGGGTATTAGATGAAATTTCCCCCCAGGCAAGTGTGTTAGACCTTGGATGTGGTAATGGTGAGCTGGCTAAAGAATTAGCCAGCAGAGGGCATCAGGGTTCTTATCTGGGTCTGGACTCAAATACCGAGTTCTTATTAATTGCCAGGCGAAAACTACCGGACGAGAGCTCATTCCTTCTCATCGAGAAGGACTTATCTGATCCTGGCTGGGATCAGGACTTACCATTCAGCAGTTTCGACGTTATTTTTGCCTTTGCTGTGTTGCATCATCTACCTGGTTCTCTATTACGCCTACATTTGCTCCAAAAAATCCGAGCTCTACTTCTCCCGGATGGGCATTTTATCCATTCTGAATGGCAATTCTTGAACAGTTCCAGGCTTCGTGAGCGCATTCAACCCTGGGACATGGTTGATATTAACTCAGACCAGGTTGATCAAGGCGATTATTTAATCGATTGGCGTCAAGGTGGGCAAGGACTTCGTTATGTTCACTTCTTCGAAACCCAGGAGCTGGAAGATCTTTCCCGGAAGACCGGTTTTAAAATCTTGGAGTCATTCAACTCGGACGGAGAAAATGGTAAATTAGGTTTATATCAAAAATGGAAGAGAGTATAATTACTGGTGACCACCGATACTCGGTAAGGGTTCCCCAAATTCCAACATGCTTATATTAATTATCTCTGATATACACGCAAATATCACCGCATTAGAATCTGTCTTATCAGCTGCGGGGGAAGTCGATGGTGTGTGGTGTCTAGGTGACCTGGTTGGATATGGGCCCGATCCCAACGAATGTGTCGAGCGAGTTCGCCAACTTCCTAATCTGGTGTGCTTGATTGGAAATCATGATGCAGCTGTTGCAAAAAGGATTGATATCACCTCCTTCAATAATGAAGCCCGGCTCGCTGTACTCTGGACCCAGAGTGTGCTATCTAAACCCAATTTGGAGTTTTTACTCGGGTTAGAGGCCCAAAAATCGTTAGATTCAGTGACTTTAGCCCATGGTAGCCCCCGCCAGCCAATTTGGGAATACCTCCTCGATACCCGCACTGCAACTAAGAATTTTGAATTCTTTAATACCCCATTCTGTTTTGTCGGTCACAGCCATTTGCCAGTTGTGTTCCAAAAACCAGATGGGCAGCAAAACGCAGACTTGTTCATCCCCGAGCTCGATAGTCATCTCGATATGGCTCCCCGGGCAATTTTAAACCCAGGCTCAGTTGGACAACCCCGCGATCGCGATCCACGCGCATCGTACGCGATTTATGACACGGATACCCAAACCTGGTCTTATAACAGGGTTCCATACGATATCCCCAGCGTCCAGGCGCGTATGCGCGCGGAAAATCTCCCTCAACGTCACATCAACCGATTGAGCACAGGTTGGTAAGAGCCAATTTAATGGTTTTGGGGGGGTTATTCACTGGGAACTTATCTCACGATACATCCGTCCATAGAGGGAATTCTTAATGGAGGTTATGAACCAATGGATAATAAAACACTCCTCTTCATCCTTCTCCTCACATCACTCATCGTCGCATGTGCTCCGGCTCGCCAATCCGCATTAATGCCTATGGAAGATGAATTTGTTGAGGGTAGTTTTGCTGTCGAAGCGCCTGCTGCTGAACCACGCGCCCGGCCGTTCGATTCAACGGTCGCGATCGAAAATGTTGAAACCGGTGAACGAATCGTGATTATGAATGCCAGGATGGAGATAGTCGTCAATGCGCCGGATCAATCACTTGAAAGGATCAGCCGCATGGCTGACCAGATGGGTGGCTTTGTGGTCAACGCCAACCTTTACAAAACCCAGCTTGCCGATGGTCAGGAAGTTCCCCGCGCCTCCATCACCATCCGCGTTCCCGCTGAGAAGCTTGAAGAAGCTATCACAATCATTGAATCAGAAAGCGATCGACTGCCCCTCAACAAATCCATCCAAAGCCAGGATGTAACCAGTGATTACACCGATCTTCAATCACGGTTGAAAAACCTGGAAGCTGCCGAAGCTCAACTCATCGAGATCATGGACTCCGCTAACAAGACTGAAGACGTCTTAAATGTCTTCGACCAGTTGACCCGTGTACGAGAGCAAATCGAAGTTATTAAAGGCCAAATTCAATACTTCGAAGAATCAGCCAGACTTTCCGCAATTAGCGTTGAACTGATCCCCAATGAAGTTGTCCAACCTATATCAATTGGTGGCTGGCAACCTGTCGGTGTGGTCAAGAATGCCATCCAAGCGCTGATCAATGCTCTGCAAGGCCTGGTTGATGTGCTTATTATGTTGGTACTGTTTGTGCTCCCAATTCTGGCGGTAATTTTTATCCCACTGTATTTCATCATTCGAGCCGTGATCCGGAGACGCCGACGCAGCAAAGAAACTGCTCCAAATCAAGCCCTCGAAGAGAGCAACCAAGAAGAAGAATAATCCAACCACTCGCCGAATCCCCGTCTCATGAAGATCATGTTGAGGCGGGGATGATTTAATTGCCAGGACAACATTCCACCAGATGTCAGAAGGTATAATTCTCTTCTATGAAGGAATTGATCGATAACGCCCAGACGTTATTAGGGCTTCGCATCACTCAAGATCAACGCTCAGCTCTAGAGATTTATGAACGAGAGCTGATCGAGTGGAACGATCGATTCAATCTCACTGCAATCGATGATCCCCGCCAAATCCGTATCAAACATTTTCTAGACTCGCTGACCTGCCTCCTGGCAATGCGCAGCACCAAAACTGATTATGTGATCGATGTCGGAACGGGTGCAGGCTTTCCAGGAGTTCCCCTTAAGATCATCTGCCCAACCATAAATTTGACCCTGGTGGAGTCGGTCGCTAAAAAGGCCTTATTTTGTGAACATATTGTTGATTACTTAAGCCTAACTGACGTACAGGTCCTCCAGGAACGAGCAGAAATTGCCGGTGCCGCTCCAGATTTCCGTCAGAAATATTCCTGGGCTCTTGCCAGAGCCGTGGCATCGCTACCGGTATTGGTTGAGTTTTTATTGCCGTTCGTCCGAGTTGGAGGCTACGCGCTGGCGATGAAAGGTGAAAGTGCCCCAGCAGAAGCTCAATCCGCTGAAGACGCGATTCGTTTATTGGGAGGGCAATTGCATAAATTGATCCCCGTTACTCTTCCAGGTGTTGAAGAAGAGCGCTATCTGATTGTGATCGCTAAAATTGCAGCTACTCCTGACCGTTATCCCCGTCGAGTTGGTATCCCTGCGAAAAGACCACTCCCCAATTAAGGATCATTCCTCTATCCACTTTCTCTTCATATGAGTCAAGATTCGAGTTCGATTCTCCCTTGACTCACATTCCACAGAGTCGCCTGCTCAATAAAATCAGCTGAGAATAATTTCAGGTCTGTCGTTGTTAACAGAGTCTGCCCGATGTCGGTTAGCCTTTCGAGTAGATCTAACCTTCTGACTGGGTCTAATTCCGCCAGGGCTTCGTCTAACAACATAACTGGTGTTTGACTGGTTTTCTGCTCCATCCAGGTTGCCTCAGCGATCTTCAAGGACAACATTGCTGTACGCACCTGTCCGCGAGAGCCATAAGTACCCAGGTCAATTCCATTTTCGAGAAAGCGCATCTCATCACGATGAGGACCAATGGTTGTCAAGCCTCGGATGATGTCTACATCTCGTTGGGCCACCAAGCGTTCTAAAAATCCATGCCGGATTCCCTCAAGAGTGATCCCAGATCGATCTACCGCAGTATCAATTGGCAAAGCAAATTGTCCTGGAGTTTCCGGGAGAGGATCATAGGCCGGTTGATAAGATATACGCAAAACTGCTTCACCTCTGGTAAGCTCCTGGTGGTTTCGGGCTGCGAATCGCTCCAATTCCTGAATGGCATGTATCCGGCCGAAAATTAATTCACCCCCTTTAGAAGCCAAGATCTCATCCCAATAATCCAATTGATGCTGGTCACCACCAAATTCCTGGATTTGTTTAAGCAACGCATTCCGTTGAGAGAGCGTTTGGGAGTAATCGTTCAATACTTCCCTGGTCCCAGGGATGACCTGCGTCATTGCCAGATTGATAAATCGCCGCCTTTCTTCTGGTGCTCCTTCGACCACCTCAACCATTTGAGGTAAAAAAAGGACAGCAGTGAATTCTCCAATTACCTCACCAACTTTCTTCTTCAATCCATCAAATAAAACCTCTTTACGTAAGCGGGATGAACCAGTTATTCCATTCTTTTCTTGGATGATGCGTACTTCGAGATCATGTTCTCCACCACGGTCGAATCTGGCGACTATCCTTCCCACTGCCAGGGCTTCCCGAGCTGCCAGAAAGTTGACCAGTTCACGGTCATGGAATGCATGAAACGAAGTGAACGTGGCCAGAAAATAAATTGCCTCCACCAGACTTGTCTTTCCCTGGCCGTTCGCCCCCACAAGCAATACCGGGCCAACGGGGACATCTATATCCAGGCGAGCAAAGTTTCGAAAATTGGTTAGGGATAAATGAGTTAGGTGCATGCTTCAGACAAATGCCACGGGGGGGTTAGCCCCGTGGCATCCATATGCTCTCTTAAAGCTATCGATTCTCAATCCGCAGGCGAGATTTGAGTTGTCTCACCCTCAATCTGCCATACACGCTCGGCCCGATCGACAAATAGAATTCCATTCAGGTGGTCGACTTCGTGTTGAAAGATGCGCGCCAGCCACCCGCTGGCTTTAATTTTTACCGGTTGCCCTCGACGGTTAGATCCTTTCACTGTCACCGATATGGGGCGCTCCACATCTCCCACGATCCCGGGGATCGAGAGACAACCCTCAGTGCCCAATTCCTCCTCCGCGGCTGCCCGCGCGATTTCCGGATTGACCATCGTATATAATTTCGGTGGAATTTCGTCTTCGTCTTCTTCTTGCTCCTCCCTGAATTCAACCACGATCACCCGCATTGGAACATCGACCTGCGGAGCCGCCAGGCCAACCCCAGGAACAGCACGCATTGTCTCGACCATGTCATCGATCAGCGTTTGCAGCTCTGTGCCAAAGGAGGTTACCTTGCGTGCTTTTTTACGCAATACTTTATTAGGGAGAGTTATTATCTCACGGATAGCCATCAGGCCCTAATTCTACACCGAATTCATCGTCATAATCATCAAAGTAATCATCCTCTTCTTGTTCCTCAATGTTCTCGTGATATACCTCGAGAACATCTACGAATCGTTTTCGCTGTTGAGTTGCTTCCACCTGCTCTTTTTGTCGTTGCAGGGCGTATATGCGGTTGAAGATATCTTGCTGTACCCGGGCTGGATCATGCACATTCCTGAAGATGAATTGAGTTTCACCGACATTGATCGTCACCAATCCATAATTCAGCATGTAGCCTAATAGCCCCTCTCTCTTGTGCTCAAGGCTGAGGATATTTTCAACCGGAGCCGATTTCTTTACTTCTGTCCCAAGAGGTTTGCGTTCGATATCAATGATATTTCTATTGGTAACCTGATAAATGTCGTTGCGCCAGTCAGCGTATCGATACATCCACCATGGCACAAGCAAAAACAGGATTATTACGAAGGCTACTCCCAGCATGATTTCAGTAAATTGTGCAGAAGTCACGCCCGAAAAGTAAAGGCTAACCAGGATCGCCATAGCCAAGACGACTATCAAAATCAACACCGATGGTATCCATATCTTTCCGAATAAAGTGGGCCAATATTTGCGGTAGGTTATCACATCGCCCTGTTCAAAACGCATGGTGAAAAAAGTGCCGAAGTACTCCCGTACAGCACTTCTTTTTTGCTGTCCATCTTCTTCAGAGGTCACGGATTGTTTTTCATCGCGCTTACTCTCCGGGGCTTCCATTATCGGGCGATCAGCTTCTTCTTCACCCTCCAGGCCAAGACGTTGGCGGAGCGCCTTATCTATCTCTCGCTTCTCTCTTCGTTCTGATCCTTTTTCAATACGCTCGCGATACTCTTCAATAATTGCGACCATCTGTTTCGGGTCTCTTAAGTTGCGGAAGATTATTTCTCCAGTGAATGTTTTTACCACAACACTTCCATAATGAAGCAAACGACCAAAAAAAGTGCTTGTGGTATTGACTGCCAGGATAGTGTTCAAAGGAGCTTCATCTCGACTCTCATAGAGCCAGATCACCTTTTCCAGCCAAACAACGCGTTGGTCTGTCACAATGTAGTAATCGTTTCCCCAATCAATCCAATCCCAAATTCCCCAAAGTATGGCAAATAAGGCCAAACTGAATGAACAGACCACGCCGGATGTCCAGATCGTTGATGAAACACTCGCTGCAGAGACTGCGAAGATAATTGCTATAGCAGCTAAACCGAGAATAATAGGGCCAATCAGGCCGAATACGAAGACGACTTCGTGTTTACGAGCGATGTAGTAAATCACTTCATCTTCACCCACCCATTCAAAATTACGAGTTCTTACCAGCCATTGGCTTTCAGTGTTACGGGCAAGGGAGGGTTTAATTTGTGGGTATTCACTCAACATTTGATGAAATTCCCGGGCTTCCAGCCGTAATAGCTGAGTGGTCTGGTCAGTTGTTATATAGGCTATATCGGGATGACCGAAAAGCAGATCTTCTTCGCTGAAGTATTCTCCAGCTGAGAAGACGGTTCGGTCTTCCTCATCTTCTCCACTATAAACGAATATCTTCCCCGACTGGACAATATAGAAATCTTCTTCTGGATCTCGCCCTGAAAATAGGGGTTGCCAGGGTTCAAGCTCCACCTCTAAAAACCAGGCTGCGATCTTAGCGATTTGATCCTCGGTGAAGTCAGCGAAGATTTCAACATTCGCAAGAGAACGTTCAATAGGTATCTGCCTATCGGTCATAGACTCATTTTAGCATGAACCGATTATTCTTGGTATCACCTCCAGAGATGATAGAATTTAATAAATATTCTTCTTTGGAGTTTTGAAATGCCAATTCACTTTGGAACCGATGGGTGGCGTGCAGTAATCTCGGATACATTTACCTTTCACAATCTTCGATTGGTTACTCAAGCGATCGCAGACGCGATAATGTCTGATACTTGGGATGATGGCTCTCCTCAAGAGAGCTCAATCGATCCCCGAAAAATAGTTGTCGGATTTGATACTAGATTTCTATCCGACCGCTATGCTGCTGAGGTCGCCCGGGTCCTGGCAGGTAATGGATATACCGTTCACCTTACTCAAGGAGATGCTCCTACACCGGCGATCTCATACACTGTTCGACACATCGGTGCAATTGCGGGTGTCGTGATCACTGCTTCTCACAATGCACCCCGTTACAACGGGGTGAAATTGAAAGCCTCTTATGGTGGTTCTGCCCTGAGAGAACAATGCCGACGGGTGGAAGTCTACCTCAATGACAATGAGGAGCGCGGTAGAGGACCAAACCTGATGGATTACCAACAAGCTCGCCAGGTCGGGCTTCTCCACCGATTTAATCCTCTCCCAGCTTATTACGACCATTTACGCCAGCTGATCAACTTCGATGCTATTGCTGACAACCCGCAACGGGTAGTCGTTGATTCGATGTATGGCTCTGGGCGCGGCATCATCAAGAGCGTCCTCAAAGGTACTGGGTGCGAAGTTCGCGAGATTCGCGGAGAAATGAACCCTGGATTTGGAGGGGTTCATCCAGAACCGATCGCCCGGTATCTTGGCTCTCTAGCTGGTGCAATCAGCACCGGGATGGGAGATATCGGTTTAGCCACAGATGGCGACGGCGATCGAATCGGGGCTATGGATGAGCGCGGCAATTACATTGACCCCCATAAGATCATGGCATTGGCAATGCGCTATCTGGTGGAAGAACGAGGTTGGCGCGGTCCCGCAGTTCGGTCTGTATCGACCACACGCATGATCGATCGCCTGGGAAAATACCATGATCTACCTGTTTATGAAACACCAGTAGGTTTTAATTACATCGCCGATTACATGCTTCAAGAAGATATCCTGATTGGAGGCGAAGAATCCGGTGGTATTTCCTTTCGGGGCAATATTCCAGAGGGTGACGGCTCATTGATGGCTTTGTTATTGATTGAAATGGTCTCGATCACTGGTGCCTCGTTATCCGAATTGGTCGCCGATCTCCTCAAAACCTATGGTCCTGTGCATTACCAGCGTACGGATCTGCGCCTAAGCCATCCAATAGCCAAGGAACACATGACCCGCCAATTGCAAGAAGAAACGCCACCGATGATTGGTGGCGAGAGGGTTATCGATATTCAATCGCTTGACGGAGTTAAATATATCTTGGCTGATGATTCCTGGTTGTTGATCCGCCCTTCGGGAACAGAGCCTGTTTTACGAGTTTATGCAGAGGGGAGAAGCCCAGAATTGGTACAGGATTTACTGGAATTCGGTGAAAACATCGCCGCAAGCACGACCTGATATCACCCGGAACATATTGATAGGGAGTTGGTTAATACAAAGAAGGATGAAGCATTTCTCTTTACTCCATCCTTCCCTGATTATTACTATCCTGCTGTACGCAGCCGCCTGGCTAAAAAGATGACCACAACCAAGAGTAATGCCAAGCCGACCATTGCCGGAACCCCCACATCTTCAGCGAAACCTGAATCTGGCAGACTAGACGCTGTAGGAGTAGCGGTCAATTGACCCGCGGCAGCTTCTGTCAACAGCGCTGACACTGTTGCCGTGCGATCAATCGTTGGAGATGCCAACACTTGCGTAGGTGCTGCAACGACCAAAGTCGCTGTAGGGATATCTGTCGCCGTAGGTGGTATCGGTGTAATTGTCGGGGTGGAAGTAAATTTGGCAGCTAATGCTGTCTCCTCCGCTGCAATCGCAACCTGAGTGTTCTGTGCATCGATCGCAGCTACCTGTGTGGCCTGTTGGTTGCGTCGTTGAGGTGCGTATACCAAAGCGTAAAGTGCTAAGCATATCAAGGATAAGAGCATAACACCACCAATGACGCCAGCCACGATGTAGAATGTGCGATTTGTCGACTCTTCTGGCGGGGGCGACTCTTCCGGTTCTAATTCGAAATCATTATCTTCAAGATCCATATCTTCAAAAGCCATGGCCCATTCTCCTCCTAATACTTTCGGTTGACAAAGGGTGTTCCATCTTCATATTTTTACTCTAAAACCTCTAGGTTCGCTAGTGGCAATTTAATTTTCTTGCTGTTTTCTAGCTCTATTTCAGCGATTTTTGCCTTAATTCCACTAGGAAGCGCCTCCAAACCGGGCTTTATGGCAAGCAGAGTGCCTATGTGGGCTTGATGGGGAGCTCGCACGATACGGACACGCTGTCCAGGAGAGAACATGGTCGCATCACGTGGTTCGCGGACGGTCTGATCGACCGGCAAGCTGATCAATATTTCCGGTCGTTGGGTTGTATAAGCGTCTCGCTTTTCAGCGTTCATTGCAATTTCTCTATCGCTGCTGGTTCTTAACAGGTTGTAGGCCAATGAATTCATAGCTAGAAGACCAAAGCCATCGATGACAACCACCGGGAACGTTAGTTCCTCTGCCAGAGGTATCAACGAAGCATCCATACTGGATAATATCAGTCCTTGAATTGGCAATTCACTCAAAGTTTGCAGGACCTGAGCCTCACCACAGTATCCGGCTAAGATCACTTTGCCTCGCAGTTCAGGATCGATCTGATCCATGGTCAAAATGTCTTCTGGTTTCTTGAGCAGTACATAAAGGATACCAAAGCTAACTACTCCATTCCCCCAGACCCCCTGGACCAGGGAACCAACCGATTCAACCACTGCCCCCCGCCCTGGGATAAGGGATGCAATCACGCCGGGCAAACCAGCTTGAATTTGGAATGGTGGCTCTTCTACCTCAAGCAATATTTTTCCATTACCAGATAGTATTATCCTTCCTGAACATGGTGCACGTAATACTCGCTTGTTCCAACCAACTGGACCTGCAAGCAAATCCCCTTCAGTGACAGTTTCGCCGACCTCTCGCTCTAGATACCTGTCTGCGTCTCCTATTGGTATACCTAGACTTCGAGCTACATCGAGTTGAACATGATGCGGTTGCAGGTTTGCTTCTGCGATCACATCTATCGGATTTACATTTTGTCCTTTACGGACTAATACCCGCCCGGCGACCGGTAGCAAACGGTGCCTTCGAATCTTGGTCATCGGTAGGATATGTACGACCGGTGCTAACATTTCATTAAACTTTCATTTCACGTTTCACTATTCAATTTATCAGAACCAATCGTTGCAAGATTGAATCCAATAAATTAATCAGCCACCTAAGGTCCACAACCATTTCTTATACAATGCTTGCCTTCTATTCGCATCGTTTGGCAGGAGAAGTGGACGACCGCGGGCATCGATCACCACGCCTAAAATTCCTCCGACCACGCGTACACTTCCACCACGTCCCGCCCCACCCATGCCTACATCTGAACGATGTAAGGGTTGTAATCGCAGCTGGGCTGCTTCACCCATCGGTATGGGCAAAGCCTCTAATGTGCCTTGTTTGATATCGAAGCTGGTCTCATCTCCAGACTCGTATGTCACTCGTAAGCGTAGAATTGGAGTTCCGGGGCGAGCATTAGAGATCGGTGTGATCACAGTTGCTAAGCTTAGGAATGCGCTGGATTCCAGTACCTGAACGGAGAGAACCGGCTTAACCGAGGCAGCAGCACCTAAGGGAGCGGTCAAATTACTCTGATCTAACACTATTGTGGTAATACTTGTCGGTTGCAGTGCATCCAGGAGAGTTAATAAGCTATGGCCGGAGGATGGCGCTTGTGTAAGGACACTGCCTGTCGCAACGATCGGTTCAAACCAGGGCAGCAACCCATCAGCAGACTGACCAATTTTGTTCGGAAACCCAGCTGTCGCAGAGGTTATTGCACACCGGATCGCATGGCGAGTCAAGGCTTGCTCAACCGCCAGATCTTCTTCTGTTACCGGCAAGCTGGCTGGGTAAATGGTCTTATTAAATACATAATCTCGAATGTAATCCGTGCCCACTTCAAGAGGTATCCATCGCTGGATTTCCTCCACAGAGACATCATCCAGTAAACCTGATAATCCTTGACCAAGGCCATATTCGGGGTATACACCGATAGATAATTCGCCATCGAATGCAGATGCTATTGTTGTCGCTGATGCGCCGACATCTACTCCTAATACACCTTTAGTTGGATCGTAGACTTTACTCAAAAATTGGATTATCCTACCAAAGGCTGTTGAAGTTGGCATCAAACCATTTCCTGACCATTCATCCAGATCGCTGACACCTGGAATTTGGCTTAAACGAAAGGATCGAAAGACTTCAGCTATTCGGTTCTGGGCAGGAGAAAACTGCTCAACATCCAATCCGGGACGTACATTGGGAGATTTGTAAAGTTTTGTCAACGATCCCAACTTGTTTTCCACCTCTTCGATGAGTGCTTGATTACCGGTATAAAGTACCTCCGGTCTCTGTTCCTTTGGCATCAATGAGCAAGCTAACCTAACCGACTCAACCAACCGAATGACTGAATTCGTCGCCCCATTCTCGGTTCCCCCGGCAATGATTATCAGATCTGGTCTGTGACTCAATATTGTATCCAGACGCTCTTCCGATTTCTTACCGTCATTCAGTCCTATCGTTTCGACTACCTGCGCGTATGTTGTTGAAACCAATCGTTGAGCGCTGGCCAAAGAAATATCCTCAAGCAATCCGACTGCGATAACTTTGAGCGGTGGTCCAGCTGACATTGTTGAAATAAACATGTCCACACCGGATCCATCCAGCGATCCCGGTGCGTGTAATCGGTTATCTCCCCCGATTATTTCTCTTCCGCTGACTTCTTCAAGACGTGAAATTGCTCGCCGAACACCATCCATGATGTGATTGTGAGGGGCTTGAGCTGTTGTTCTCGCGGTACCAATTGCCAGGAATCGATATCGACCCTCCACCACATCAAACAGGAACGCACGGGTATTGATTTCACCAACATCGATGGCCAGTAATGAACCACCTGCTTCAGATGGACTTGCCATATTCCCTTGACTCATGGTATGAAAATTTGGATTATTGATTTAACGAATTCAACCATAAACGTTACGCGCCCAATTAATGCTGTCAACGCAGCATTGAAGATTCCGGCGAATAAAAATCCGAATGTTATCGCGATAAAGATTTGCCCCACCTGTCCAATCCCTTCTAGCCAGGATTGGAATTGTGTTTTTTGGATCCCTGGTCTTGATTTCCCAAAGTGAAAGTAAGCCAATGTTGCAGTTGTACCGATCAGGATAATGATTCCATTCACCAGGCGTAATCCAAATGACGCATCGAACCCTTGAGCTGAGCCTACATCAAATAGGTTGATCGAAGCATTTACCTGGGGGATTAGGGTGCCGATCACCGCACCCCCGATCGCTGCAGCTGCGCTTACACCAACCAGGTATGACATGGGAAGAGTGCCGATGAATGCGAATCGAGGGGAGATTTTAGTCAACATCAATGCACCCAAGATGATCGGTACCAACGCCAATAATTGCTCTGTTCGGTTGCTGCTGAAGTAAGGTGCAACAAGCCGCGGTAAAAGGATGTTATAGACAGCAATTATTGCTGCAAATCCTGCCGATACACCGATGAACACATGTATGGCAAATCTAAAAAGCGGGTTATCACCGATAAGATAACTGAATACCATCAGGGTGAGAATGAATCCGAGAGATGCTCCAACCCAATCGATCAGATTCATCAATTCCCCTTTCCTCGAACTTGAGTCGATCGTGTGAGTTCTGGAACTACATAATACCCTAAACCACCAACCAGAATTAACAGTGCAGCTACGAAAGTACCCATACCGAATGCATCCCAATATTTGCGCGGTAATCCTCCACTTCCGTTGATCTGGGCATAAGCAGCGCCTCCTCTCAAGCCCGCCACCAGCCCATTTACCTGCGGTGGGCTGCTATCATAATAGGGCAGGACAATTGGCTCAAGTTGAGCGCTGGTGATCAACACGAAACTGGTTAACACACCTGGTTCAATGATCCTTGGGCTCAATTGCTCGATCCAGGCGCGTGCCGTATCCGGATCATCAACGAGGACCACAACCATTTCATAATCTGTGATTTGTTCTATTCCTGCTAAAGGTCGTAATCCTTGAGTTGAATCGGTCTCCCAGGCAGGCAGACCATCGAGTGAGAATGGTAAAGTGTTTTGTGGATTTTCAAAAAAACTGACCAATCCAACCGCTCCCCCTGGGATATACCCCAAATTTACATATTGTTCTCCACTCTCGTAATCATAATTATCCTGCATGGAATTCATAAATCTTTCCGCCAGGAGCGGACCGCTGGGTGAGATAGATACCAGAGTCAATAAAGCCCCTTGGGACATCACGTGATCTATCACAGGTGACGCAGCAGCATCCAATTCTGCCGTCAACCCAGGTTCATAATCGAATGCAATTAACACAGGCGTATTACCTGTGAGTTGGCTTACCAACCGACTGACCTCTGCGCTGCCTTCCTCAGAAGTGGGAAATGGCATCTGCTGACTGGCGGTCAATATCGGCCAAGAGATCGCCAACAGCAAGACGATCGCGATTACCCAACGTAAGATATGTTGTTGGGAGATAGCTCTCCGCTCAGGCAATGGCTTTGTTTGAGCTTCTTCCTCGACCAGTGATGATAATAGCTCAACATGAGCTTGTTGGTTTGCGGTTACACGCAGTTTGGTTGAATAAGCAGCTGGTTTTCGCGGTCGCGTTATCCCGGGTTCTGCGGACAAAATCCCTTCCAAACCGGCTAATGGACCCGCGGATTCGAGATCACCACCTCTCTCTTGGCTTGGTTTGGTCGCTTTTCGATCATCTTGTACTGCATCTTGCGCATCACTCTCTAACGTTGGTCCAGTCCGGAGATCAGCATCGGTGCCGTCCTGTACGCTCTTATCCGTCAGTGCATCATCGAGCCAATCCGGTAAACTCTCATCTTCGGGAAATCCCTGGTCTGGTAAGAACGGCTGAACTCCGGGGCTTGCTTCCGAAGGATATTCATCAGAACCGCTCGTTCTTGATGCTTCTTCTCCACCCAACATCCAATCTGAAAGCATCTCGGATGGTGTCCCTAATCCATCTCCCAGGTCAATCGGTTCTTCACCTTCTTCAGATTCAACGCCTTGCAAACTATCCAACCAGTCCGGTACTTCCTTCCCGGGTGTATGAGCGCCGTAATCATCTTGGCTGTCATCAATACTCGAGTTGGGTCCCCTCTCCGAATCTGATATCTGTTCACCTGGTGTTTTCAGTTGTCCCAAACAATAGTCACAGAACTTGTTTCCGGGTGAATTCGGTTTTCCGCAATGCGGACAGAGAATTTGTTCCACTAACTACCCCCGTAAGGCCGGTCTGCGCCCATGAGTATTCTCAAACCAGCAGCCACGATTCCCAAACTGACCCCTAGTAATATTCCACGCGCTCCTGCAACTACTGGAACTTTCCCGATCCAGATCCTAAGATCAGCTAAACCAGGTAAATCAATGCCAAATAATGGACCGCTCATCAGGAGTATCACCACCGCGGTCCCAATAAACACAATTGAGAGCAGGTTTGGTTTTCTTCTCAGCAGACGCACGCCGGCCAGGATTAACACTACCGATAAAATGGCTAATAAGCTGCTTTCGATTGGCACTTGAATAAAATTAAAAATCCACATGGAAGAAGGGTGAGTTGGTCCAAACCATCCAGCCACACCTAGTGTGATCGCCATAGACACGATTAATACAATGCTGTTTGTCCGATTTTGTGGTTCCGTTGAAGTTTTTCGCCAGTGAACGGTAAAAAGGTTTACAACCCCTACCAGCAAGGCCACAGCGACCAGAATCGTTGCCCATTCGAGCAGCACAATTCTCAAATTAACGAGTATTTCTAGCTCTAAAAAATAACCCGAGAGGACAACCAATCCAACCGCGATAGCGATGGCAGTGTAGATGGGATTTCTCACAACACACCTATCAGTTTCAGGATCACCCCAACTATGATCAGCGCAATGATCACCCAGCGCAGGATATCTTGTGCATATAAACTGGCAGTATGCATCGGGCCAGCTCCAAGGTAAGCGCCACCTGCATATGTTTCTTCGCCGATTAATGGCTCTTGAGCGGAAGCGAATAAAACGGCCTGACCGGAGAGATTATCTGTCCCACCCAGAGTCATGCTATCAGACCGCTCGGCTGCATCAGTGATTAAGCCAACTTCACTGCCGTAGCTTCCGATAAGCATATTTGCCCCTATATCCTCCTCTTGAATCATTGTGAGTGTCCCGGCTGCATAAGAGTACGGTGTCAGCCCGGTTATGCGGCCGAGCATTGGATCGAATTCAACCCCAGAGTACTTTGATGCATTTCTTTGCGTATCCTGAGAAAGGATTCCAATGGAACTCTCGCCCGATGTCGCGATCGTTGGTCGGTCACTGATCGATGTGGATCTGGCTATCCGTTCTAAGATGCTCAAACCTACGTAGCCAATTCCGCTTTGAGTGCTTAAGAATTGTCCCCTTCCTAATGATATGTGCAGCCTGTTTCCTGCCTCAACAGCCAGACCAATCGCACGCATTAAACGGGTAAAAGCAGGGATCGCCCTCAGTTTTCTTCCTTCTCGTTGGCGATTGATCACAGCAGCCAATACCATCAAACCAAAAAATACCAGGACGAAGATCAATCCTATGATACGGACATTATCCACTTTTAGGTCTCCTCTCGAAGACAATTTACAAAATCATCTCGCTGAACGTTATCTTCAAGCATACTCGTCAAAGCGCGTAAATGCGCAGCTGGTACGAAATCCCTTAAAATTGGTTGACCTACATATAGGACTTGGGCACCAATCAGTGTCAGTGGACCAGCTGCTTCCAGGAATGAGGCCAACAGGTCCTGTAACCCCCACCGATGCAGGTTACTTGACCACACCCGCCAGATATGGTGGTTAGTATCCATCATTGCAAGTATAGCATGATTATAGATCTGATGATGAGAAACATAATTTCCAATAAATTTTAATTCGTGGATCAATTTGGGTCAAGCCTGTTTGCAAATTTGTTGAGTAACGATATATCTATGAATATCCTTTGAAAAAATCCGAAACCATGACAGGTCACAGGTATTTTTTATGTCAAATATTACTATTTGGAGGGATAGAGTAGGGATAAACTAGTAGATTAGGAATACATCCTGTAATTCCTATACAATATGATTATCTTTGCGCCGAAAATCCGGCGTCTTGAAACGTGCTTGGGAGAAAAAAATGAATAGACCTGTTATTACTGTTGATGGAAACGAGGCTGTAGCGCTCGTTGCTCATAAAGTCAATGAAGTCATTGCAATCTATCCTATCACGCCTTCCTCTGCTATGGGCGAATTTGCCGACGCCTGGTCGGCAGTTGGTAAAACCAATATCTGGGGGACGGTACCGCTTGTCGTCGAGATGCAATCGGAAGGTGGTGCAGCTGGAGCGGTTCATGGGGCACTGCAAACTGGTGCACTGACAACAACTTTCACCGCCTCTCAAGGCTTGCTGCTCATGATCCCCAATATGTATAAGATCGCTGGTGAGCTAACCCCGACCGTTTTCCATGTATCCTCCCGGTCCTTGGCCGCGCAAGCCCTCTCGATCTTCGGGGATCACTCTGATGTGATGTCGACTCGCTCCACTGGGTTCGCTCTGTTATCTTCTGGATCAGTTCAGGAGGCGCACGATTTCGCTCTGATCGCACAAGCCGCGACACTTGAATCACGCCTCCCTTTCCTGCACTTCTTTGAAGGTTTCCGCGTTTCGCATGAAGTAAACAAGATCGAGCAGCTCACTGAAGAAGATATGCGTGTCATGATCGACGATCAATTGGTCCATGCACATCGCGCCCGCGGATTATCTCCTGAACACCCGGTCCTACGGGGTACAGCTCAAAACCCGGATGTCTTTTTTCAAGCCCGTGAGACGGTAAACCCATATTACCAGGCCTGCCCGGAGATCGTCCAACGCGCGATGGACAAATTTGCCGGCTTGACCGGGCGCCAATACCACACAGTTGATTACTACGGCGCCTCAGATGCCGAGCGAGTCATCGTCATCATGGGTTGTGGTGGTGTTACGGCTTCCGAGACAGCTCATTATCTTAATCAGCGTGGAGACAAGCTGGGTGTTGTTGCCGTCCGTTTATACCGACCATTCCCAGTCGCAGATTTTCTAAATGCCTTTCCTCCCTCGACAAAAACTATCGCAGTTCTTGACCGTACCAAGGAACCCGGGTCATTGGGTGAACCGCTTTATATGGATGTATCCGCCGCTGTTCACGAGGGCATCGCAAATGGGTCCGCACCTTTCACAGAGGTCCCACAGATCATTGGTGGTAGATATGGATTGTCTTCCAAGGAATTTACCCCAGCGATGGTAAATGGGGTTTTTGAGGAGATGCTCGAAGCTAAACCCAAGAAAAATTTCACAGTTGGCATTGTAGACGATGTCACCAAGAATAGCATCGAATTCGAGCCAGGCTTCTCCATCGAGGACCCAGAGACCGTTCGGGCCGTGTTCTTTGGACTGGGAGCCGATGGTACCGTTGGAGCCAATAAGAACTCGATAAAGATCATCGGCGAAGAGACGGATAACTTCGCCCAGGGCTTTTTTGTCTATGATTCGAAAAAATCTGGCGCTGTAACGAAGTCCCACCTTCGATTCGGGCCTCGCCCCATCCAGGCGCCATACTTGATCACAGACGCCAATTTTCTTGCTTGCCACCAGTTCAATTTTCTCGAACGTTTCGACATGCTTAAGTATGCCGCTCCCAAAGCAGTCTTCCTGCTCAATAGTTTCTTCGGTCCGCAAGAGGTCTGGGACCATCTTCCACAGCAGGTTCAAGGGGCAATAATCGAAAAAGACTTGCGTTTCTATGTCATCGATGGTTATCAAGTCGCCGAAGAGACAGGTATGGGAACACGCATCAACACCATCATGCAGACTTGTTTCTTCGCCATCAGTGGTGTCCTGCCGCGCGATCAGGCTATCAATGCCATCAAGGATGCCATTCGCAAGACATATGGCAAGCGGGGTGAAGCCGTCGTCAAACGCAATTTCGAAGCTGTCGATAAAACCTTGGAAAATTTGTTCGAGGTCGAAGTCCCCCAAGTAGTGACCAGTCAGCTAACCATCCGTCCTCCAGTCCCCGAAGGTGCACCCGAGTTTGTTCAGGATGTTCTCGGAGAGATTATTGCCGGTAGAGGGGATGAGCTGCCCGTTGGTGTTTTCCCTGATGATGGCTCTTATCCTACTGCAACCTCCCAATGGGAGAAACGCAACATCGCTTTAGAGGTCCCCGAATGGGATACGGAAATCTGTATTCAATGCGGCAAGTGTGTATTTGTTTGTCCTCACGCTGTGATCCGCGAAAAGGTTTACGACCCTGCGCTCTTAGAGGCTGCCCCTGCACAATTTCTGTCTGCAAAAGCTCGCTGGAAAGAGTTCCCCAATATGGTATACACGCTAGCTGTCGCCCCGGAGGATTGCACAGGATGCGCATTATGTATCCAAGCTTGCCCTGCAAAAGATAAGACTCAAGTTGGTCGTAGAGCGATCAATATGGTCGACCACCCGCCGATTCGTGAGCGAGAGGTCGCCAATTGGGAGTTCTTCCTTTCCCTTCCGGAAGTAGACCGCTCGGCGATCAACATCGGAACGGTGAAGAATTCACAGCTTCTGGAACCTCTTTTCGAGTTTTCCGGTGCCTGCGCAGGCTGTGGTGAGACTCCTTATTTGAAGCTTCTCACCCAGCTGTTTGGTGACCGTGCGATCATCGCTAATGCGACTGGTTGCTCATCGATCTATGGCGGCAACTTGCCCACAACACCCTGGGCTGTAAATCGCCAGGGTCGCGGTCCAGCCTGGTCGAATTCCCTCTTTGAAGACAATGCGGAATTTGGTCTTGGTATGCGCCTGACGCTGGATAAACATCAGGAATATGCTCATGAATTACTGCCCAAGTTCGCTGATGTCGTTGGTGAGGACCTCGTCTCTGAGATCTTAAACGCCGACCAAACCGATGAAGCTGGCATTGCAGCCCAACGTGAGCGGGTCAGTCTCTTGAAAGAACACCTGTCAAGCATAGACGATCCGCGTGCCCGAGATCTGATCAGCATTGTTGACGGGCTGGTGGATAAGAGCGTTTGGATCGTCGGAGGCGATGGTTGGGCCTATGATATTGGTTATGGCGGATTAGATCATGTGCTGGCTATGGGTCGCAATGTAAACATCCTTGTGCTAGACACCGAGGTCTACTCCAACACCGGTGGACAGGCTTCAAAAGCCACCCCTAGAGCTGCTGTCGCCAAATTCGCCGCGAAAGGCAAGGGTCTTCCCAAGAAGGATCTGGGCATGATTGCCATGTCTTATGGTTATGTTTATGTCGCCAGAATCGCCATGGGTGCCAGCGATCGGCAGACACTTAGAGCGTTCATGGAGGCCAATGCATACGAAGGTCCCTCAATGATCATCGCCTACAGCCCCTGCATTGCTCATGGTTACGACCTGGTCAAAGGCCTTGAACAACAAAAATTGGCTGTCCAATCAGGATTCTGGCCCCTCTACCGCTATAATCCGGACCTCGCCCAAGAGGGTAAGAATCCGTTGGTGATCGATTCAAAGAAACCAACCGTATCCTTCCCAGATTACGCTTATAACGAGACTCGATACCGTATGCTCCTACAAAGTGACGAAAAGCGAGCCGAAGCCCTCATGAAACAAGCTGAGCAGGATGTGGAGGGACGTTGGGAGCTGTACCAGCAGATGGCAGCCATGCACTATGGTGACAAAAATGGTAATGAATAGTGCTTAAATTTGTGAGACGAATATAAAAGCTCCCAGTCTACATCCTCTGACTGGTTGAGCATTATTGCATCACCACCGATCGAACACCTGATCATTTCCTCTTGAGAAGGAGAACTCCATGGTAGACCTTTCGACAAAATACTTAGGACTCAATTTGAAAAATCCCCTCGTTGCTTCAGCTTCACCACTTTCCCAAAAAGTGGAAACCGTGCGTGAGCTGCAACGTGCCGGGATAGCTGCAGTAGTGATGTATTCACTCTTCGAGGAGCAGATCATCTACGATAGTTTGAGGCTCGATCGCGACTTATCACAGGGAACCGAGTCCTTTGCCGAAGCCCTGACTTATTTTCCGGACCTGGCATCTTATACCGATCTCAATCAATACAGCATTGGTCCAGACGATTATGTCCAGAACCTGCACGAATTGAAGGCAGCTGTTGATATCCCCATCATTGGCAGCCTAAACGGAGTCTCTAATGGCGGTTGGATCGAATATGCCAGCAAGATCGAAGGGGCAGGTGCAGACGCCTTGGAGCTAAACATCTATAATCTTCCTACCGATCCGGAGATAGGGGGTCAAACCATAGAAGAAGAGTATCTTGAGCTGGTGCGATCTATTCGCGCCTCGATTGAAATACCCATTGCTGTTAAGTTGAGTCCTTTTTTCACTGCTTTACCGAACTTTGCCCGCCGGTTGGTCGACGCAGGAGCTGACGGGTTGGTATTGTTCAATCGTTTCTACCAACCCGATTTCGACCTGGATGAGCTCGAAGTTGTTCCCAGGCTGGTGTTGAGCACTTCTCAGGAACTGCGCTTGCCTTTGCGGTGGATTGCCATCTTATACGGTCGCATCTCAGCGGATTTTGCCCTGACCACGGGCATCCACACCGCGCAAGACGTGCTCAAAGCCACAATGGCCGGCGCCAGTGCGAGTATGGCTGCTTCCACGCTGCTCAAGTACGGCATCGAACAGGTCTCTGAGATCCTTCACGGAGTGGAAACTTGGATGGAAGAAAATGAATATGATTCGATCACCCAGATGAAGGGCAGCATGAGCCAGCAAGCTGTCGCAGAGCCAGCTGCATTCGAACGCGCGAACTATATTAAGGTACTTAGTTCCTTCGATCTTCGCTACGCTCCCTGATTGGGTATCTTTCCCCACCTTAAACAAAAATGGGGAGTCACCGAGGTGACTCCCCGAAAATTTTAATCAGGATAATTCCGGAGTTAAAGGGGGAATTTTCTAATCACTTTTCTCCGGCATACGTCCGTGTTTCTTCTGCCGGTAAACGATCCTCCCCCGAGCCAGATCGTAAGGGGACATCTCAAGCCGCACGCGATCACCCAGCAGGATGCGGATATAATGTTTTCGCATCTTGCCTGATAAATATGCCAGAACTAAGTGATCGTTGTCCAAACGTACTCTAAACTGAGTCGCTGGTAAAGCCTCGATCACTGTACCTTCAACCGTAATCTTGCCTTCCTCTTTAGCCATTAACACCTCCGGAACTTACATCAACCCTAATACCTGGGATTCCTTCGTCGCAACCGCCGAATAGATTTCTTCTTCTGGATGCGGCGCAGCTCGCTTTTTGAGACGAACCAGCGTTTCCGTCGCACCGTGCTCATCACACCACTCTTGGCGACCTTTTTGCGAAATCGCCTGAGAAGCTGGTCCTGACTCTCATTCGGTCTTAATTCAACTGTTACCAATATCCTCACCTCCTTTTCAAATCATCATCAGGCAACAAAATAGCCCGGCTGACGTTCATATAACCAGCCGAGCTTAGCTTGGCTTTCTTCTCTCATAAATGCCGAATTCTAAACCGTCAAAATAGCAACGCCCTCCGGTAAGTATGTGTCATTTGGTACATGAACGTGGTTCAAATTATAATGCAATAAAAATCATCTGTCAATTAATTTTCGTTAATTTGAACCAGATCATCGCTCTTTTGGATCAAATTACTCATTGAAAGTGCAAATTATTCGTCTGGAGGGCGTAATTTCACATCCGATCATATAATAGGACAAGGATAACCTGGCCCAAAGGGTGCTTGCGTATGGCACCAGAAATTTAATCCAACGCATTCTGGTAGGAGGTACCTATGAACAGCACAGAATCAAATTATACAGGATACCTTTACGCTGCTGGTCTTGGCGCGCTAGGAGGGGCATTCCTGCTTGCATATACGACACGCGCCATTCCCAAGATGATGTCCAAAATGATGGGCGCTATGATGCAGAACATGATGTCTCAAACCGAAGGAGGAGAATGTGATCCGGCGGATATATGACAGCGCATGATGTCGGGCTTCGGTGAAGCTTGATCAAGTTTTGATTATAAGCAATATTCGACTTTATTCAAAACAGTCGCATGGGCGAGAGAGTGTTGATCAACTCAAATCACTACGTTTTTTCAATACCACTCGAATCGCAAACATACTAATTATGTGGCATTACGACTCCATCTTTTATTTCCGTTGAAGGATTCTCAGCATTAATATAACATTGGCATTGCTCCATCCATTCACTCCCCAGATTTAATCGAATTATAATAACTGTATGTTCACTGAAGACTATTTCATGCGCATGATCAACCAGATGGTCATGGTATTGGCCAGCATCATCGGCTTGCGGAAGGCTGGTCAATACCAGGAAGCGCATCAGCTCATCAACCAGAGCCTGGAACAGTTATTAGGTATTGATTCGCAGTTGATCAAGCAAATGGAAGAATCCAGCCTGCTTAAAGTTATCACCACTCAGGGAGCTCTCGATTCAGACCGCTTATACATCATCGCTGAGCTTTATGAGCAGGAAGGGCATGTCTATACCGACCAGGAAGATATCACTCTTGCTAATACGGATTATCACCGCGCCCTGATCTTCTATCTGGAAATTGCATTAAGCGAAGGTTACCAGGATTATCCTGAATTACCTCATAAGATCAGGGAGCTCTACGAGCGATTGGAGAACCAGGAGTTACCCGTAGAATCACTCTTGATGCTTTTTGACTATTTCGAGCGGCGTGAGGAATATGCGCTGGTTGAACGTGTGATCGCCGAGCTGCTCAATCAGCCTGATCATCACGCCGAGATCAACCAAAGTGTACTCGCTTACTATCAAGGATTATTGGAAATAAACGATCAAGATTTGCTTGCCGGAGGGGTATCCATGTCATATGTAAAAGAAAAAATAGTTGCGCTCGAATCCATGCAGGACCGGTTGGAATAAACCTTTCAACACATCTACCTTGGAGGGTGATATGGCTGAAACCCAAGATCCACACCCAAATTTACCTCCCCAAACGACACAGACGAGCAATCTGGCGGTCGTCAGCCTGGTCGCAGGCATCCTGACCTGGATACTGATCCCCCTACTTGGTGCCATTGTAGCCATCGTCACCGGACATATGGCCAGGAGAGATATTCGCGAAAGCCAGGGACACCTCGAGGGGATTGGCTTGGCCACCGCTGGTCTGGTACTGGGATACATCCAGATCGTGGTGGTTGTTATTCCCATTTGTGTCATCACCATCCTGGTCCTGCTCGGACCTTCCATCGGGGATGTCTTCTCCAACATCGGCGAGGGCATCTCCGCGCCGTAATCAATTTATTTTTTCACATCGTGGTTCTCCATCCCGATAAGCAAGTCTCTGAAATGTAGCAGGGGGATTGGCTGAGAGCGCTTCGCTTTTCAAATATTGGAAATATTTCAAGCTTATATTTGGTAAAATCATCCAGATTGTCTATGATATGCAATGTTCTCTTAAACCGCAGAAAAGCAACCAGAGATTATATTCCCAGAAATAGTGGAAGATTAAATCAACAAGAGACTAAATTATGGTATTTAGAGGACGCAGAGCAAGTCGCCGGATTGAACCGGAGGCAGAACGACCGCAAGTCCGCATAACCAGAGAAGAGTTGGGTATCTATGCGCGATTGCTGGGATATGTTCGGCCGTATAGCAAGTGGATGGCTGTCTCGATCGTCGCCCTGCTCTTCAGCGTGGGCCTGGGGTTGATTCTGCCGTTGGTTATTCGCAATTTGGTTGATCTCATCCTCGTAGAGAATGATCTACCACAGCTGAATCGACTCGCCATTGGTTTGTTAGCTGTCTTCATCATGCAAGCGATCGCCAGCTTCATACACCGGCTCTCCCTGGCCTACGTTGGTGAGAATGCTGTTGTAGATATTCGGGTGCAGGTTTACAGCCACTTGCAAGCCTTGTCATTGCGCTTTTTCGGCGATTACCGCACTGGGGAGATTGTTTCACGCATTACCAATGACACTTCGCTGCTCCAAACGGCAATTACCTCTGATCTGGTGGCGTTGCTTCGCCAGGGATTGACACTGGTTGGGGCCGCTATCTTGCTGTTCTGGTTGGATTGCGCCCCAACCAGACCATAGTCAGGGTAATAAAAGGTATGCCCAGCAGGATGATCGCTGTGAGCCGCCAATC
>PVMS01093873.1_pt1 | contig 24883 bp, 27 predicted proteins | sample 1853461 | NCBI WGS metagenome assembly PVMS01 (sample SAMN08582032, study PRJNA380276) | Marine sediment metagenome, whole genome shotgun sequencing project. | isolation source: ocean sediment barecode stripped | collected 2017
TACTGAGCTGGCGTATCTCCAAACGACTCACCACAAAAATCGCAGGTAGTATCATTTTCGCTCGCCACATGACCGCAGTTGGAGCAGGTCTCATGGCCACGCCCGCAGGAAAACTAAGCAAAAGACTTTGCTTGGTTTTGCAGGGGCATACCGACCCAGTGGTGTTATCACCCAGGCAAGTTATGATTTATTTCTTCCAGACGTTGCCCGGCCCGGGTTACTGAGCTGGCGTATCTCCAAACGACTCACCACAAAAATCGCAGGTAGTATCATTTTCGCTCGCCACATGACCGCAGTTGGAGCAGGTCTCATATTTTTCATGAGCCGCTAACAAAGCGCGGGCTCTTTCAATATCCTCCTTGAGAATCCATAGACGCACTTTGGTCAATCCTCCCGCAGGCGCCGGAGTGGCATGGAAGGAAATATTTTCCAATTGGCAGGGAATTTCCTCGTTTTCTAAAAAACCTCGAAGAATGTGTGCATCCTCTTCTTGAGTCACCGTACAGACCACTTCCAGATTGTCCATTTCCATGAGAAACCTCCTTGGAAGAACACCCTCAATCGTATTGGTTGATTGGTCCTTTCAGCATACCACGTTCAAAGGTTTCCGCCTTTTTTTAATTCACCAGTCAAAGGGCGTTAGAATAAAGTGCGTTATTTAACGGAAGAACCTTTTTTCGCAAAAAATCTAGCTAGAGTAAACAGGAGAGCGTTTCCGATGACCCCGATGATTAAACCATCGATCTCGAAGGGCGAGTTCAGAACAAAATTCCAGCCCGCGACGCCGATGATCCCACCCGTCATCCCCCAGTAAAATTGCGCCCTGGTAACCTTTCCGCCCATGATGGCGACCACGAGAGGAATCAGAACGATGGGGGACCAAAAATTGTAAGAGTAAATTAGAATATCGAGAATACTCTTGATCTTTACCGCAAAAATGATCGCCAGGATCCCGACAAAGAAATTAATTATTTTTACCAACCGAAAATCTTTCTCGTCATCGGTTTTCATCGTCGGTTTAATGACATCGTGCACAGCAGCGACCGACGCGCCGTTTAAAAACGAGTCGGCGGAGGACATGACGATCGAAATCACGCCCGCAATAACGATTCCCTTGAGGCCAATCGGCAAGGTTTCCTTAATCATAGTCGGCATTGCCAGATTCGCATCGATCCCTGGAAAGAGGACCAAAGCCACCAGACCAATCGAACCGGTAACAAACAGGAAGGGGATTGAAAAAAGGCCGCTGAGCAGGGTTCCCTTTCTCACTTCATTCACGTCCTTAGCGAGGAATAACCGCTGTACATAAGGCGGGACCAGAGTTTCGCCGATTACGAATGTGATAAACAAGGACAAGAAGACGATGAGGGTTTTGGGGCCCAAAAAAGTCAAATGATCTGCTGGGACAGCCTGGATGACCGCGCCGACACCTCCGGCTTTCACCACTCCAAAAATGAGAACGAGCGGCAGGCCGATCGTCAACACTATAAATTGTAATATGTCCGTATAGACAATCGCCCGCATCCCGCCGATGGTCGAATAAGCGATGACGATTCCCAAGCCGATGATAATGCCGTACATTTGATCAAGGCCCAGGAATATATTAAATATATAGCCCATTGCTCCTACCTGGGCACCGAGAATCCCACTGCAGAGGATGACGGAAAAAACTCCCGTGATCACCTTGGCGCCCTTGCCATAATGGTGGCCCATGATATCGCCGACGGTGATGGGAGCGTCATAACGTTTGATTTGAGGGGCGATGAATTGAGCAACGAGGATTTCCTTCAGGCTGAATCCCCACAAAGCGAAAATATTGACGAGGCCGAATAAATAAACCTTTTCAGCATTGCCCATCGAGAAACCACCGCCAATAAAGGAGGCGGACAGGGTTGCGAATATGACCAGATAGGAAAAAGACCTGCTGGCGACCGAGAACTCTTCAATATTCCTTGTATTTTTTCCAGCCCTGATACCAATAATCAATACGACAACTAGATAGGCGGCAGTAATGGCAATATCAATCATGAGAACTTTCCGGAGATTAAAAAGGGATTTTTATTCTTTAAGAACGACTGATACTTATTCACTGGTTTCTTTTTGTGGCCCGGTTTTTAAAAGCATGGAGGACGCATCCGGGTATATTTCCATAAAAAAGGATATTTTGTAGAAAACAATTAAGAAAGAAAGTCAGAGGGAAAGCAATTGGAAATTCGATTCTAATTCGCTACGCCTGGAAATTCTGCTCCATTCAGGCAAAGTTATTATAACAACAGGTCTTAGCCTTTGCTATAATTTTAATCGACTAAAGAACATCAACACATTTCACGGTCAGATCATGTTGAAGCCCAAAGTTAATCCGAATCAATTATTGGTTATCACTGACAATATCCACAAACTTGGAAAAAGTGATCGCATCATCGGCTATTATCTTTACGACCGTTATAATGAATCAATTGGTCGAATTCAAGCGCTACTGGCACAGTCGATCACCTATCTTCCACGATATGTTGTGATCACTATTGGCGGTTTTTTGGGAGTGGAAGGAAAACAAATCCTGATTCCCATAGAAGTCTGTGAAGGGGTGGATATAGGAAAGGTGAAAGTCAACTGGAGTAAAGAATCTCTCAAGGACGCTCCAACTGCTGAAAATACGAAACATGTTTCGCTGGAAGAAGAAGAACGTATCTTGAGCTACTTCGATTTTGAACCCTATTGGAGAGTGCAACCTATTCACAAAAAAGAAAAGGACGCGAACCGTCCTTTGGACACCTAACAGCCTTTTCAATCCTGCTTAAAAAAACCATCGTTGGACACCTAACAGCCTTTTTCAATCCTGCTCAATCGATGATAGCAGAAGCCGCTCCACCGCTTGGAAAACTTCTTCCACCTGGATATCTTCCAGACAAAAAGGTTTATTATTTTCCGAAGGTTCACATTCCTTAAAGAACCGCTGACGGCAAGGCGAACAAGCATAATCCCTGGTGACCAGTATTTTTCTTTCCGATGGCAATTGCGGACCAGAAGTCGCAGGGTTGCCCGGTCCAAAGATCCCCACCGCCGGGGTATCGACCATCGCGGCAAGGTGCATCATGCCACTGTCGTTGCCAATGAACAAACAGCAATGATTGAGCACCGCCGCTATTTCCCGCAAATTCATTTTCGGGATGATTTTTATTGATAGGCCTGAACAGGCAATTTTTATTTTTTCAAGCTGAGACCGCTCCCCCTGGGTTCCCAGCAGAACCACGGTGAGATTCTCCCTGGCAAGCAAATTCCGGCACAACTCCCCGAACCGTTCCACATGCCAACTGCGTTCCGGTTTCGATGCTACCGGATGCACGGCAATGAGACGCTCGTCCTTTGCAATGTCCATTGCCGCCAAAAGATTTTCGATGGACCGATCCCCTGGCTGCGGGCCAGGAGGTTCACAATCCTTCGGCAAGCCGGGACACTGCAAGCTCTGCAGAATATTTACAAAATAATCCACACGGTTTTGGTTGCGTTTGTTATGCGAATTCATCGGCTCGGGATGTGTCAGGAGCCAACCGCGTCCTTCGGTGTTATAGCCAAGGCGAACCGAGGCTCCAGACAAAAAAACCAAAATGGCGCTCTGTAGAGAATTGGGGAAGACCACCGCCAAATCGAAGGCATATTTTTTCAGTTTGCGACCAAAACGTATTTTCTCCAATACCCCCGCACCCGAGGCAAATGGAATTTGTATCACCGTGTCGATGGCCGGATGACCCATGAGAATTTCATTCGCAGGAGCCCGCACCACCGCAGTTATTCTGGCAGATGGATATTTTGCGCGTAAAGAATGAAGAGCAGGAAAAGTCAGGCAGACATCGCCAATCCAGGTGGGCATCCACAAAAGGATATGATCGAAATTTTTATCTTTCAACATGGTAGTGTTATTATTTCCAGTCATTTTACTCGCCGAATCTTTGCCCCCAATTGCGACATTTTTTTCTCCATCATTTCGTAGCCTCGGTCGATATGATACACACGGGAAATCACCGACTCGCCTTTCGCCGCCAGGGCCGCGAGAACGAGAGATGCACTGGCGCGTAAATCCGTCGCCATCAAGGGAGCACCGCTCAAGCCTTCGATCCCACTAATAATGGCCGTGTGCCCATCGACGCTAATGTCCGCACCCATGCGTCGAAGTTCGGCTACGTGCATGAAACGGTTTTCAAAAACAGTTTCACGAATGATGCTCTGACCTTTTGCAACGGTCATCAGGGCCATGAATTGCGCCTGTAGATCAGTGGGAAATCCAGGATAAGGTAAAGTTTGAATTTCAGCACTTCTTAAACACCCATTACTTTTGACACGAATGTTTTCTTGTTCGGTTTCGATCTGGACTCCGACCTGTCGAAGCTTACGGACAAGAGGTTGCACATGTTGCGGATTGCAATTCAGGATTTCCACATCACCCCCGGTGATGGCCGCGGCAATCATATAGGTCCCCAATTCAATCCGATCTGGAAATATTTTACAATCAAGCGGATTCAATGCCGAAACCCCCTTAATGCGTATCACATCGGTGCCATGGCCGGTAATTTTTGCTCCCGCCTGATTGAGCACATCCGCCAAAAATGTCACCTCGGGTTCTCTGGCGGAATTTTCTAAAACAGTCTCTCCTTCAGCCAGAACCGCCGCCATCATCAGATTAGCAGTTCCGGTGACGGTGACCGTATCGAAGTATATAGATGCGCCACGGAATTTTTTTACTACCCCATGGACATAACCCTTTTCAAGATCAATGGTTGCCCCCAGGGCTTCAAATCCTTTCAGGTGCAAATCTATTGGACGCGCTCCAATGGCGCAACCACCGGGTAGAGAAACCACGGACTGACCCAGGCGTGCTAAGAGAGGACCCATGACCAGGCACGATGCCCGCATGGTTGAAACAAGATCATACGGAGCACGAAAATTATTCACGCCGGAGGTATCGATCACCAGGCAGTCGTCCTTGAACTCATCGACCACAGCACCAAATTTTTCCAACAGACGGATCATAGTGTTGACGTCGCGGACCCTTGGGACTCCACAGATTTTATTTTTACCAGAAGTCAACAATGTGCAGGCAAGTACCGGCAGGATGGCGTTTTTCGCACCACTGATTTCCACCTGGCCTTGGAGCGGGACACCCCCTTCAATGACAATTTTATCCATAGCCACATTCTCTTGTTAAGATCAAAGTTTTAATCGTTGGCATCGCCATGCCTCTCCGCCATAACCACCCGGTCATAGCCACTATAATCCTGCAATACGACTGGAACGGAAAAACCTTGCGGAAATAATTCGATCACCGCATGGGCCTGATCATGACCAATCTCCAGCATCAACACGCCTTCGTCATGCAAAAAATCTTTCGCGGCAGGAATCAAATGCCGATAAAAATCCAATCCTTCCGGCCCGCCATCCAGGGCTAAAGCAGGCTCATAGTTACCAACATCCGGCATCAGCCGGGAAATTTCTGCCGATTCAATATAAGGCGGATTGGATAAAATCGCATCGAATTTTTCGTGCTTTGTGGCCGGAAAAATATTTTCTTCAAGAAATTGAATTTGTTTGTCTACAGCGTGGGTCTTCGCATTGGTTTTAGCAAGCGTCAAGGCTTCCGCAGAAATATCTGTTGCAACCAAATGGCATTGGGGAATTTCACACGCCAGGGTAACGGCAATGGCCCCACTGCCCGTTCCTATATCGAGAATTCTGAGAGGTCGTTTGGACAAAAAATTTTCGTTCCATTTTAGAAAGGCTTCGATAAGGATTTCCGTTTCCGGTCGCGGAATCAATACACTCCCATCAACCTGAAAGGCCCGGCCCCAAAACTCGCGTTGGCGCAATATATAAGCTACGGGTTCCCGACCTTTGCGCCGTGTTACCAACTGGCTGGCCAAATCCTCTTGCGAAGAATTCAATTTTCGATCTGGTTCTGTATAGAGTGCTTCCCGACTTACAGTCAGAGCTTCGGCCAAAAGAAGTTCGGCATCGAGTCGGGGTGAATCGACTTCCGCTTCCGTTAAGACGCCGGTGGCCCACTGCAAAAATGATGCGACGCTTTGCGCTTTATGCATTTCGCTCCGACATGTCAAAGTGACTTTAATTAACCCGTTGGTTGGTGGTTGTCCTTAAGCGCCTGGGTCTGATAGTGAAGTTGAAGGCTTTCGATAATTTCGTCCAGGTCGCCTTCAAGGATCAGCGATAGTTTATGCAGGGTCAGACCAATCCGATGATCCGTCACCCTTTCCTGAGAAAAGTTATAGGTGCGAATACGTTCGCTTCGATCGCCAGAACCGACCTGCTCTTTCCTGGCTTGCGCCCTTTCCTGATGTTGTTTATTTTGGATCTCGTCATACAAACGGGCCCGCATAACCTTCATGGCCTTGGCTCTATTTTTGATCTGGGATTTTTCATCCTGGCAGGTGACGATCAAACCAGTGGGGATGTAGGTGATGCGCACCGCAGAATCCGTGGTATTGACGCTTTGGCCTCCGGGCCCGGAAGATCGGTATACATCGACCTTCAAATCATTGGGATCGATATGCAGGTCCACTTCTTCCGCTTCCGGCATAATCGCAACAGTGACGGCAGATGTATGTATACGGCCCTGGCTCTCGGTTTCCGGAACACGCTGGACCCGATGGGTGCCGCTTTCATATTTCAGGCGACTGAACACATCCTTGCCCTGAATGTTGAGAACCACTTCCTTGAATCCGCCTTTGCCAGTGACATTGGTGCTGATAATTTCACTTTTCCATTTCTGTGCCTCGGCATAACGTGAATACATGCGAAACAAATTAGTGGCGAATAATGCAGCTTCTTCTCCACCAGTCCCCGCCCGTATTTCCATGATGACGTTTTTCCCGTCTCGCGGGTCCTTCGGCAATAAAAGCCGTTTCAACTCGTCCTCGTTCTCGCCTTTTTGTTTCCTCAGGTCATCGAGTTCTTCCGCTGCCATGGCGCGGAGCTCTTCGTCTTCCTCTTCCGCAATGATTTTCTCATTGCCCTCCAGATTCTGAAGAGTCTTTTTGAGCACCAAAAAGGCTTTGTAAATGGGGGATAAGTCGGACAGTTCCTTGGCATACTTCTGGTATTCGTTCTGCTGAGCGATGATTTTAGGGTCGCTGAGCAACGCACTCAATGCTTCGTATCGTTTTTCAATGGACTCAAGTTTTTCGAACATAGGCAGACCCTTGCAGGACAATAACAACTTGTCCCGCTGGAACTAATTTAAGTAGTATTTTGGAGAGAACTTCATTCCGCCTCCAGGGAATGGAAACCGGGAAAACTACCAACTACTCGGCAGCGGCTTCCTGAGGCTTTGGAGAATCAGCTTTTTTACCATACTTGCGGTTGAATTTTTCTATGCGTCCAGCAGTGTCCATAATTTTCTGTTTGCCGGTATAAAACGGGTGGCAACTGGAACAAACATCCACATGCATGCTTTTAACGGTCGCACGGGTAGAAAATTCGTGCCCACAAGCGCACCGAATTGTAGTTTCATAATAGTCGGGATGGATACCCTCTTTCATCGTAAAATGCCCTTTTAATCAGGAGTTCATAGCAGACAAGAACTCAGAGTTTGTCTTGGTTTCTTTAATCTTCTGCAAGAGAAGGTCCATGGTATCATGGATGCCCATGGGGAGCAAAACTTTTCTAAGCAACCAGACCCGTTGCAGATCCTCTGGCGGAAGCAGGAGCTCTTCTTTCCGGGTACCGGAACGATTGATGTCGATTGAAGGAAAGGTCCGCTTGTCGGCCAGTTTTCGGTCCAGCACGATTTCCATATTACCGGTACCTTTGAATTCCTCGAAAATAACGTCGTCCATTCTGCTGCCAGTATCGATAAGAGCCGTGGCGATGATCGTCAGGCTACCGCCTTCTTCGATATTTCTGGCGGCACCGAAAAATCGTTTCGGCCTCTGCAGAGCATTGGAATCCACACCACCGGAGAGCACCTTGCCGCTCGGAGGTACGATCGCATTGTAGGCCCGCGCCAGGCGGGTGATGCTGTCCAGGAGAATCACCACATCTTTTTTGTGCTCTACCAGGCGTTTAGCCTTTTCGATGACCATTTCTGCCACTTGCACATGTCTTTGCGCCGGCTCGTCGAAAGTCGAACTGATGACTTCTCCCTTTACCGAACGCACCATATCCGTCACCTCTTCCGGCCGCTCGTCAATCAACAAGACGATGAGAGCAATTTCCGGGTAATTGGTGCTGATGCTGTTGGCAATGGACTGCAACAACATGGTTTTACCGGTACGCGGTGGCGCAACGATCAAACCACGCTGGCCTTTGCCAATCGGCGTCATCAAGTCCATGACGCGGGCGCTGTAGTCCGTCCCTGTGGGAGTTTCCAGGCGAATGCGCTCTTCCGGATAAAGTGGTGTCAAATTGTCGAAAAGGATCTTATCCTTGCCCTTGTCCGGGGTCTCAAAGTTGATCGCCTCTACCTTTAACAAGGCAAAATAACGCTCACTGTCCTTTGGCGGACGAATCTGCCCTGAAATGGTATCTCCCGTGCGCATATCAAATTTGCGAATCTGCGATGGCGAAACGTAAATATCATCCGGGCCCGGCAAATAATTATAAGTCGGCGCACGCAAAAAACCAAATCCATCCGGGAGAATTTCCAAGACTCCCTGGCCAAACATCAAACCGTCTTTTTCGGTATTGGCCTCCAGAATTTTAAAAATCAAATCCTGCTTTCTAAGACCGCTGTGACCCTGTACTTTAAGATCTTTTGCAATGCCTGTGAGTTCGGTGATGGTTTTGGACTTCAATTCTTCAATATTCATATTTGATTTTTTTGTAGAGACCTGGGTTGGATTTTTGATTTTAATCGGGTTTTGGTCTACAGGTTTGAGGGTTCCTATTTATGAGACCTCTTTAAACCGGTTATGGTGGCTTGCTTTCGACTGCTGTAACAGACCAGAGTTCTGATAGCTGAACCGGATTCTTGAGGATACCTTATAAGTGGGGGCGGATTGGACTTCCTATTTTATTTCAATACAGTAAACTTTTTTTATTCAAAAATTATACAGATTATTTTTCTGGATTGGGTATCTGCGGTTTTTTTGTTGGGAGCGTTTTGGAGATATGTCCAACTATATCGACTTACACCCTTTTTGTCAACTATTTTCCCCACAACTATCCTGGACTAGCGTCCAGCGGCCAATAGTCATAGCTTGTTTGAGCAATAACACCATCAAGCCTTTTACTTTTAAAACAACATCTCTCGTCCATATCGGGAGTGGAGGTACTCCACTTTCCTGCGGCGTAGCCGCTTGACTTTATTTTGTTTCCTCAGTACCATCAATGATCCAGGGACATTAACCAAACTCCAGTTTTACGATGAATCAGCCGCCCAATTTATTGGCTTGGGTATGGTTGTCGATTTGGTCTGTCCCCTTAACAATCACCAATTGGTTTTTTTTACCCACAATTTTCGCTTTTTATTCGCTTTTTAATTATGTTTACTCATTTGAACTGCCACAGCAACTATTCCTTCCTCGCCGGAGCCAATCACATCGATGCATTGGTACGCGCCGCCGCTAAAGCAGGTTGTTCGGCGCTGGCACTCACCGACTGTAACGGACTCTATGGAGCCGTGGCATTTTACCGCTCGGCCCGCGAGGCAGGCATTCAGCCGATTTTTGGTGCTGAAATCGATGGCAGGGAAAATGCCTCATCGAAAACCGTATTGCTGGCAAAAAACTTCCAAGGCTTCGGCGAGATATGCCGTGTCATCAGCGACCGCCAACTGCTTTCGGATTTTTCCCTGGTGGATCGACTGGCACAATGCAGTCATGATATCATCCTCCTGAACCCGGACAAAGAAGTCGTGCGGCAGATTTTAAATATTCGTGGCACAGATGACCTGTTCGTCGAATTGATCAGGTCTTCACGGCAAACCCGTCAACAATCACGCAAATCACTGGCGTTCGCTACGCAGCACAAACTTCCGGTGGTCGCCAGCAACCGTGTGTTTTTCATTGCTCCAGAAGATTGGGCGGTGCATCGCCTGCTCTCGGCCATTCGCTGCAATACAACGATCCACCACTTGCCGCCAGGGGAAGTTGTTGCTCAGAATGCGTGGCTCAAATCACCCACCGATATGGCGCTTCTGTTTGACGATATTCCAGACGCAATTCGCAATACCCGCGTGATCGCCGAACAATGCCAGGTACAACTTCCTATCGGTGAAACTTTGTTTCCTCCTTGTGATCTACCTGTCGGGGAAACCGCAGGCTCGCATTTGACTAAGCTTGCTCGCGTCGGTTTGTCAAAAATTTATCGGCACCGGATTCCGGCTGTCGCCGTGCGTCGATTGCGTGACGAACTTGCCGTCATCGAAACACTCAGGTTCGCGCCGTATTTTTTGATCGTCCGAGACATCGTTCGGGAAGCCAAAGCTCGCAATATTCCCACCGTTGGCCGCGGTTCCGCCGCCAACAGTCTGGTCTGCCGAGCTCTCGGCATCACCGAGGTGGACCCGATTGCCCACAATCTATACTTCGAACGATTTCTCAATCCACAGCGCACGGATTACCCGGATATCGATATCGACTTTCCCTGGAACCGGCGCGATGAAATACTCGATTACGTTTTTGAAAAATACGGTCAGAAAAATGTCGCATTGATCTCCGCTCACGTACATTTCCGTGGCCGCTCGGCGTTGCGCGAAGCAGGCAAAGCCCTCGGTATCCCGATCCGGGAAATTGACAGTTTTACTCAGCGTCTGCCGCACTCCATCGATCTTTCACGAATGGAAGAAGCCCGAAAAAACATTCCGGAATGCCGTGACCTGCCCATGGAAGATGAGCCCTACAGAACGATGATCGAACTCGGCAGCCGCATTGATGGATTCCCCCGGCATCTGTCGATTCACTGCGGCGGCATCGTCATCTGCCCTTTTCCCATCACCGACCGTATTCCACTGCAAAAGACACCCAAGGGTTTTGTGGTGACGCAATACGATATGTATCCGGTGGAAGACATGGGCCTGTTGAAGATCGACCTGCTGGCGCAGAAAGGCCTGGCAGTCCTGGCAGACACGGTTCACGATGTAGCAACACAGTATGCAAAGAAAATTGATTTCGATCGCTTTGATCCCGTGAACGATGAGAAAACCCGGCGCATGGTGCGGGACGGAAATACCATCGGCTGTTTCTACATCGAGTCGCCGGGCATGCGCAACCTACTAAAAAAACTGCGTGTCGAGACTTTCGAAATGCTCACCGCCGCCAGTTCCATCATTCGCCCGGGCATCGCCGATAGTGGCATGATGAAATCCTTCATCGACCGCCACAATGGACGTGAACCGGTTCACTATCTGCACCCGAAATTGCAGAGCATATTGCAGGACACTTTCGGTGTGATGATCTATCAGGAGGATGTCATCAAGGTAGCCAACGCCATCGCCGGCATGAGCCTTGGAGAAGCCGACAGCTTAAGAAAGTGCATGAGCAAAAAAAGAGATTGGGAGGACATGAACAATTACCGCGACCGGTTTGTGTCTGGAGCACGAAAAAATGCCATCCCGTTAAAGATCGCTCTGGAAATCTGGCGACAAATCGAAAGCTTTGCCGGTTACGCTTTTTGTAAAGCGCATAGCGCATCCTTTGCGCTGATCTCCTACCGCACGGCCTGGCTGAAAGCGCATCACCCTGCTGAGTTCATGGCGGCGGTGCTTTCCAATCATGGTGGCTTCTACGACACGCGCGCTTATGTGGAAGAAGCAAGGCGCATGGGAATCACTATCCTGCCACCGCATATCAACCACAGTGGTAATGCCTTCACTGCCACCCGTTCGCCGCCGACAATCTCCAGTCATACAGATGCAGACAAACCACTGTGCAACGCCATCCGGGTCGGCCTTTCCCAGGTGAAGCAGTTGACTCAAAACAGCATCGATTCAATTCTTAAGAATCGCGATAGAGATGGTTACCATTCGCTGGAAGATTTTCTCGCGCGAGTGGTGATCGATGAATGTGAAGTCGAAACTCTGATTCGCTGTGGCGCTCTCGATAACCTAGCATCTTCCCGACCGGAACTGTTGTGGCAGTTGAAACTGGCGGCGCGACACAACCTGGGCACACCCCATATAAAAAGCATCGGACTCTGGTCCGGTGTGGCCAATCGTTTTGGCGAGGAATGCGTTCCGCCATTGGCAAAACTTGCAGACTACGGCGCTGACGAAAAACTCGTCGCCGACCTGGAATGTCTGGACCTTACAGTGTCCGACCATTTGTTGGCGCTTTACGATGATGTCAAAAGCAAGAACCGTATCGATGCGCATGAGATGAAACGTTTTGCCGGACGTATGGTCACTCTGGCCGGGTGGCTGGTCAATTCAAAACGCACGCGCACCGTGAAAAACGAGTTCATGAAATTTCTCATGCTGGAAGACCGCACGGCTTCGTTCGAGGTGACTCTGTTTCCCAAAGTGTATCGGCAGTTTGGGCTCCTCCTGCGCGACCGCGGTCCCTACGTTGTTCGCGGCCGTGTCGAGCAGGATGGACTCTGCTTCACCGTCACGGCGGATTGGCTGGGCCGAATGACAAAAACGGATTAGCACGCACAGGAAAAGTTTCGACAAAAAAATATTTAGAAATCAACCGGCCAGTGGCGATAGAGGAATTGCAGGAAACCTTCGCCATCGCCAGAGAGGCGGGTCTCTATCAATTCGACATTCGATAGCAACGTTTTTCATCATCTAGAGAATCATTTAGCAAATAACGTCAAGTAAAGATTTGACCTCTAAAATCGAGTGTAACGTTTCACTGTGACTACAGGTTCAAAAAGATTTGTCGATCATTTGCCGAATCTTATCAGCATCGGAGCGGTCGGGATCTAACCGCAGGCTTTCTTCCAGATGATGGCGACCCAAATCGACACGGTCAGTGTTTTTCAAGTAAAACAAACCCAGTTGGTAATGAAACAGCGGATTATCTGCATCAACTTCTACCGTCTTCTGATGCGCCGCTAAAGACTTTTCAAATTCTCCCGCCTGATACAAAAATACTCCAAGATTAAAATAGGCCAAGCCTAATTCCGGATCGAGACCAACAGCCTTTTCCAGTAACAAAATCGCCTTCCCCAGCTTGCCCTGTTCTCCATATAACACTGCCAGATGATTGTATGGTGAAGCCGTCTTAGGCGATTGTTGTATCACATCTTCGTAAATACGAATGGCCTGTTCAAATTCTTTTTGCTCCTCTAGAATGCGTGCCATATAAACTTGGGCTCTAATATTATTTGGATTCAATGCCTTGGCGCGTTGAAAATATTTTAAGGCAGAACCTTGATCCCCTTTCCCCCAATAGGTCAATCCCAGATACATGACTGCAACGGTGTTGTTCGCATTGCGCTTGACGCTGTCTTCCCATATAGTGAAATCATTCTCATAAATGAAACTGCGGTGATAACTCAATTGCATGAATAACACCACAACCCCCACAGCAAACATTCTCGCTAATCTAATTTGAGTTTCCCCCATACCGGACATCATTCTTTCGGCCCCCGCCACAACAGCGAGGATCAATCCGATGGAGGGAATGTATAAAAACCGGTCGGCCATCATCTGTGGGAAGGGAATGATATGGGCCACAGGAAGCAGGCTGATGACATACCACATCAGTCCGAAAAAAATCAGTTTGTCATTTCGAACGAGCCGCACCAAATAAAAGAATCCCACCACCACCAGGATACCGACAAGAACGTCTCCGACTAAAAGTGATTGATATTCCGGAATGGGATACCAAATGTTGAGGTTCAGCGGAAAAAAGAGTTTCGTCAAATATTCTTCAAAAACCACCAGCATGCCAAGCAAGGTCGTCCAGGGTCCGACATCGGCGCGCAGGGTCCCGCCCTCGGTATGGCTCATCAGCGCCACCGCCACTATGCCTAAGCTGACCATGAACCAGGGAAGCTTATGGATCACGCTGGCTTTAAATTCCCCGGTGGCAAAACAACGGTCATAAAGGATTAGGAGCAGGGGAAATATAACGACTGAAGTTTTAGATAAACAGGCGGCAAGAAAAAACAGGATGGATGCCCGAAACCTGGTACCTAGATAACTTCTAAATGCCAATAGAAGAAACAGCATGGAAAGCACATTTTTTCTTTCCGATATCCAGGCAATACTTTCAACATGCACTGGGTGCACAGCAAAAATCAATGCGGCCCAAAATGCAAGGGACTTAGAATCGCTCAACTTCAGCAAGATGCCATGCAACAAACACACATTGATTATATGCAGGGCAGTGTTGACAACATGATAACCGGCAGGTTCTAATCCGAAAACCTGATACTCAAGGGTGAAGGATAATAGCGTCAGCGGTAGATAATCCCACTCATAGAAATGGGTGAACAAGGCCCAAATGGTGGAGAAACTCAGGTTTTTAATATGTGGGTTTTCGACAATATAAGTGGCATCATCGAAAATAAATGCATGGCCCAATGATTTAAAATAAACAACTCCGATGGCAATGGAAAAAACCAAGTAAACCAAGGGTGAGAATGGGGTGGTAGCTGGGAGGCGCATATCAGATTTTTCCATTGATAAAACGGTGGGCTCGGATCATTGTTGCAACAATTGGGTAAGCTGATAACAAAAGTCTCGCCCCCAAAGTCGGCTCAAGTGTAAGAAAATCACTGTAATGGAACACAAGTTATTAATCAAGTGGAAGGATTTTTATTTAGGAGCCGTGGCAAGCCACGGGGAATAAAACCCCCTGGTAGAAATTTAATTGTGGGAATCTAATTTTTCATCTAGTCATGAGTGACACTTATAAGTTATTGAGTAGCATCTATAATATTTTACCAGTATTTCAGGTCGATTGACTTCCCTGGATTATAAAGGCAAAATAAGAGCCGTATTTAAATTAATTATTACAATCAATCACCCGGCTTGCCCGGCATAAATAAGGTTATTGAAATGGCCTCAAAAAAAACACCACCAACGGAAAGCACCAGTCAATGTGATCGGTGTCTACCGGCTTACTGCTGTAATTATTTCGCATTCGGCATTGAAGAACCGGAAACACGTAAGGACTATGACAGCCTATTGTGGAAATTGGCGCATGATAAGGTATCGCTATATATTTATCGCAAGGATTGGTACATCATGATCCACACCAAGTGTCATTTTCTGACAGCGGACAACAAATGTGCCATTTATGAACACCGGCCCCATATGTGCAGGGAACACAGCACTCAAAACTGCGAGTATACCGGGGACGAGTACGGCTTCACGGAGCATTTCAAAAATTACGATGACCTCTTGATCTACATCAAAGAGAACACCAACTTCCGTTTTAAACAGGAGCCAAAGGGCCTTCCGGCGAATTGTATTTGATGGGTTTGTTTCCGGGAACGAAGGCCCCGGTTGGGTTGGGAGGGTTTTTAGGTAAGTGGCTAGTCGCTAAAGACAACTAATTATTTGTCTTCTTCAACGTCACTTTTTTCTGGTTCTTTTGCTTTAGATTTTTTCTTTGCCGCAGGTTTCTTATCACCCTTGGTGTCCGCTGTTTTGCTTTCTGCGGTCACAGTAGGTTTGCTTTTCTTTTTAGTCTTCGCTGGAGCTTCTTTCTTCTTACCTTCATCTTCACCAATTAACTCAATATAAGCCATTGGTGCATCGTCGCCCTTGCGATTCCCAATTTTGATAATTCGAGTATAGCCACCCTTCCGGTCGGCAAAGCGTTCTGCCAAAGGTCCAAAGACTTTTTGCACAATGTCCTTTTCAGCAACTAGTTTATATGCCATTCTTCTGGCATGCAAAGTGCCTTTTTTACCGAGAGTAATGGTTTTTTCAACTTTGCTGCGCAACTCTTTTGCCTTGGGCAAAGTAGTTTGAATCCTCTCGCGACGGAGCAGGGCAGTAACCATATTCCGGAACATTGCATTACGATGGTCGCTGGTACGACCAAATTTTCTACCGGCTTTTAAGTGACGCATGAGCCTTCATGATCTCCAAATAAAGGGGTACTAATTAGTTTTCGATTTCGTTACCGTCAACTTCTCTTTTTTTCTTGAGCTGGTTGATTTGCTTCAAATCATCTTCGTCAACCTTCATCCCAAGATGTAATCCCATATCTTCCAGGATTTCCTTAATCTCGTTCAGGGATTTCCTGCCAAAGTTACGTGTTTTGAGCATTTCACCATCGGTCTTTTGCACTAGCTCTGATATCGTTTGGATATTGGCATTTTTTAAGCAGTTATATGAACGAACTGAAAGCTCCAGCTCTTCCACACATTTGGCCATATTGCTCAGAATTTTTTGCTTCTTCTCATCAACCTGCGGTTGCACCTGTTCTGGCTCTTCATCAAAATTAATGAAGATCTGCATGTGGTCTTTGACCATTTTAGCTGCATGCGCCACCGCGTCATCGGGTGAAATTCCCCCGTTGGTCCAAAGTTCCATGACCAAGGCATCGAAATCGGTGGTCTGCTCAACTCGGGTCTTTTCTACATTATAGATCACTTTTTCAATGGGCGAAAATATGGCGTCCATAGGAATCATCTGGACTGATTCGTTTTCCAAATCCTGCTTTTCAGCCGGAACGTAACCACGGCCTCTATGTACAATCATTTCGATATCAACAGAGCCTTTCCCATCTATCGTCAGAATATGGTGATCTGGGTTCAATATAACAATATCGCCATCGGTGGTGATATCTCCGGCGGTGATTTTACCGGGCTTATCTATTTTAAGATAAATCCGCTTATCAGAAGCTTCGCCTTCAAATTTCAAATTAACTTGTTTGAGATTAAGAATGATCTCGGTAACATCTTCCACAACTCCGGGCATCGAGGAAAACTCATGATAAACACCCTCGAACTTCACACCAACAATTGCAGCACCTTCAATGGAAGAAAGCAACATTCTTCGCAGAGAATTTCCGATCGTGACTCCAAAACCTCTTTCAAATGGACCGGCTGTGAATTTGCCGTAACAAGAAGTTTTATTTTTCTTCTCGAATTCCAATCTTTTGGGTTTAACTAGTCCCTGGTTTGTATACATGAAATCTCCGGTGGTTTCCTGGAATGCACTAATAATATTATTAAGGGAGGACTTCTAATAACTAATATTTACGCGCATTTGCGCTCGACAATTCCTTCTTAAATCAAGTTCGGTTCGTCGCAAAATATATCTTTAGAAGTGCCCTTAAGGTGGGCCTCAAATACTGGAAAAACTACCTGGAATAAAGCTCAACAATCAACTGCTCTTCAACAGGAATTGAAACGTCTTCCCTGGTAGGCAAGGACTGAACCAAGCCTTTTCGACTTTCCAGATCGAATGCCAACCAGTGAGGCAGGGTTTTGTTTTTCATATTTTCCAAAGCATTTTTAATCGGCGCTTTATTAAGTTTCTTTTCACTCGGGGCAATCACATCTCCCTGCTTAACAATATAGGAAGGAATGTTAACCCGTTTGCCATTTACGGTGAAGTGACGGTGAAGAATCAGTTGTCTGGCCGCCGCACGCGAGACCCCAAGTCCCATTCGATACACAACATTGTCCAACCGCAACTCAAGGTTCTGCAGCAGGTTTTCACCCGTAACGCCTTTTTTGCGATCCGCGTTGGCAAAATAAATTCGAAATTGCTTTTCCAACACGCCATAAAATCGTTTGACCTTTTGCTTCTCCCTCAACTGAACGCCATATTCAGAGAATTTTTTTCTTCCCTGTCCGTGTTGTCCAGGAACGTAAGCACGTCGGTCGATAGCACATTTAGCAGTTTCGCATCGAGAACCTTTTAAAAATAACTTCGTACCTTCTCTGCGGCACAAACGACAAACTGAATCTCTATATCTAGCCAAGTTAGCCTCTCTTGATTGGTGGTTGACCTTGAAGAAAATCTCGGAATTGCCTATAACTCCGACACCTTCAAAAATTTATACCCTTCTACGCTTTCGCGGTCGACAGCCATTGTGTGGAATTGGGGTTTTATCCCGAATAACAATGATCTCCATTCCTGCGGCCTGCAAAGACCGAATGGCGGATTCACGTCCGGACCCAGGTCCCTTCACATGCACTTCCAACTTTCTCATCCCCATATCGCGAGCTTTCTGTGCCGCTTTTTCGGCCGCTACCTGAGCCGCAAAAGGGGTGCTCTTCCTGGAACCTTTAAATCCCTGTGCACCGGCACTCGACCATGAAATCACATTCCCGGAAGTATCGCTGATCGTAACAATCGTATTATTGAAGGTGGCGCGGATATGTGCAATTCCGGTTTCTGGAGCTGTTTTCTGCTTTTTCTTGCCGCCTTTAGAGGGTTTTCCTTTTTCTGCCATAAGTTTATTTCCTTCTAATTACTTTTTCGAGGGTTTACTGCCAACGGTCTTTTTCGGACCTTTTCTTGTTCGAGCATTTGTATGAGACCGTTGGCCGCGAACCGGTAATCCTTTTCGATGACGAAGCCCCCGGTAACTGCCAATATCCATCAATCGTTTGATGCTCATATTAACGTTACGGCGTAAGTCTCCCTCGACCTCAAAGTCTTTATCGATAATGTTTCGAATTCGGGTCACTTCGTCCTCGGTCAAATCCTTGATGCGGGCATCTTCCGAAATTTCCGCCTTCTTGAGGACTGCTTTAGAAACGTTGCTACCGACCCCGTATATATAGGTCAGAGCAATCACCGCTCGTTTATCTTTTGGAATATCAACACCCGCAATCCTGGCCACGGTTTCTCCTTTTTAACTCAAAATTTAATTTAGCTTAAACGCTTAACCCTGTCGTTGTTTGTGCTTTGGATTCTCACAAATGACACGTACAACTCCCCGCCGGCGAATAACCTTGCATTTCATACAAATCTTTTTTACTGAAGATCTAACTTTCATAATTCCTTGACCACCATTTCAGGATAAATTAAAACTGAATATTCAATCAATCCACTATTTATAACGATATATAATTCGGCCCCTGGTTAGATCATAGGGAGACAACTGTACTTTGACTTTATCACCAGAGAGAATACGAATAAAATGTAGCCGCATTTTACCTGAAATATGCGCCAATATTTTATGACCATTATCCAGTTCAACTTTGAACATGGCATTCGGCAGGGGTTCCAAAACAGTCCCCTCAACTTCTATGGCATCTTCTTTTGACATTATATTTGGATCAGTTCACAGACCTGGGAAAAAATATCTTCCACTGAGCCTCTCCCCTGAACTGTTTTTATATTCCCATTATTTCGGTAATATTCTTTGAGTGGGGCTGTCTCTTTATCGTATACATCCAAACGCTTTAAAATCGTTTCCTTTTTATCGTCGTCACGCTGATATAAGGGGCCACCGCATCCATCGCAATGCCCTTCCCGTTTGGGAGGCCGGGATGTCTCATGAAACATTGCCCCACAATTGGAGCAGGTTCTACGGCCTACCAACCGACCCATAAGTTCTTCATTGTTGACTTCAAAATCAAGAACCGCATCGATTTTGAGACTCATGGATTCCAGAGTTTCTGCCAGTTTCTCTGCCTGGACTATATTCCGCGGAAAACCATCCAGAATAAAACCCTGAGCGCAGTCCTCCTGACGAATTCTTTCTTTTATCAGACCAACAACGATGTCATCTGGAACCAGCTGGCCAGCGTCCATGCAAACTTTAGCTTTCTGGCCCAAAACCGTATTTTCTTTTACGGATTTTCTCAATATATCCCCGGTCGATATCTGGGGAATACCAAGCTTTTTGCTGAGCATCTTAGCTTGTGTACCTTTACCGGCACCTGGCGGTCCTAGGAGAATGAACCTCATGATTAGCTTCGATGGCCTCTCAAATCCCCTTCTACAAGATTTTTCTCACGATGCGCCATACTTACATCCCACCTGATCCGCGGCCTCTCAATCGTCCCTTTTTTCAAAGCCATCATAATTTCTCATGACCAGATGGGATTCGATCTGTTGCATCGTATCCAGGGAGACACCAACCACAATCAATAAACTTGTGCCACCAAAGTAGAACGGAATATTGAAGTATTTTATCAAATAATCCGGCAAAATACAGACAAATGAGAGATATAAAGCACCATAAAAAGTCAGTCTGGATAGTATCGTATCAATATGTTCCGAGGTTTTTAGTCCGGGTCGAATACCAGGTATAAAACCACCGTGCTTTTTCATATTATCTGCTACATCAACCGGATTAAATATAACCGCTGTATAGAAATAGCAGAAGAAAAATATAGCTCCGATAAAGATCATACTGTAAATGATCGTTCCCGGCGTCAACAGGGCAGAAACGGTCTGCATGAATGGATGATCGATAAATTGCGCGATCGTCGCTGGAAACATAATTATGGAAGAGGCAAAAATTGGCGGAATAACACCCGAGGTATTAACTTTCAATGGCAGATGCGAACTCTGCCCGCCAAACATTTTACGTCCAACCATACGTTTCGCATACTGAATGGGTATCCTTCTCTGGCCCCCCTCAGTAAACACGATGGCAGCGACAACAGCCATCATAAACACCAGCAAGAACAGCATAACCAGAACCGATAATTCATCGGTTCCCATAAGATCCAGAGACTGGAATATAGCCGCGGGAGTACCCGCAACAATCCCTGAGAAAATGATCAGGGAAATACCGTTACCAATTCCCCGTTCAGTAATCTGCTCACCCAACCACATTAGAAACGTCGTTCCCGCAGTCAAGGTCAGAATAGTCATCAAACGAAAAGGCCAACCCGTTTCGGGAACAATTGGATTCCCTGTCGGACTGGTCATCGATTCCAATCCTACCGCAATGCCGGATGCCTGCACGATACTAAGAGCAATGGTACCGTAGCGGGTATACTGAGTGATCTTCTTTTGCCCCTGTTCACCTTCCTTCTTCAGTTGAGCAAGATAAGGCGAAACCATCGTCATCAGCTGGATAATAATTGAGGAGCTGATGTAAGGCATGATGCCCAAAGCAAAAATCGTCAAACGGCTTAGCGCCCCGCCGGAGAACATATCAAAGAAACCTAAAATGGTTCCCTGCGCCCTGGCGAACAACTCTGCCAACGCAACCGAATTGATTCCCGGTGTCGGAATATGAGCACCGATCCGGTAAACAATCAGAATTCCCAGCGTAAATAGAATCCGGCGCCTAAGCTCCGGAACCTTGAAAATATTAGCGAACCCTCCAGCTTCAGCCATTTATAGGATTACGGCCTTTCCCCCTGCTTGCTCCAATTTGGCAACAGCGGATTTACTGAATTTATGTGCGTGAATAGTGATAGGTCCTTTAAGTTCTCCTACACCCAATATTTTGACCGCTGCCAATTTTCTGATAATGCCCTTTTTATGCAACATCTCAGGGGTAATCGGGTCGGTGCCACCAATTTCTGCAAGCCGCTCAAGATTAACAATCTCAAAATGCTTTTTAAATATATTCGTGAAACCTCTTTTCGGCAGACGCCTTTGCAAAGGCATCTGTCCACCCTCGAACCAAGGATGTGGACTTCCACCGGACCGGGATTTTTGCCCTTTTTGTCCTCTGCCACTGGTTTTACCTGTACCGGAACCACGACCACGGCCAATGCGTTTCCTATTTTTCTGTGACCCTGGGGCCGCTTCGAGATTTGATAGTTCTAACGTGCTCATAATGCCCTATTTTATTTACTACGCATTGCGGAATATTGCTTGGCATCCTTCAGGGATGACAAACCGTGAATGGTCGCCTTGACTACATTGTGCGGATTATTGGTGCGAAGACATTTAGTCAAAATATCCCGAACTCCAACTGCTTCCAATACTGCGCGAACCGCACCACCTGCGATCATTCCGGTTCCACGGGAAGCGGGCTTTAACAAAACTCTGCCAGCGCCATACGAACCAATCACTTCGTGCGGGATAGTGGAACCATCCGTGCTCACTGTAACCATATTATTTTTCGCTTTATCAACACCTTTACGAATTGCCTCTGGAACCTCGTTGGCTTTACCAAGCCCCCAGCCAACTTCTCCATTGCGGTTGCCAACCACAACCAAGGCGCTGAAACTGAACCGTCGACCACCTTTTACAACTTTGGCTACACGGTTGATCTTAACTACCTTTTCAACCAGATCCTGTTTGTTGGTATGATCCTGCAATGAAACCTCCAGATACTTTTGTATCAATAATATTTGTGATGCTAAATACAGGTACCCTAAATTTTGATACCCTTTTCACGGACAGCGTCTGCCAGCGCTTTGATCCTGCCAGCATAATGAAAGCCATTGCGATCGCAAACCAGTTCCTTGATGCCTTGGCCCGCAGCTTTTGCGCCCAACAAGCTACCAACAAGCGCGGCGGCTTTAACATTGCCACCATACTGCAATTCTTTTTTGAATTCCGGCGAATTACTCGACTCTGAGGCAAGAGTTTTACCTTGCTGGTCATCAATGATTTGCGCATAGATATGTTCACTACTGCGAAAAATCGTCAACCTGAGCCTATCTTTCTTACGCTGAATATTTTTTGCTATCCGTTTTTTCCGGCTCAATCTAAGCCGTTGGTGTTCTAACATTTTCATGGAATTAATTTGCTCCTCCAACTGCGGCTTTACCGGCTTTCCGGCGAATTCTCTCTGTCGAATACATGATCCCTTTGCCTTTATAAGGCTCAGGCGGTCGAAAGGAACGGATCTCTGCGGATACTTGCCCGACTTTTTGCTTATCTATCCCTTTAATGACAATGGAATTTTTTTTGGTATCAACTTCAAATTCGATTCCTGCGGGAGCAGCATAATTAATTGGATGAGAAAAGCCAAGACTCAACACGATATTTTTGCCCTTTAGCTCAGCCTTATATCCAACCCCAACGATATTCAATTGCTTGCTGAAACCGGTAGTGACCCCGACAACCATGTTGTTGAGCAAAGATCGGGTCAAGCCGTGTAGAGAGCGATCGGTCTTATTATCTGTGGGGCGAGTAACCTTGATCTCCCCATCTGCCATCTCCACTTTCATATTGGGATGCACATTTAACTTCATTTCACCCTTGGGACCTTTAACGGTAAATAGCGCGCCGTCTGTCTTTAACTCAACCCCGGAGGGAACTTTTATAGGTAATCTTCCAATTCGTGACATAATTTTTACCAGACATGTCCTAAAACTTCTCCGCCTATTCCTTTTTCCCGACATACAGCATCGGTAACTACTCCGGAAGAGGTGGAGATGATGGCCGTGCCCAAACCATTGAGCACCTTGGGAATATGATCTTTATTAACATAACTGCGTCGGCCTGGCGTACTGATACGCTTAATGCCGGTAATCACCGGATTATCATCGGCGTATTTGAGATAAACTCTTAAAATACCTTGCTTGTCATCTTCAAATAACCGAAAATTTCGAATGAATCCTTCATCTTTCAATATTTCCACAATACGGACTTTCATCTTCGAACTTGGAATATCCACTTTTTCGTGGCCTACCATGAGCCCGTTTCGAATACGGGTAAACAAATCTGCTATGGGGTCTGTCATCGACATGATCGAAATCAGCTCCTAATTAAACGGGATAAAGTGACTACCAACTCGCCTTAGTTACACCTGGAATCTCACCACGCAACGCGCGCTCGCGAAAACAAATTCGGCACATGCCAAACTTTCGCAGGAATGCGCGGGGTCGCCCACAAACTCCACAACGATTATAGGCTTGCACTGCAAATTTTGGTGTCCTTTTTGACTTGGCAATTAATGATTTTTTGGCCATGATTTTTTCTATTAAATATTATTTGCGTAGGGGAAATCCCATATTTTTAAGCAGGCAACGCCCTTCTTCATCGGTCTTCGCAGAGGTGCAAATAGTAATATTCATCCCCTTGACTTTATCAACCATGTCGAAATCAATTTCAGGAAAAATCAATTGTTCTCTAACACCAACAGTATAATTTCCCCTGCCGTCAAACGCTTTTGGCGAAAGCCCTTTAAAATCACGCACACGAGGAAGCGCCACACAAACCAGGCGCTCAAAAAACTCGTACATGCGCTCACCACGGAGAGTCACTCGAACCCCTATGGGAACACCTTCACGCAATTTAAAATTAGCGATCGATTTCTTCGCTTTAGTGATTACGGGCTTTTGCCCCGCGATCAATTTCATCTGCTCAACTCCAGCTTCCAAAATCTTGGAATCTTGCAAAGCTTCACCCAGACCCATGTTGATGACAACCTTTTCCAACCTGGGGACCTGCATGATATTTTTAAGACCGAGATCCTTTTGGATCTGAGCCTTATGCTTCTCGTTAAATGCTGTTTTAAAATTTGACATCTTAAATCGTTTCCATCACATCTCCGCACTTGGCACAAATGCGGACTCGTTTACCATCTTCCAATTTCTTTCGCTTGATTCGGACTCCTTTGCCACATTTGTCACAAACCAAAAGGACGTTGGAAATATTTAGCTTTCCTTCCTTCTCGACAATACCACCCTGCTGACTTTTACCGTCAGACTTCATGTGGCGCTTATACATATTAAGCTTTTCAACCGTCAATCTGTTTTCGCTGGCATATAACGCCAACACTTTGCCTTTTTTACCTTTTTCACGTCCAGCGATGATCTGAACGATATCGTCTTTCTTCAAATTCAACTTGCGCAATTTTTGAGCCATCAGAGCACCTCCGGAGCAAGCGACAGAATCTTCATATACTTGCGAGCGCGAAGCTCTCTTGCAACTGGACCAAAAATACGGGTACCGATCGGCTCTTTATTATCTCCGATCAAAACAGCAGCGTTACTATCAAACTTAATATAACTGCCATTCGATCGACGAACTTCTTTCCTGGTTCTGACGACCACGGCTCTTTTGACTTCACCTTTTTTGAAATTACCATTGGGCTCAACTTCTTTGATCGCCACAACGATGATATCTCCGACCCTGGCATAA
>PVMS01001462.1_pt1 | contig 24818 bp, 27 predicted proteins | sample 1853461 | NCBI WGS metagenome assembly PVMS01 (sample SAMN08582032, study PRJNA380276) | Marine sediment metagenome, whole genome shotgun sequencing project. | isolation source: ocean sediment barecode stripped | collected 2017
AGCCCTCGCGCACCGGCTCGTCGGTGCGCGCAGCGGAGTGAGCGATGGGCGCCGATCCGCAGCCCGCCTCGTTGGAGAAGGCATCCAGATGACCAGCGCCGCCTTCGCCACGGTCTTCCCGTGGTTCCCGACGCTGCTCTCGTTCATCGCGACGCTCTTCGCGTTCAGCACGATGATCTCGTGGAGCTACTACGGCGAGCAGTGCTGGGCGCACCTCTTCGGGGTGCGCTCGATCCTCCTCTACCAGGGGATCTTCCTGCTCTTCACCTGGGCCGGGGCGGTCTTCAAGGCCACCGCCGTTGTGAACTTCGGCGACTATATGATCCTGGGAATGGCCTTTCCGAATCTGCTGGGCGTGGCGCTCCTCACCGGCCGCGTGCGCCAGGACCTCGACCGCTACTGGCACAAGCTCGAGGCCGGCGAGTTCCGACGATTCGACTGACGCCGGCGCGGCGGCTCAGCCGGCCGTCGGCGGGGCCTCGGGCGTCGCCGGGACCACCGGCGCCACGGGCGACAGGACCTGGATCTTCAGCACGTCGGAGAAGAGGACCCGGCCCGATCCGCCGCCGACTCCACCCCGCGGCTCCTTCCAGCCGACGGCGTTGGTGGTGTAGCCCAGCACCGTCGACTTCTCGGTGCCGTAGAGATAGGCCGCGGCCAGCGGGTAGTCGCCCGGTTTCTCCGGAGCCCGGAGCGTGAAGACCACCTTGCCGGAGGCCCAGCTCTGGGCCGCCGCGTCCGACTCGATGCCGGTGATGTTCACGAACGAGAGCGCGCGGCCCGCGCTCTCGGGCCGCTTGCCGAGCCAGCCCTCCTGGGGCTTTCCGTCGGAACCGGTGATGGCGGGCGGAGCCGCCACCGCCCAGCCCACCGAGGGCGCCGGGCGCGCGTACCATCGGTGCGCGCGATCGACCGGGGCGCCCCCCACCACCGGGACCGCGCCGCCGGTCACGTCCACCGTCACTTGGAACGTGGCGCCCGCCTGCACCTGGGCGGGAGCGGTGATCTTCACCGTCGATGCTTCGTCGAGGGCGCGGATCTGGTCCGCCAGCGTCTTGCGATCCGGCTCGGTCAGGCTCTCGTAGTTCTTCTGCCCGCTGAGGATCAACGAGATGTGCTTGCGCTCGGTCAGCTCCTTCTGGGCTCGCTCGCCTGCGCCCTCCAGCACCTCGACGCTGCGGGAGGAGTGGCAGCCGGCGCAGAAGGGCGCAACGTCGGTCTGGTAGCTGGGTGTGCCGCCCGGGTAGGCGACGCCGACCAGCGGCCAGAGCGCGGCGGTCGCGAACAGGGCGAGTGAACGGATCCTCATCAAGCTCCCTCCTCGAATTCGGAGTGGCAACGCGCGCACTGGGTCCGCACCTCGGATGCGCGCAGGAAATGGTGCTTCGGGTCGCCTTCGGGCGTGTGCGAAGAGTGACACTCCACGCAGCTCAGGCCCAGCTCCACGTTGTGGACCGCGAGCTGGTGAAACCTCGGGTTCTCCCAGGGCTCGGGATCGGATACGTCGAAGCCGGCGTGACACTTCCTACAGTCCTCGTCCCAGAGGGGCCAGCGCATGCCGCGGGGCTCCTCGAAGTGGCCCACGACGTACCAGAACGCGTCCTTCGCGGCCAGCGCCTTGACCCGGGCCCGCCCCACCAGGCTGTCGCCGCCGTGGCAGTCGATGCAGCGGAAGGCACCGTCCGGGTGGACATCGCTGCCCGCCGCCGCGTGGGCCGCGGCCAGACTCAGCGCCGGAGAGACCTGAAAGTCGCGACGGACGTCGCGGTGCAGCGGGACTCCGGGCTCGAGATGACAGGCGTTGCAGAAATCGTCGTTCTGCTCGAGGGCGTCGGTCACGAGCCAGCCCGCGGGCGCGACGATCGCCGCCCCGAATATCGCTGCGGCCGCGAGCCGGATCCGCGCAGGCTCCATGCGTCGATTCAGGTAGGGTACTCTGGCGCGCCCCGCAATGAATCGAGGAGGGTCGCCATGGACATGGGTCGCCTGGGTGTCTGGAGCTGGCTCGATCACCTGCCGCCCGAGGAGCTGGCGGCGTTTGCGGGGCGCCTGGAAGACTGGGGCTACTCGGCGCTCTGGATCCCCGAGGCGATCGGCCGCAACCCCTTCGCGACCCACGGCTTCCTGGCCGGCAAGACCACGAGCCTGGTGCTGGCCACGGGCATCGCGAACATCTACGCCCGGGACGCCATGGCCATGCGCTCGGGCGCCGAGGCCGTCCAGGACCTCTCGAGCGGCCGCTTCGCCCTGGGAATCGGCGTGTCCCACGCGCCGCTGGTGTCGAGCGTCCGCGGCCACGACTACGGCAAGCCCGTCTCCACCATGCGCGCGTATCTCGAGGCCATGGAGAAGGCCCCGTACCCGGGCGCCGAGAGCCGACCTTCACCACCGGTCCTGCTCGGGGCACTGCGCCCGAAGATGCTCGCGCTCTCGGCGGAGTCGGCCCAGGGCGCCCATCCCTACAACGTGACGCCCGAGCACACGGCGCGGGCGCGGGAGATCCTCGGCAAGGACGCGCTGCTCTGCCCGGAGCAGAAGCTCCTGCTGGAAACCGACGCCTCGAAGGCCCGGGCGATCGCGCGGAAGAACCTCGCGGTCTACGTGACGCTCGCGAACTACCAGAACAACTGGAAGTGGCAGGGCTTCGACGACGCCGACTTCGCGGACGGCGGCTCGGACCGGCTGATCGACGCCATGATCTGTTGGGGCGACGAGGACAGGCTTCGCGCGAAGGTGCAGGAACACCATGACGCCGGCGCCGACCACGTCTGCATCCAGCCGATCCGTCCCGACGGCGGACCGGGCTGCGATGAGAAGGTGCTGGAGCTGCTGGCGCCGTCGCAGTCGTGACGACCGCCCCGCGCAAGTTCTGGGGTTGGGGCCGCGAGGGCGAGGGCCCGACCGAGGAGCAGGCCGCCGGCGTCCTGCGCACCCTCGCCGGACACTTCGGGCGCGAGGACCTCGAGCTTGCGCCGGCACCCCGCATCGACGATGTGACATTACCGGAGCCGCGGCTCGCGCCGCCCGACGCACTGGCGGAGATCTGCACCCGCGAGCCCCTCGAGCGCGCCAGCCACACCTACGGAAAATCCTTTCGCGACATCGTGCGCGGACTGCGCGGCGACTTCGCGCCGGCCCCCGACTTCGTGGCCTTTCCACGCGACGAAGGCGAAGTCGCGGCGCTGCTCGACTGGTGTGGCGACGCCGGGGCAGCCGCGATCCCGTACGGGGGCGGCTCGAGCGTATGCGGCGGAGTCGAGGCCCAGGTGGGCGACCGCTTCGCCGGCGCGGTCTCCATCGACCTCGCCCGGCTCGACCGGGTGCTCGAGATCGACCGCAGCTCGCGGGCGGCGCGCATACAGGGGGGGATCTACGGACCCGCGCTCGAGGATGCGCTGCGGCCCGAGGGTCTCACGCTCCGCCATTTCCCGCAGTCCTTCGAGTTCTCGACGCTGGGCGGCTGGATCGCGACGCGCTCGGGCGGCCACTACGCGACGCTCTACACCCACATCGACGACTTCGTCGAGGGGATGCGGACCATAACTCCCACCGGTGTCATCGAGAGCCGGCGACTGCCCGGCTCCGGGGCGGGACCGAGTCCGGATCGCTGGCTGATGGGCTCCGAGGGGACGCTCGGCATCATCGTCGAGGCGTGGATGCGGCTGCAGGACCGGCCGACGTTCCGCGCCTCTGTGTCGATGCGCTTCACCGGAGAAGACGGCTTCCGGCGCGGGGCACAGGCGGTGCGCGCGCTCTCCCAGACGGGGCTCTTCCCGACGAACTGTCGTCTGCTCGACCCGAACGAGGCCCAGACGGCCGGCGCGGGCGACGGCAGCGCGGCGATCTTGGTGCTGGGCTTCGAGTCCGCCGACCACGGCCTCGACGCCTGGATGGACCGGGCGCTCGAGTGCTGCCGGGACGCCGGCGGCGACGCGCCCGAGGACGCGGGTCGCACCCGCTCCGATGAGGGAGCCACCCGGGAGGGCGCCGCCGGCGCCTGGCGCCAGGCGTTTCTAAACGCGCCCTACCTGCGCGACGTGCTGGCGCGGGCCTCGTGCATCAGCGAGACCTTCGAAACCGCCATCACCTGGGACCGCTTCGAGTCCTTCCACGCCGACGTGATGAACGCGACCGAGGACGCGGTGAAGCGGGTCTGCGGCACCGGCCGTGTGGCCTGCCGCTTCACCCACGTCTACCCGGACGGACCGGCGCCTTACTACACGGTGCTGGCGCCGGGGCGCCGGGGCAGCGAGCTCGAGCAGTGGGCGGAGATCAAGCATGCCGCCAGCGAGGCGCTGCTCGCGGCGGGCGGCACCATCACCCACCACCACGCGGTCGGCCGCGACTTTCGCCCCTGGTACGACCGCCAGCGGCCCGACGGGTTCGCCCGGGCCCTGCGTGCCGCCAAGAACGAGCTCGATCCGGCGGGCATCCTGAACCCCGGCGTCCTGCTCGACTGAGGCCTGCTCGACTGAGGCCGGCGCGGCTGAGGCGCCGCCGCCCGACGACGGTGAGCGGAAAGCCCTCCGCCGCTCCGCTACCTTGCGGCTCCCATGGCGCGCATCAACGAGAACTACCAGAAGCTCCAGGCCGGCTACCTCTTCCCCGAGATCGGGAGGCGCGTGAAGGCCTTCCAGGAGTCGAACCCGGACGCTCCCGTGATCCGCCTCGGCATCGGCGACGTGACGCTGCCGCTCGCCCCGGCGGTGGTCGAGGCACTGCACGCGGCGGCCGACGAGATGGGGACGAGCGAGGGCTTCCGCGGTTACGGGCCCGAGGCCGGCGCCGAGGACTTCCTGCTCGACGCGATCCTCGAGCACGATTTCGCCTCGCGCGGCGTTACCCTCGAGCGCAGCGAGCTCTTCGTCTCCGACGGCAGCAAGCAGGACAGCGGAAACATCCAGGAGATCTTCGGCCAGGACTGCAGCATCGCCGTCACCGACCCGGTCTATCCGGTCTACGTCGACACCAACGTGATGGCGGGGCGGACCGGCCTCGCCGATGACGACGGCCGCTACGGCGGGATCACCTACCTGCCCGCGAACGCGGACAACGGCTTCATGCCGGGGCCGCCCAGCCAGCGCGTCGACCTCGCGTACCTCTGCTCGCCGAACAACCCCACCGGCGCGGTGGCGTCGCGAGAGAACCTCACGGAATGGGTCGCCTGGGCGCGCGCCAACCAGGCCGTGCTGATCTTCGACGCAGCCTACGACGCCTTCATCCAGGACCCCGCCCTTCCCCGCTCGATCTACGAGATCGAGGGCGCGAAGGAGTGCGCCATCGAGATGCGGAGCTTCTCGAAGCGCGCCGGCTTCACCGGCGTTCGCTGCGCCTACACCGCAGTGCCGAAGGCGCTGATGGGCAGCACCGCCGCCGGCGAGGCCGTCTCGCTGAACGCGCTCTGGGGCCGCCGGCACTCGACCAAGTTCAACGGCGTCCCCTACGTGATCCAGCGCGCCGCCGCCGCCGCCTTCTCACCGGACGGGCGCAAGCAGTGCGCCGAGCAGGTCGCCTACTACATGGCCAACGCCGCCCACATCCGCGAGGCTCTCGGCGCCGCCGGCTTCAGCTGCTTCGGCGGCGAGCACGCCCCCTACGTCTGGGTGCAGACCCCCGACGGCCGCTCCTCCTGGGACTGCTTCGACCACTTCCTCCAGGGCGCCCACGTCGTCTGCACCCCCGGCTCCGGCTTCGGCGCCGCCGGCGAAGGCTACATCCGCATCTCCTCCTTCAACTCCCGCGAAAACGTCCAAGAAGCCACCCACCGCCTCACCTTGCTTTAGGGGACGTTCCTTTTCCTTGCTTTATGTAAGAAAGGGGACGTTCCTGCATGGGAAGGTTTTCGGAGGAGAACCTTCCCATGCAGGAACGTCCCCTTTCTTGCACGATGACGGAGCGTCCCCGTTTTTCGGCGGGCGGAAAGCAAGAAAGAGGAACGTCCCCTAAAGCAAGGAGGGTGGGTGGTGTCGGAACATCGCGTGGTGGTGGATTGGAGGCGGGGCGGAGCGGAGTTCTCGTACGAGAGCTATTCGCGGAACCATGTGTGGCGGTTCGCGGGGGGTGAGGAGGTTCCGGCGTCGGCAGCGCCGGAGTACAAGGGTGATCCCGCGTGCGTCGACCCGGAGGCTGCGCTGGTGGCGGCGATCTCGAGCTGTCACATGCTGACGTTCCTGGCGCTGGCGGCCAAGAAGCGGTTCACGGTCGAGTCCTACCTGGACGACGCGGTCGGCGTCATGGAGAAGAACGAGGACGGCCGGGTCGCAGTCACGCGCGTGACGCTGAGACCCGCCATCGTGTTCGAGGGCGAGCGCCTGCCCAGCACGGCCGATCTCGACAAGCTCCACCATCAGGCCCACGAGCACTGCTTCATCGCAAACTCCGTACGCACCGTAGTGACGGTCGAAGCGCCCGGCACCTGAACGCAGGAGCGCACCCGGTAAGTCCTCCGAGTGCGCCCAGGCGGATGGCGAAGGACCGATTCAGCTTTCGCCTCCCCCCGTGCGACGGTTCGCCCGGCGCTGGCCGCGGCGATCGAGTTTCCGGTTGATGCGGTCTCCGCGCCGATCGAGACGGTGGTCGGTCCGGTCGCCCCGGCGATCGAGACGGGAGTCGATCCGATCGCCCTTGCGATCGAGCCGCTGGTCGATGCGGTCTCCCCGACGATCGAGTCGGTCCTCGACGTCCGCCGACGCGGTCCCGGCGAGTACGACACCGAAGATCACGGCGACCGCTGCGATCATTTTCTTGCTGCGCATGATGGCCTCTCCTGCTCCTGGGAACGGTGGTTCGTTGCGTACGAGAACTTCAACCGCCGCCTGCCCAAAAGGTTTCGCTCGCCCCGGCGCCCCCTCACCTACGCGCAGCCTGCCCGCAGGAGCGCCTCCCAGACAGATGGGCTATTTCCGGAAGCCCGCGAGGCCGACAGGAGCCCCCCGATGGACATGCCCACCGACGTCCCGATCATCGACCTCATGATGGGGATACCGAGCCCCGACCCGACACCCGGCTACGACTTCATGCGGCCGCTCTTCCGGGACGCCGAGAGCCTGAAATCCTTCGAGTTTCCGGTCGAGTACATGTTCAAGGACGTGCCGAAGACCGCGAACCAGCCGGACTACATCAAGTACACGCTGGAGCAGATGGACCGATTCCGAATCGAGCGGGCACTGATCGGAGTGCGCGTGGACGATGAGATTTCCATCGAGGCACTCCGTCGCCACCCGGACCGTTTCATCCCCTCGTGCAACGCCGACCCAAACCAGGGTGTCGACGCCGTGCGCCACATCCAGCGCATGCACAACGACTTTGGCATCAAGGCGGTGAGCGCCTTTCCCGCAGGCTGCGTCCCCCAGGTGCCGATCAACGACAAGCGTTTCTACCCGGTGTACGCGAAGTGCTGCGAGATCGACGTTCCGATCTGCGTCTGCGTTGGTGTACCGGGCCCGCGCATCCCCATGATGTGTCAGCACGTGGAGCTGATCGACGAGGTGATGTGGTTCTTCCCGGAGCTGAAATTCGTGATGCGCCACGGCGCCGAGCCCTGGACCGAACTCGCGGTCAAGCTCATGCTGAAGTGGCCGGGGCTCTACTATTCGACCAGCGCCTTTGCCCCGAAGTACTACCCCAAGGCGATCATCGACTACGCCAACACCCGCGGCGCCGACAAGGTGATGTACGCGGGCTACTTCCCGATGGGCCTCACTCTGGAGCGCATCTTCGAGGACATGCCGGGCGTGCCTTTCCGCGACCACGTCTGGCCGAAGTTCCTGCGCGAGAACGCGATGCGCGTATTCAAGCTCGACGAGTAGGGCCGTGGCGCGCAAGCTGCGGATTGCCGTTTCGGAATCGGGCGACGAGGTAAGCGGCCTGCTCGAACACCCGACCGACGCGGACTGCCTGCTCGTGTTCGCTCACGGCGCGGGTGCGGACATGAACCACGCGTTCATGGAGGCCACCAGCCAGAGCCTCAAGGCCCTCCACATCGCCACCCTCCGCTACCAGTTTCCGTACATGGAGCAGGGTCGGCGCAGCCCGAGTCCACGCCGTGTGCTGCTCGCCACCGTTCGCGCCGCCGTGGCGGAAGCGGTGAGCCAGGCGCCCGATCTCCCACTGCTGGCCGGCGGCAAGTCCATGGGCGGTCGCATGACCTCCTTGGCCGCGTCGGAGGCACCGCTTCCCCGCGTCGAGGCCCTCGTCTTCTTCGGCTTCCCTCTCCACCCGGCCGGCAAGCCTTCCACAGACCGAGCCGACCACCTCGCCGACGTCCCGCTCCCGATGCTCTTCCTCCAGGGCACCCGAGACAAGCTCGCCGACCTCGAGCTTCTCGAGCGTGTCCACAAGCCGCTCCGAAGCCGCACCCACCTCCACATCGTCGAAGGAGCCGACCACTCCTTCCACGTCCTCAAGCGCTCCGGCCGCACCGACACCGAAGTCCTCGATGAGCTCGCCACCACCCTCCGCCACTTCACCGACTTGCTTTAGGGGACGTTCCTGGATGGGAAAGAAACTGAAGAGGAAGTTGACGATGCAGGAACGTCCCCTTTCTTGCGAAAAGCAAGAAACAAGAACGTCCCCTAAAGCAAGGTGAGGGGGCAGGTGTTCGTTTATGGGACGTTGGAGATTCCGGAGGTGGTGAGGGCGTTGTTGGGGCGGGTGCCGGCCGGGGAGGTGGCGACACTCCGGGGGTACGTGCGGGGGATGGTGCGGGGGCGAAGCTATCCGGGGGCCCGGACGCGTGCGGGAGCGGAGACGGTGGGGATCGTCTACGAAGGGGTATCGGGACGCGAGCTGCGGCTCCTCGACCGCTTCGAGGGGACGATGTACCGGCGCCGCAGGGTTCGTGTGCGCACCGGGCCGGGGCGGGAGGTCGCGGCCCAGGTCTACGTATTGAGTGTGAGCCACCGTCATCGGCTCACGGGCCGATCGTGGGATCGCCAGCGCTTCCGCGACGAACACCTGGGCGAGTACACAGCCCACTGCACCGCCCTCCGCCGCGGCCTGCGGGGCGGCGTTCGATAGAATCCGGCTACGCCCTCGGGAGGACCCATGGAGATCAACGGCATCGCCCACTTGTTCGTGACAGCCAGCGACTTCGCACGCTCGCGCGAGTTCTACGCAAAGCTCCTGCCGCACCTCGGCATGAAGCCCGTGCTCGACGGTGACGGCTTCTACTACTGCGTCGGTGGCCGAACCGCCTTCGGCGTGCGGGCCCCCTCCCCGGAGAACGAGGGCCAGCGCTTCGATCAGGGGCGTTGCGGGCTTCACCACCTCTGCTTCCGCGCCCGCACGCGGGAGGACGTCGACGCGCTCCACGACTTCGTGCGCGAGCTCGGCGCGACGGTGGTTCACCCGCCCGAGGAGGGTCCCTGGGCTCCCGGATACTACTCGCTGCTCTTCGAGGACCCCGACGGAATTCGCCTCGAAATCAACTTCGTGCCGGGCAAGGGCCTGCTCACCGAGGAGAAGAGCTGAGGCCGCGGACGGGAACCTCGAGCTCGCCTGCCGGATCGGCCGGCCGATCTGCACGATCTTTCGCAACCCCGCGAACGGAGCCAGCCTGCGCCATAATCGCGCCATGGTCGTGCACACCGGCGGGTGCCACTGCGGTGCGGTCCGCTTCGAAGTCGAAGCGCCAGCCGACCCTGTGGTCAACGAATGCAACTGCTCGATCTGCGCGGTCTCGGGCTACCTGCACCTGATCGTACCGGACGAGCGCTTTCGCCTGCTCCAGGGCAAGGAAGACCTCACGACCTACACCTTCAACACCGGCGCCGCGCGCCACCTCTTCTGTCACACCTGCGGAGTCAAGTCGTTCTACGTGCCGCGCTCTCACCCCGATGGCTACAGCGTGAACGCGCGCTGCATCGACCCCGGAACGGTCACGCGCCTCACGATCCGACCCTTCGATGGCCAGAATTGGGAACGATCGATCGATACACTGGGGAGCTGAGCCATGTCGGTCCACTCGGAATTGCAGCGCATCTTGGATGAGCTCGTCGCCTTCCTGGAACGCACCGGCGCGCCCGGCGGCGCCGGGTGGGCGCGCGAGCTCGAGGACGCGGCCACGCTCGGGCGCACCGACGTCAGCGGCGGTGCAGATCGCACCCTCAGGCTCCTGGAGGGCGACGCAGTGCCGACCTTCGCATCACCCCTGGAGATCGAGGAGTTCGCGCGCATCCAGGAGCACCTGGTCTCGCTCTGCCGCGTGATCCTCGGGCGCTGACCCATACGATCCTCGGATGCTGACCCGCAGCGCGAGGCGCCGCCCTGGTAGCATCGATTCGTACCGGAGATCCAGATCGAGCACCGCTACACCGCACCGCCCCGGGCCGCATGGGACCTCTACGTCGACCACGCACGCCCTGCGCGCCTCCAGCGGGTCCACTTCCCCGGCTGACGGCTGGGCGATCCCGACGGCCCGGCTACGGTGACCTCCGGAGGCCGCACCATGCACCGCGAGGATGAGCGCCGTCACTGGCAGACCCTCCCACGCGAGCGCCCGACACACGTCGTCACTCCAGGACCGGAGCAGGAATCCGTCTGGGACTACCCGCGTCCGCCGCGGCTCGAGCGCGTCACGGAAATGATCCGGGTGGAGTACGCGGGCTGCACCGTGGCGAGGAGCGACGCTGCGCTGCGCGTGTGCGAGACGGCCGGGCCACCCACCTACTACCTGCCGCCCGACGACGTCGCACGCCGGTGGCTCGAGCCGGCGCCGCAACGAAGCTTCTGCGAGTGGAAGGGCGAGGCGCACTACTGGCATCTGCGCGTAGGGGAGCGCTACGCGGCGAACGCCGCCTGGAGCTATCCCGAGCCGGAACCGGCATACGCCGCGCTGCGACACCACCTCGCCTTCTTCGCCGGCCGAGTCGATGCCTGCTTCGTGGGCGACACCCGGGTCGCGCCCCAGCCCGGGGGATTCTACGGCGGGTGGATCACTCCGGAGCTGGTGGGACCGTTCAAGGGCGAGCCGGGGAGCGAAGGATGGTAAGCTCGCGCGTGCGCCCAGGGTACGAGCGCAGAATGGTAGATTCCCCTTCGAGCACCTCCCTGGAGGAGCGGATGGACCTGGCCACGCGCTTTCGTACGGTCCGGCACGCCAGCGAAGAGCTGTCCGTGCCGCTCTCGCCCGAGGACTGCGCCCTCCAGTCCATGCCCGACGCCAGTCCCACCAAGTGGCACCTGGCCCACACCACCTGGTTCTTCGAGACCCTGGTCCTGGAGAGCCAGGTTCCGGGCTACCGGGCCTTCGACCCGCACTACCGGGTGCTCTTCAACTCCTACTACAACAGCGTGGGCGAGCAGTACACCCGCGCGCAGCGCGGGCTCCTGTCGCGCCCTTCGTTGGGCGAGGTGCGCGCCTACCGCCAGCACGTGGACGAGCGCATCCTCACGCTGCTGGACGACCCCGGGCGCGACCAGGCGGCGGTGGACGAGACCGTGGTACTCGGGCTCCATCACGAGCAGCAGCACCAGGAGCTGATCCTCACCGACCTGAAGCACGGGCTGGCCCAGAACCCGACGCAGCCGGTCTATCGCAAGGCCGCACCGCCCACCGCCGACGTCGCGACGGTTCTCGCGTGGCACGAGTTCGAGGAAGGACTCCGCACGATCGGCCACTCGGGCGACGCCTTCTCGTTCGACAACGAGCGCCCGGAGCACCGGGTCTTCGTGGCGCGCTTCGAGCTGGCGTCCCGATCGGTCACCAACGGCGAGTACCTCGAGTTCGTCGAGGACGGCGGCTACAGCCGACCCGAGCTGTGGCTCTCCGACGGCTGGGCGACCGTGCAACGCGACCGCTGGCAGTCACCGCTCTACTGGTACGAGGATTCCGACGGCTGGCACGCGTTCACCCTCTCCGGCCCGCAGCCGGTGCGTCCCGAGGATCCGGTCTGCCACGTCAGCTATTTCGAGGCGGACGCCTACGCCCGCTGGGCGGGTGCCCGCCTCCCCACAGAGGCCGAGTGGGAGACCACCGCGAGCGGGCCGATCGACGGCAACTTCGTCGAGAGCGGCTGCCTCGAGCCCCGCCCGAGCCCGGCCGCGAGCGGCACGCCGGCCGCGCTCTTCGGCAACGTCTGGGAGTGGACCGCGAGCCCCTACGTGCCGTACCCCGGCTTCCGGCCGCTGGCCGGCTCCCTGGCCGAGTACAACGGCAAGTTCATGAGCAACCAGTTCGTGCTGCGCGGCGGGTCCTGCGCTACTCCGCGCTCCCACCTGCGCGCGACCTATCGCAACTTCTTCCATCCCGACGCTCGCTGGCAGTTCAGCGGCATCCGCCTGGCCCGCGACCCGGCCTGAGTTCCAGTCCGACTGGAAACCTCCGGGCCTGCCTCAACCGGGGCCGGTTCGGCGCGCGCCTCTTCTAAGGATGGCGCTCCGCGCGCCGAAAAGTTCGATGACAGGTGGGGTGTCGGCGGCCGACTTGCACGGCGACGCCGCGCAGCCGGCCCGTCCTGGAACCTGTGAAGGGGTGAGCGATGGCGATCCGGCGCGCGTCAGGAATCGGATGGACGGCCCTGGTGGTGTGTCTCGGCTTGGCAACGGGCTGTGCGACGCAGAACCAGGCAGAGAAGCTGAATGACGGCGAGCAGGCCTACCGGGAAGGCCGGACCTCCGACGCCGAGCTGATCTGGCTGGAGAGCCTCGCCGAGGCGGAAGCCTACGGAGAGGACGACCCGCGCCTGGCGCAGAGCCTGCGAATGCTCGCCAATCTGCAGATCCAGCAGGGCCGCTACGACGAGGCCCGCCCGCTGCTCGAGCGCTGGATGGCGATCCGTGAGCGCCAGGGTGATGCCATGGACGGGAGCTTCGCCGATGGCGTCGAGGCGCTGGCCGGCATCCACATGGTGAGCGACGAGGCCCCGCAGGCCGTGGCGCTCTACGAGCGGGCGGCCGAGATCCGCAAGGACGACGCCGTACTCGACAACCTCAGCCTCGCCGACACGCTCGAGAGCCTGGGCCGCGCCTACGCGGCGGCGGGCCGCAGCGCCGATGCCGAGAAGGCCTTCGAGCAGTCGGTGGAGATCCGCGCCAACGTGCTCGGCGGTAGCGATCCGAGCCTCGCCAAGGGCCTCCACGCCCTGGGCGGCTTCCAGTTCCAGCGCGGCCACTACGCCGAGGCGGAGATGCTCTACCACCGCACCGTCGTGATCGTCGAGGACGGCGGCCAGTCCGACGAGCGCTTCGTCGCCCAGCTACAGCACGACTCCGGCGTCCTCCAGCGCGTGCTGGGCAACCCCGAAGACGCCCTCGACCACCTCCAGCAGGCGCGCGACATCCGCACGCGCCTGTTCGGCGAGCGCAGCGCCGAGACTGCCACCACGGTGAGCGAAATCGGCATGGCTCTGGCGGAGGAGCGGAAGCTCGACGCGGCCGAGGAGCTGCTGGTGTGGGTGCTCGAGCTGCGCACCGATCTCTTCGGCGGCGAGAGCGCCCAGGTGGCGGCCACGCTGAACAACCTGGCGCTGGTGCACCAGTATCGACTCGAGTACGACGACGCGGCCAGCCTGATGGGCCGCGCGCTGAAGATCCGCCGCAGCATCCCGACCGGCCAGGCCCGCGCCCTGGGCGCGCTTTACACCAACATGGGTGCGTTGAAGAAGCTGCAGGGCGACCCGGCGGGCTCAACCGCCGCGCTTCGCCAGGCGCTGGAGATCCAGGAGGGCAGCCTCGAGCGCGACCACCCGGAGATCGCCGCGACCCTCCACGATCTGGCCGATGTCCTCATCATGCAGGGTCAGATCGCGGAGGCCGACGCCCACCTGAAGCGCGCCCTCATCATCAAGGAGCGCGCCTACGGCGAGGACCACCCGCGCGTGGCGGACACACTCGCCGTGATCGGCGTCCTGCACACCTCGCGCAACGAGTTCGCCCCGGCCGAGCAGTCCTTCGAGCGTGCGCTCGCGATCTGGTCCGAGCATCCGCCGGCCGACCCGGTTCCGCTGGCCGAGACGCTCTCGAACCTCGCCCTGATCCGCCAGGTGCAGGGCCGCCCCGCCGAGGCCGTGGCGCTCTACGCCGAGGCGATCCCGCGCTTCGAGACGAGCCTCGGGCCCCGTCACCGCTCGACCTTGCGCGCCCGCTACAACGAGGCGGCGGCCTTCGCAGCCCAGGGCAACTACGCCGCGGCGATCCGACGCTACGAGGCGTTGCTAGCCGAGGAGGAGGCCGCGCTGAGCGCAACCGACCCCCACCTGGCGCGACCGCTGATCGGGATCGCGACGGTGCACTTCGAGATGGGCCTGTTCGGCGCGGCCGACGGCTACTTCCAGCGCGCCGTGACACTCCTCGAAAAGACGAACCCGCTGGAGTCTCGCGCCCTCGCCTTCGCCATCGGGGGCCACGCCGATTGCCTGGTGCAGCAGGCGCGCTACGCCGAGGCGGAGCCCCTGTATCGGCGCGGCATCGCGCTGCTCGAGGAGCAGAAGGTGACCAGCCTGCGCGAGCTCGGCGCGATGGTGGCGAGCCTCGCCTCGGTCCTTGCGCAGCTCGAGCGCTGGGAGGAGGCGAACCTGATGTACGCGCGCTCGCTGGACCTGCTCGAGAAGGCCTACGGTCCTCGGCACGAGCTGATCGCCCGGCTCCTGGCCGAGCGCGCCGAGGCCCAGCAGGCCCTCGGCCAGACGGATCTGGCGCGGGTGAGCCTCGAGGACGCGCTGATCCTGCGCCGCGAGCTGCTGCCCCAGGACGATCCCGCCCTGGCGGAGACGATGAACGGACTCGCCATCGTCCTGGTTCAGCAGTCCGAGTACGGCGAGGCCGAGGCCTTGCTCCAGCGCGCGGTCGCCATCCACGAGAGCCACCCGGGCGACACCGCCAACAGCGTCGCCTACGGCCAGACCCTTTCGGTGCTGGGCCGCCTCTACGCCCGGCAGGACCGCACGGGCGACGCCGAAACCACCCTGGCCCGGTCCCTCGCCCTACTCGAGCCGACGCTCGGCGAGCGCGCCCCCCTGGTGCTCGAAACCCGCCGCGAGTACGACCTGCTGGTCCGCGCGCGACAGATCGAGGGCGACGGCTGATCCGCAGGGACGGCGGAGCCCGACGAGGCGAACGGAGACGTCGTTGAACGTTCCCTTTCGTACCCGCCCCCTTTCTGGCGGCGAGGTTGAGGCGTAGATTCCAGAGCGGCGCCGAGCAGGAAGCCGCACATGAATGACATCGACAGCTGGACTGCGCCGTTCGGGCACCGGACGGTCACGGCGGACGCCGTCGCGACGTTCGCCAGCCTCACCGGAGACTACTCCCGGATCCATCTCGACCACGAGCTGGGCAAGGCGTCTCCCACCGGCCGCGGGTTCGCGCACGGACTCTTGAGCGCGAGCTGGGCGCTGGGCGCCATGACGCTCCAGACACCGGAGAGGATCGGCTGCGGCGAGCCCGGCGCCTACCTGGCCCGCTTCCAGGTCCGGTTCGATGACGTGGTGCGATTCGGCGACACGCTTGCGCTTCGATGTCGCGACGCAGCACCCGAGGAGCCGATCGCGGGCTGGCAGCAGCGCCGCAGCGAGTTCGCCTTCCTCGATCAGGAGGGCCGCACCGCCACCCGCGGCGCCATCGAGGTGCACGTGCGGGATCCGGAGAGGCCTTCCTCCCCGCTTCCGGCCGCAGCCGCGAGTCAGACGATCTGGCCCGGCGATCCCTACCGGCCGACTGCCGGGCCGGAGGTCTGGGCCGCGGAGGACGTTCTCGAGCACGGACCGCGCGGAGCCTCGCCGGTTCGCACGGTGACCGAGAGCGACGTGGTGAGCTACGTCGGCTTCAGCGGCGAGCTGAACCCCTCGTACCTGAACGCCCGCTTTGCCGAGCAGGCGCTCTTCGGCGAGCGCATCGCTCCCCCCATGCTCTGCTTCAACCTCGGCTTCTCGGTGTGGCTGCGCGAGCTGCTGAAGCTTCCGCTCGGTGGAGGCGAGAGCAGCGCCGGGCACCTGGGAGATCGCTGGCAGTTCGTCGCCCCGGTACGTCTCGGCGACACCCTGGAGGTCCGCTATCAGCCGCTCGGGCTGCGTCGGACGAGAAGCCAGCCGGCCCGCGGCGTCGCGACTTTCGGACTCCAGCTCGTGAACCAGCGCGAGGAGGTCGTCCAGCAGGGCGAGGTCGACATGATGCTTGCGATGAGAGAAGCCGACTAGATTCCGCGGACCCAGGTCGAGCAGGTCATCGAGCATGCAGCCCATCTCCCTGACGGGCGAGGCTCGCGCCCAGGCAGTAGTGGGGGCCGTTGCCGAAGCTGAGCCGATCCCACGAAAAGACTACGCGTCGATCCTTCGGTACTTGAGCCGGTGCGGCTGGTCGGCGTCGTCGCCCTTGCGACGCTTCAGGTCCTTCTCGTAGTCCTGGTAGTTGCCCTCGAACCACTCGACGTGGGAATCGCCCTCGAAGGCCAGGATGTGGGTGGCGATGCGGTCGAGGAACCAGCGGTCGTGGGAGATCACGACGACGCAGCCGGAGAAGCCGAGCAGGGCCTCCTCCAGTGCGCGCAGGGTGTCGACGTCGAGGTCGTTGGTGGGCTCGTCGAGAAGCAGCAGGTTGCCGCCGGTCATCAGCGTCTTGGCCAGGTGGACACGGTTGCGCTCGCCGCCCGAGAGGTGCTTCACCAGCTTCTGCTGGTCCGGGCCCTTGAAGCCGAACTGGCCCACGTAGGCGCGGGAGTTGATCTCGCGGCTGCCCACCTGGAGGCGGTCCTCGCCGTGGCTGATCGCCTTCCAGACCGTGTCCTCACCCTCCAGGGCATCGCGACTCTGGTCGACGTAGGCCAGCTTCACGGTCTCGCCCAGGCGCAGCTCGCCGGCGTCGGGCTTCTCCTCGCCGACGATCATGCGGAAGAGCGTGGTCTTGCCGGCGCCGTTGCCGCCGATCACGCCGACGATGCCGCCCCTCGGCAGCGAGAAGGAGAGGTCGTCGATCAGCAGCTTGTGGTTGTAGGCCTTGGAGAGACCCTTGACCTCGACGACCAGGTCGCCCAGCCGAGGGCCGGGCGGGACGGAGATCTCGACGCTGTCGGGGGCGCGCTTCTGCTCGTCGGCCACGAGCTGGTCGTAGGCCTTGATGCGGGCCTTGCTCTTGGCGTGGCGCGCGCGCGGCGCCATGCGCACCCACTCGAGCTCGTGCTGAAGCGTGCGCTGGCGCGCCGAGGTCTGCTTCTCCTCGACGGCCAGGCGCTTCTGCTTCTGCTCGAGCCAGGAGGTGTAGTTGCCCTTCCAGGGAATGCCCCGGCCGCGGTCGAGCTCGAGGATCCACTCCGCCGCATTGTCGAGGAAGTAGCGGTCGTGGGTGATGGCGACGACGGTGCCCGGATACTCCTGGAGGAAGCGCTCGAGCCAGGCCACGGACTCGGCGTCCAGGTGGTTGGTGGGCTCGTCGAGCAGCAGCAGGTCGGGCTTCTGCAGCAGCAGCTGGCACAGCGCGACCCGGCGCTTCTCGCCGCCGGAGAGGGTCGACACGTCGGCGTCCGCGTCGGGCACGCGCAGCGCGTCCATGGCCACGTCGAGGGTGCGGTCGAGCTCCCAGGCGTCGGCGGCGTCGATCTTGTCCTGGAGCTTGCCCTGCTCCTCGAGCAGCGCGTTCATCTCGTCGTCGTCGAGAGGCTCGGCGAACTTCGCGCTGATCTCCTCGAATCGCTTCAGCAGATCGCGCAGCTCGGCCACGCCCTCCTCGACGTTGCCGCGCACGTCCTTCTCGGGGTCGAGCTGCGGCTCCTGGGGCAGGAAGCCGACGCTCACCCCCGGGCTGGGGTGCGCCTCGCCGACGAACTCGTCGTCGAGGCCGGCCATGATGCGCAGCACGCTGCTCTTACCGGCGCCGTTGCTGCCGATCACGCCGATCTTGGCGCCGGGCAGGAACGCGAGGGTGATGTCGTCGAGGATGATGCGGTCGGGCGGGACCACCTTCCGCAGGTCTTGCATGGTGTAGACGAATTCGGGCATGGGGGCGGAACTTAGCGCATGCGGATGCGCCCCCGGAAACGCCCTCCCCCCGCGGCCCTGCGCCGTCGTGTACGCTTCCGCCCCAGGGAGAAGAGTCATGCCCAGCGAGATCGTCTACCGCAACTGTACGCTCTGCGAGGCCCACTGCGGCATCGCCGTCGAGGTCGATCGCCAGGCGGGCCGTGTCGTCACGGTGAAGGGCGACAAGCAGGATCCCTTCTCCCGCGGCTACATCTGCCCCAAGGCCTACGGCATGAAGGGCCTCCAGGACGACCCGGACCGGCTGCGCGCGCCGCTGCTGCGCGAGGGCAACCGCTGGCGCGAGATCGGCTGGGAGGAGGCCTACGCCCTGGCGGCGGAGCGCCTGCGCGCGATTCGCGACGAGCACGGCGTCGAGGCGCTGGGCAGCTACATCGGCAACCCTAACGCCCACTGCATGGGTTCGGCGCTCTTCCTGCCGGCGCTCCTGCGCGCGCTCGGCACCAAGCGCCGCTTCTCCGCCTCGAGCGTCGACCAGCTGCCGAAGCAGTTGAGCGGCGCGCTCCTCTACGGCGGGGCCCTCACCATCCCGATCCCGGACCTCGACCGCACTGACTACCTGATGGTGCTCGGCGCCAATCCGCTCGCGTCGAACGGCAGCCTGATGACGGCACCCGATGCCCCCCGTCGCCTGCGCGCGATCCGCGAGCGCGGCGGCAAGCTGGTCGTGATCGATCCGCGGCGCAGCGAGACCGCCGCCATCGCCGACGAGCACCACTTCATCCAGCCGGGCAGCGACGCCTTCTTCCTGTTCTCCATGGTGAACGTGCTGTTCGAAGAAGGGCTGGTGCAGCTCGGCACCGTCGAGCCCCACGTGCGCAATGTCGAAGCGCTGCGCGCGCTGGCCAAGGACTTCACGCCGGAGTCGACCGCCGCCACCACCCGCATCGACGCGGCGACGACGCGCCGGCTGGCCCGCGAGCTGGCCGCCGCGCCGAGCGCCGTCTGTTACGGCCGCATCGGCACCTGCACCCAGGAGTACGGCACGCTTTCGAGCTGGCTGCTCGACTGCGTCACCCTCCTCACCGGCAACCTCGACCGACCGGGCGGCGCCATGTTCCCGCTGCCGGCCACCGCCCGACCGCCTGAGGCGCCCCGCAAGACCTCACGCCTGGCCCATGGGCGCTGGCGCTCCCACCTGCGCGACCTGCCCGAGACCTTCGGCGAGCTGCCCGTCGCCACCATGGGCGAGGAGATCGAAGGCGAAGGCGGCGCGCCGCCGATCCGCGCCATGGTGACCGTCGCCGGCAACCCGGTGCTCTCGACGCCCAACGGTGAGCGCCTCACCCGCGCGCTCGAGGGCCTCGACTTCATGGTCTCGGTCGACTTCTACCTGAACGAGACCACCCGCTTCGCCGACCTGATCCTGCCGCCGCCCCCTCCCCTCGAGCGCAGCAACTACGAGGTGGCCTTCTTCCAGCTGGCGATCCGCAACGTCAGCAAGTTCTCCCCGGCGGCGCTGCCCCGCGCCGAGGGCCAGCCCGACCAGTGGGAGATCCTGGCCGAGCTGGCCGGCCGCCTGAACGGCGTCGACGCCACCACGGTGGACGAGCTGGTGTTCGGCACCGTGCTGCGCGGAGCGGTGGGCCCCAGCTCGGGCTGCCCGGACGTGAGCGAGGACGAGGCGCGCGCAAAGGTGGGACACCGGCGCGGCCCCGAGCGCATCCTCGACCTGATGCTGCGCGCCGGACCTTATGGCGACCGCTTCGACGAGAGCCGCGACGGCCTGACCCTCGATCGGCTCCAGGAGTCACCGCACGGACTCGATCTGGGGCCGCTCGAGCCGAGAATCCCTGAGCTCCTCAGCACCGAGGGCGGGATCATCGACCTCACGCCCGAGCTGCTGGTGAACGACACGGCCCGCCTCACCGCGAACCTGGCACGCAAGCCGAGCGGCATGCAGCTGATCGGGCGGCGCCACATCCGCAACAACAACTCGTGGATGGGCAACATCCACGCCCTGGCCAAGGGCCGAGAGCGCTGCACCCTGCTGGTCCACCCCGAGGATGCGTCGCGCCTGGGCCTCGCCGACGGCGGCCGCGCCCGGGTCCGCTCCCGGGTCGGCGAACTGGTGGCCCCGGTCACCGTCAGCGACGAGATCATGCCCGGCGTCGTAAGCCTCCCCCATGGCTTCGGCCACAACGTGGACGGGACACGCCTCGACGTCGCCCGCGGGCACGCCGGCGTCAACACCAACGTGCTGACCGACCAGGCGGCCGTTGACCCGGTCTCCGGCAACGCCGTCCTCTGCGGCATCCCGGTAGAGGTGGGGCCAGCGTCGTAGCTCAGGAGCCGGTGGGGCCGCGGCGGACCGGCTTTCGGAGTCGACCCCGAGCTCGGCCCCGGGGGCGCCCAGAACACGCCCGCCGCCCTCGGCTCGGACGGATTCGAGCCCAGGAAGGGCGACCCCGAAGGTCCGGACCCGGGCCCAGAAGCCGATTTTCCCTCGAGTTTTCCGGGGCTTTGCGGGACTTGACGGGGGTCGAGAATCCAGTTATTTATTGAGCTCGTTCAAATTGAACGCGTTCATAAAACTGGAGCCTACCCATGCCCGCTGCCCCGATCTCGGTCCCGGCCACCCCCTACGGGGGCAAGACCGACAAAGCCAGCCGGACCCGCGCCCTGATCCTGGAGACGGCCCTCTCCCTGGTCCGCGAGCAGGGCTACGACCGGGCCACCATGCGCGCCATCGCGCGGGAGGCCGGGGTTTCCCTCGGCAGCGCCTACTACTACTTCCCCTCGAAAGAGCACCTGATCCAGGCCTTCTACGCCCGCAGTCACGCGGAGCACCTGGAGGTGTGCGAGCCGATTCTCGCCCAGGAGAGGAGGCTCGAGGCGCGTCTGCTCGGTGTGCTGCGGGCCAAGTTCGACACCAGTCGCGGCGACCACCCGTTCGCGGTCGCGCTCTTCCGGAGCGCCGCCGATCCCGCCAGCCCGCTCTCGCCCTTCAGCGCCGACTCGGCACCCACCCGGGACGAGGCGCTGGAGCTGATGCAGCGGGTGATCGAGGGCTCCTCCGCGAAGCTCCCGCCGCAGCTGGCGCCCGAGCTTCCCATGCTCCTCTGGCTCTACCAGATGGGCCTGATCCTCTTCTGGATCCACGACGACTCGCAGGACCAGGCCCGCAGCTATCGCCTGATGGAGCGCACCTGCGCGCTCGTCTGTCGGCTGATCCGTCTGGCTGCCCTTCCCCCCCTGCGGCCTGTGGTGCGCGGGACCGTCTCCCTGCTCCGGGAGCTTCGAGACCCCGCGCCCACGCCCGCCCCCTCCGGAGGTCCCCGATGAACCCCGAAACGCGCACACTACGCAACGAGTTCGCCCTCGGTCTGGCCCTGTCGCTACTCGGTGGTCTGGCGCTCCTTGCCGGCGCCAGCCAGTGGGGCAGTTTCGGATGGGGGTTCGTGCTGGGCATCCCCGTAACCGTCGGCTTCGTCCTCGGCTACAACGCCGGGCCCGGCCGGGCACTCAAGGTCTTCTTCACGATCTTCCTGGTGATTGGGCTGATCGCCGGCGCCCTCACGATGCAGATGGCAGGGCTCCTCTGCGGGACGATCGCGGCCTGCATCATGATCGTGCCCACCGCGCTCGGCATCCTGCTCGGTGGCCTGGCCCGGCACCGGACGGGACGCAGGGCCGCCATCGCAACCTCATTGCTGCTCCTGGCCGCGTGCGGCGCCCTCGTCTACGGCGAGGCGCTCCTCGAGGAAGGCCGCGCCGAGGAGGAGATCACCACCGCCCGAATCCTGGAGATGGCGCCCCTGCGCGCCTGGGAGGTGCTCACCTTCTACGAGGAGGTCGATCTCGAGCCGCCGCTCTTCGCACGCATCGGTCTCCCCCATCCGCTGCGAACCGAGGGACCCATGACGCGAGTCGGTGACGTCACGCGCTGCATCTACTCAACTGGCTTCCTGAAGAAGCGGATCACCAGCTTCGAGCCCGGTCGCGAGCTCGCCTTCGAGGTGATCGAGCAGAAGGGAGTCGAGGACCGCTCCGTCGAGCTGCTGCGGGGGAGCTTCCGCTTCGAGCCGCTCGCCGACGGCCGCACCCGGGTAATCCTCAGCACGGTCTACCGGCCGTTGCTGGCGGCGCGGCCGGCCTGGCGCCCCTTCGAACGCCGGCTGGCCCAAGTGCTCCACGAGCACGTCCTCGACGGCATGGAGCACGAGCACCACCGCCGCGGCGTCGCGCTGGCGCAGCGCACCTCCGTCGCTCCGCCACGCCCGTAAAGCCCGCCCCTACTTCGCCGGGGAGAGGGACACGCGGTCGCTCCCGATCGAGGTCCAGAAGCGATCGGTGCGCTCGGCGTCGACGGGGACGGTCTCGAGTCGGGTCACCTGACCCCTCTCGACCTCTCCGACCATCATGATGTCGACGTCGAGCTCCGCATCGGCGCGCTCGGCCTCGACCCGGTACCAGACGACGAAGCCACCGTCGTTGCTGAACACGTCGACGATCGTCATGCGCACGTCGTCGGCCGACTCGCCCACGTCCACCATCACGGCGACCACCGCGTCTCGGCCTCTGTGTTCGCCGCTGAAGTCGCCCGAAGCGCGGATCGTCCAGACGACGCTCTCGGAGAGGAGGGCGCGCAAGGCCCGGAGATCTCCCCGGGCGGTGGCCAGCCACAGCTCACGGGCGATCTCGACGTTGCAGTCTTCCGGCACCGGGCCGAACTCCCCTCGGCGGCGCGGGCTCCGGCCCTGCCGTCCGCAGCCAGTGTACACCGCAGGGCTCGCCGGTGGAACGCCGGAAGCGCCGGGGGGTCGGCCGCGGGGCGCAAGGAAACGAGCCTTCCATCGGGCTCTTCCCGGAGCTCAGCTCGAGGCGTCGGTGGGGCCGTCGCGGAGAGACTCCTGGACGGTTCCCAGCACCGCGAGGTCCGAGACGGCCTCCCACTGCTCTATCCATTCGGTCAGCGCAGCGATGGGCAAGGGGCGGCTGAACAGGAAGCCCTGCACCTGATCGCAGCCGCGGCTGCGCAGGAACTCGAGCTGCCGTCGATGCTCGACGCCTTCGGCCACGATCTCCAGGGAGAGCTTGTGTCCGAGATCGATGATCGATTCGACGATGGCGCCGTCGATGGGCTCGCCCGGCAGATCGCGCACGAATGACATGTCGATCTTGATCACGTCGAGCGGGAAGCGCCGCAGGTAGCTCAACGAGGAATAGCCGGTCCCGAAGTCATCCACCGAGATGCGGAAGCCGAGGTCCTTCAGCGCGGCGAGGGTGGCGATGCTCGTGTCCGCGTCCTCGAGCAGAACGCCTTCGGTCAGCTCGAGCTCCACGCGATCCGGCTCGAGGCCGATCTCTTCGAGCGTTCGCGACATGAGAGCCGGGAGCTCCGGTTGCCTGAACTGACTCATGGAGAGGTTGATGGCTACGCTTAACGGTGTTCACGGAGCCTCGATCTTGGCAAACTCTTCGCACGCGTTGCGGAAGACCCAGGGCCCGAGCGGAGCGATGAGACCCGTATCTTCCGCGATCGGAATGAACTCATCCGGGCCCATCTCGCGCGCGTCGGCCCGCGGCATGCGAACCAGGGCCTCGACGCCTGCGACCCGGTTCTGCTGGATGTCGATCTTCGGCTGGTAGTGGACCTCGAGAGCGTCCCGCTCCAATGCCGCTCGCAGCTCGTTCTCGATGGAGAGCCGCGCCTGGCTCCTGGCGTTCAGGTTGTCCCCGTAGAACTGGAAGCGGCCGCTCACCCCGCGCTTGACGTGGTTCATGGCGACTTCCGCGCGCTCGAGCAGAAGCTGCGGGTCGCTCCCATCGAGCGGGAAGGTGCTGATCCCGATGCTCGCGGTGACGCAGATCTCGCGGCCCCCGACCCGGATGGGGCGCGAGAGGCTCTCGTTGACGCGGCGTGCGACGACCTCGATGTCGTTCTCGTTGCGGATGTCCGGGAGCAGGACCATGAACTCGTCGCCGCCGAATCGGGCTACGGGCTAGCCCTGGGAGGCCTTGTCACACTCCTCGCGCTCGGAGCTGTTGCGCGCGTAGTAATCGCTGGCCCGGAGCTCGCCCAGGCGCTCGCCTACCCGGCGCAGGATCTCGTCGCCGCCCCTGTGTCCCAGCGTGTCGTTGAAGCGCTTGAAGTTGTCGAGGTCGAGGAAGAAGATCGCGACGTAGTGCTCGTGGCGACGCGCGTTCGAGATCGCCATCTCGAGACGCTCCAGGAAGAGGTCGCGCTTGGGCATCCCGGTCAGGCCGTCGAAGTGGACGAGGTAGCGATTGGCGCGAAGGATGTGCTGCAGGCGGTGGGTCAGGATGAAACCATTGATGGGCTTGACGATGAAGTCCGTGGCGCCCACTTCGTAGGCGCGCTCGATCGATTCCCGATCGTCGACTCCCGTCATCATCACGATCGGGATCCGGCTCCGCGGGGCAGCTTTCGCAGTGCAACGCACGTCTCGAAGCCATCCATGTCCGGCATCAGGATGTCGAGCAGAACGATGTCGACGGGGGTCGCCTCGAACTTCTCGATCGCACCCTGGCCGCTCTCGGCCTCATCGACGCGAAAGCCCGCCTCCTCCAGATACGCCCGCACCACCGTTCGGAACACCGGGTCGTCATCGACGATCAGCGCCAGGGGCGGCGCCGAGTTCAGATCCGCGGGATCGGACTTGCCCAGGCTGCGAGGCTGGAGCAGTGACACGCTGTGCTGGATGTCGATGCGGGGCTTTCGCGATGTCGCCGCCACGGTCTTTCGATCCTCGGTCCAGGGCTCTCCCTGCGGACAGGAAGCAGCGAATCGGGCCACGCGGGCCGGGGGAAGCCCACGCGGTTTCTATCGTCAGAACCCGGATGGATTCTGAGGCGCGCCGGCCTCGAAGGGCCTCGTTCGCGCCACTC
>PVMS01038101.1_pt1 | contig 24803 bp, 25 predicted proteins | sample 1853461 | NCBI WGS metagenome assembly PVMS01 (sample SAMN08582032, study PRJNA380276) | Marine sediment metagenome, whole genome shotgun sequencing project. | isolation source: ocean sediment barecode stripped | collected 2017
ACCCCTTCCCGCGTCCCGCGAAGAGCGACCGAACACAGCGCGACGCCGGGCACGGCACAACGCCAGGCGGCGCGCACGACACCACGTCCCGGTGCCGGCTGACCGCTCAGCTCGACCGGGAGTGGCGACGGCTCCGGCGCGACGAGCGGGCCCTCCGCACCGCCCGCTCGTGGATCGGAACGATCCGCCCCGATGGGGCCCTCGCCTCCGTCCTCGTCGATCTCGACGACCTCCACGATCTCGTCTCGGCCACCGACCGCGCCGCCGATCGACCCACATCTCGGCCGGGACATCCACACGGGCATCGACCCGGAGCTCGCTGGGGTGACGAGATCCTCCTCGAACTCGTCGCGCTGGCACGTCACCAGCAGCTCGCCGGCCGCATCGTCCTGCAGCGGATCCTGCCGGGCCTGCTGTCACGGTCGACCCGCTACAGCGAGTTCCAGGTCGGCCACCGAACCGCCGACATAGTTGTCGCCTCGGCGTGGATGGCGATCCACGACTACGACCACGAGCGGCGCCCGCGGCAGGTGGCGGCCGCCCTCATCTCCGACGCCGTGTTCTCGGCGTTCCGTCAACCGCACCGACGGCGATCGGCGACCGAGCAGCTCCGGCCGATCGAGTCGTGGACCCGCAGACCCGCCGCCGAGCCGTCGGCGACGCCGATCGAGGAGCTCGCCACCGTCGTCGCCGAGGCACGGCTGAACGGGGTGGCCAGCGAGCATCTCGACCTGCTCCGCGATCTCGTCCGCACCGGCTCGTCGACGGTCGTCGCCGCCGAACTGGGGGTCACCGACCGCACGGTCCGCAACCGCCGGCTCCGCGCCGTCGAGCAGGTTCGACAAGCCGTGCTCGCCGCGTGAGCCGTGCCGATGATCACACGCCGGTCGCCGCACGCCGCGCGCCGATTGGGATGGCGGGCGAGCAGCTGGCGGATCGTGGGGCGATCAGGTCAGACCCGGTCCGCGAACTCGGCGGGCTGGGTGAAGTTCGGCCTGCGCTTCTCGAGGAACGAGCTGAACCCCTCCTGTGCGTCGTCGGTCATCGCCGCCGACGACATCAGTTCGGTCGCCAGACGGTACGCATCGGGCTGCCCGAGATCGATCTGCGCGTAGAACCCCCGCTTGCCGAGCCCCTTCGAGAGTGCGCTGCCGCGGCCGGCCCGGTGCACCAGATCGGCGACCGCAGCATCGAGTTGGTCGTCGGGCACGACCCGGTTGACGAGGCCCCAGTCCGCGGCGGTCGCCGCATCGATCGGATCGCCTGTGAGCGCCATCGAGTGCCCGCTTGCGGCCGATGGTGCGGGCGACGGCGACGAGCGGCGTGTGGCAGAAGAGGCCTCCCTTCCCACCCGGGAGCGCGAATGTCGCCGACTCCGCGGCGACGGCGAGATCACAGGTGGCGACAAGTTGGCAGCCGGCCGCCGTGGCCAGCGCGTGCACGCGGGCGACGACAGGCTGGGGAATCGCCTGCACGGTGTTCATCATCGTCGTGCAGACCTCGAACAGGTGCTGCGCGGCGGCAAGGTCGGCGCCGGTCATGTCGCCGAAGTTGTGACCGGCCGAGAACACCGGGCCCACCGCGGCGAGCACGACGCCGAGCGCGTCGCTCGAGCCGGCCTCGTCGAACGCGGCGGTCACCTCGAGCATCACGTCGAGGGCGAGGGCGTTGCGCTTCTCCGGCCGGTCGAGGGTGATGGTGACGACATCGCCGCTGCGGTCGAACAGCAGGTGCTCGTAGGTCATGGGTGAATCCTTCCACGGCCGATCGCAGCCGCGTCGACCGAGCGCCGTACCATCGGCCCCATGAAGTTCGGAATCATGTTCGCCAACACCGGCCACGGTTCGTCGGCCTCGGGTGCGAAGGCGGTCGCCGAGGCGGCCGAGGCGGGGGGGTTCGAGGCCATCTGGACCGTCGAGCACGTCGTCGTCCCCTCGGGATACGAGTCGAAGTACCCCTACGACCCGAGTGGAAAGATGGCGGGCGGCGCCGAGGACTTCGATCTCCCCGATCCCCTCATCTGGCTCGCATGGGTCGCCGCGCACACCTCGACGATCCGTCTGGCGACCGGCATCCTGATCCTCCCGCAGCGCAATCCGGTCATCACGGCCAAGGAGCTTGCGACGCTCGACGCGCTGTCCGGCGGCCGGCTCACCCTCGGCGTCGGCGCGGGCTGGCTGGCCGAGGAGTTCGATGCGCTCAACGCCTCCTTCGACGACCGCGGGAAGCGCCTCGACGAGTACATCGCCGTGATGCGCGCGCTCTGGGCGGGCGACAAGACGACCTTCACCGGCGACTTCTTCGACTTCGAGAACTGCATCAGCCGGCCCCGACCGACGAACGGGACCATCCCCATCGTCGTCGGCGGGCACACCAAGGTCGCAGCCCGGCGCGCGGGGCGACTCGGCGACGGGTTCTTCCCCGGAAGTGCGGCGATCGACGAGCTCGCGGCACTGGTCCCGGTGATGCGCGAGGCGGCCGACGATGCGGGTCGAGACCCCGGCGCGATCGAACTGATCGCCGGAGCGATGGCGGCACCCGGAGCGAAGATGGACCAGCGGATCGAGGAGTTGACGGCGCTCGGGTTCACCCATGCGATCATCCCGACCTTCCCGCCCGACCAGCTCGCCGACATCGGCCGGTCGCTCGTCTCCTCCTACGGCTGACCCCCGAGTTCATCCGCCCGGTCGACGCCGAGATTCTCGGTCCGAGACCCCGCGCATACCGCCGGAATCGGGACCGAGAACGGATCGGTGGCGGTAGGGCGGGTCGTCAGTCGAGGACGAGGGCGACGAGGCGGCCGACGCTCTCGGGCGGGAACGGCTGGTGCGCCAGCAGGCGGGCGTAGAACAGCGGACCGACGAGGACCTCGGCTGTGAGCTCGGGATCGAGATCGGCATCGAACTCGCCGGCGGCGATCCCCTCCACGATCAGTTCGACCAACGCCTGGCGCGCTCCACGACTGAACTCACGCTGAAAATCCCGAACCGCGTCGTCGTACCGCGCGGCACTGATGAGCGCCGGGAGACAGGCGGCCAGATCTGAGTCCCGGAGGTGAGCAGCGAGCGCTGCCAGCAGAGCCGCGATCCGCTCGCGAGCCGTGCCCTCGGTCGGTTTCATCACATCCTGCTTGAGCGTCTCGAGCACCGATGCGAGCAGGTCGAGCTTGCCGCGCCAGTGGCGGTAGATCGTCCCCTTTCCGGCGCCGGCCCGGTGGGCGATCGACTCGATGGTCATCGCGCCGTAGCCGACCTCGGCGAGTTCTTCGATCGCGGCCCGCCGGATCGCTTCGCGGGACCGCTCGATGCGCGGGTCGGGTTCGGTCACCGGCGACACGCCCGCCTCAGCCCACCCGGTCCGCGACGTCGGCCGGCGCAGCGTCTTGCGGTGGCGCCGGCCGGTACCCGCGGCCGGCGATGAAGACGGCGACGCCGACGACCGCCGCCAGCGACGCCGCCAGCGTGAGCGAGAGTTGGAAGGCCGACGTGAACGCGGTCCCCGCCTCGGCGAGCAGTGCGTCGCCGACGGGTGCGGGTGCCCGCGCGGCCACGGCCACGGCACCTCCGATCGACTCGCCGACGATGTCGGCAGCCTCGGGTGGGAGCGCGTCGAGCACCGACTCGTCGATCTCGTTGCGGTACGAGGCGTTGGCGAGCGAGCCGAGCGCCGCGATGCCTAGCGCCCCACCGACCTCCCGGGTGGTGTCGTTCACCGCGGATCCGACGCCCGCCTTGTTGAGTGGAACGGTCGACATGATCGAACCAGTTGCCGGCGCGACGGTGATCCCCATGCCGATTCCCAGCAGGACCAAGCCGATCGCGATCACGAGATACGCCGTCGCCGCATCGACGGTCGAGATCACCGCCAGCCCGGCGACGAGGAACACGAATCCGCCGGTCATCACGTTGGCCGGACCGATCCGCTCGCCGAGCGCCGCGCTGCGCGGCGAGACGATCACGAGCGCGAATGCCATCGGGAGGGTGGCCACACCGGCGTCGAGCGGTGAGTACCCCCGCACGAACTGAAGGAACTGGGTCATCAGGAAGAAGAACCCGAACATGATCAGGAAGGCGAACGTGATCACGCCTGTTCCGATCTGAAAGCCGCGGTTGCGGAAGTAGCTCATCGGCAGCATCGGGTGCTCCTGGCGGAGTTCCCAGAGTACGAATCCCACGAGTGCCACCGCAGCGATCACGAACGCGGTGACGACCTCGGGGCTGGACCAACCCTTGACCGGGCCCTCGATGATGCCGTACAGCAGTGCGGCCAGGCCGACGATCGAGAACACCGCGCCGAACGGATCGAGCGGTGTGGACTCGGTGTCCTTCGAGCGCGGCGAGTAGATGGTGACAGCGACGAATACGACCGACGCGGTCACGACGTTGACGAGAAATGCCGATCCCCACCAGTAGGCGGGGAACATCCACCATTCGGTGAGGAGGAAGCCCACGACGAGTGGCCCGAGCGCCGCACCGGCGCCCGCGAACCCCGCCCAGACCGCGATCGCCTTTGTCCTCTCCTCTGGTGGGAAGACGGCGGCGACGATCGAGAGCGTGGCCGGCATGATGAACGCCGCGCCGATGCCCATCACGGTGCGGCTGGAGATGACGACTTCGACGTCGTCGGCGAGCGTGCCGATGAGCGAGCCGAGCGCGAATACGATCAGGCCGCCCTGGAGCGCACGCTTACGGCCGAAGCGGTCGCCGATCGCGCCGGCGGTCAGCAGCAGCCCGGCGAAGACGATCGCGTAGGAATCGACGATCCACTGGAGGTCTGTGGCGGTCGCGCCGAGGTTCTCCTGCATGGTGGGGATCGCCACGTTGAGACCGGACACGGCCATCACGACCATCACCAGGCTGAGACACATGATCCCGAGCAGGAACCACCGGCGGGCGTAGATCTCCGGCTGCTCGTAGAGCATGATCTCTTCGTTCATACGGGACCTCGCTCGACTCGGTGGTTCAAACAATGAAACGGTTGCGTCTCGTTGTGGAACGGAAGCGTCTCACAACTCCACCCAGGACACAACCCCTCATCTCCTCAGGCGTTGCACTCACCGATGGAAACCCAAGCGCTCTATGTGCGCAACATCCTCACGAGAACGGCTTGCGCGGGGCGGCAGGGCGGTCTCACAGGCGGTCGGTGGCGAGGGCGCGGAGGCGCTTGTAGTCGACCTTGCCGTTGGCGGCGCGACCGATCGTGTCGACCACGATCACGCGGCGGGGTGCCTTGTATGCGGCGAGATGCTCACGGATGTGGTCGATGAGGTCCTGCTCGGCGAGATCGTCCGTGCCGAGTTCGGCGACCGCGACCACCATCTCTCCGAAACGGTCGTGGGGCACGCCGACGACGGCGAACGTGTGGAGGATCTCGTCGTCGATCAAGGTGCCCATTTTCTCCCATTCGCCCTGCTTCGACAGCGCGTTGAGCTCTTCCTGGAGGCCGCCCCACCCATGGATCTCGAGCACCTTGCGGTACGCGGGCGTTGATCCGTAGAACGAGATCTGCTGGCGTGTACCCGCGGCGGCCTTCTCGATCTGTGACTCGTCGTTGCCGGTGACGATGAAGGACGGACCGACGATCTCGAAGTCGTCCATCGACTTGCCCGCCTTCGCCAGCCCGCGCTCGAGGGCCGGCAGGGTGACCTCGCGGAGGTACTTCTCGGTGGTGAACGCGTGGCAGATGAAGCCGTCGCACACCTCGCCGGCTACCTCGGTCATCAACTCTCCGACCCCGGCGAGAAAGATCTTCGGCGGTCCGAAGCCGTCGAGGTCGCTCGCGGACGGCGCGAAGAACGGTGTCATCAAGGTGTGCGTGTAGAACTCGCCGCGGAACTGGAGGCGGTCATCGGTCAGCCAGGCGCCCCAGATGGCGCGCATTGCGAGGACCATCTCGCGCATCCTGGCCGCCGGTCGGCTCCACTCCATCGAGAATCGCTTCGTGATGCGCGGCGTGCTCTGGCTGCCGAGACCGAGCACGAACCTGCCGCCCGAGTATGCTTGGAGGTCCCACGCGGTGTTGGCGAGCGTCATCGGGTTGCGGGCGAAAGCGACCGCGATCGACGTGCCGATCTCGAGCGTCTCGGTGTGCTCTGCCGCCAGCAGCAGGGGGAGGAACGGGTCGTGGGAGGTCTCCGCTGTCCACGCGCCCGAGTACCCGGCCGCTTCGGCCGCTCTGGCGTTCTCCGCGGCCTTCGCGAGGTCGAATCCGATGCTGCCGTCTACCTTCATGGCCCCGAAGGTACCGCCCGACGATTCCCGGCTCTCAGTCCTGGTCGCGGAGGAAGTTCTGGATCTCCGCCGCGAGATCGTCGCCCGACTGCATTTCGAGCGCCGATTCATCGGACGCATCCGGCTGCGACGTATCGAACAGGGGCCCGTCACCGGTCGCGCTGTCGTAGATCTCCTCGAGCTGGTGCAGCATGGAGACATGGTCGGGGTTGTCGGCGATCATCGCGTCGATCTGCGATCGCTGCGCCGCAATGCCTTCGCGCAGCGATGCCGTCTCGATCGGGATCCCGGTGAACTCGCGGAATCCGTCGAGCAAGGCGATCGAGGCCGCGGGATAGTGCGTCGCCGCCAAGTAGTGCGGTACCTGCGCCCAGATCCCGAGCGCAGGGATGCGGCTGTCGTGCATCGAGTGCTCGAGCAGCGATGCCACGCCGGCGGGAACGTCTACCGAGCTGCGTGCGAACGTGACCGAATCGAGCACATCGGTCGATGGTGACGTACAGGAGAGCCGGGGTTCCCTGGTGTGCGGAGCGGCGAACGGGTAGGCGCCGAAGGCCGCCATCTGACGTACGCCGAGCGACATCGCGATGTCGGTCACCGACTTCGCGAAACGCCGCCAGGCCATGTCGGGCTCGGGTCCGGAGAGCACGATGAGATCGCGTCCGTTCGAGGCGCGTCCCGCACTGATCTCGATCGTCGACCACAGCAGGTTGGAGTTGATGCCCTCGCGGACCTCCATCGTGGGACGCCGCGCCCGGTAGTCGATGTAGGTGTCGTCGTCGAAGCGCACGATCGGCGACGCGTCGCAGCCGTCGACGACCGCTTCGGCTGCGGCTGCGCCCGCACCGCCGGCGTCGATCCAGCCGGTGAGCATGACGACGAGCACCGGCTCGTGCAGCATCGGCTCGTCGACCAGCCACTCGTATCCCAGCTCGGGAGTGCGGTCGGACCCGGTCATCCAAGTTCCTCCACGAAGCGCTCGGCGCGGCCTGCGGCGTCGTCGACCTGCATCTTGAACGGTTCGAGTTCGGCCGCGTTTCGCCGGCCGAGCGCCCCACCGAGATACCTCGAGTAGACGCCCTCGATGATGCAGGCGAGCTTCCAGAAGGCGAACGCGATGTAGAAGTCGAGCTGCGAGAGGTCGCGGCCCGACCGCTCGGCGTAGCGATCGGTCAACCGCTGCCGGTTCCAGAAGCCGGGAGCGGTTGTCGCCCCGCCCACCCAACTCGACTCGGGATCGTCGGGGCCGGTCCAGTACACGTGGAGGAGTCCGAGGTCGGCGAGCGGGTCGCCGAGCGTGCAGATCTCCCAGTCGAGCACGGCGACGACCCGGCCATCGTCGGCGACCATGCAATTGTCGAGGCGGTAGTCGCCGTGCACGATCGTGGCGGGTCCCTGGTCGGGAATGCGTTCGAGCAGCGCGTCGTGCACACGGTCGATCGCCGCGAGGTCGCGCGTCTTGCCCTGATTCCACTGCCCGTACCAACGTTTGAGCTGGCGCGCGATGTAGCCCTCGTGCCGCCCGAGATCGGCGAGACCGGCGGCCTCGATGTCTACATCGTGGATCGCGGTCATCGTGTCGATCAGTGATCGGCTCGCGTTGTCGCGGGCCTCGGGCGTGAGCGCGGCCTCGGCCGACTCGGCGTCGCGCAGAACGTGCCCGTCGACGAAGCCCATCACGTAGAAGGGGACCTCGTTGACGTCGGGGTCTTCGCAGTACCCCTCGACGGGCGGGACGGGAACGGCGGAGTCCTGGAGGCTGTGGATGATCCGGTATTCGCGGCCCATGTCGTGGGCGCTCGCGAGGACGTGGCCGAGCGGTGGGCGGCGGAGAACGTAGCGATCGCCGTCGGCGTTCGTGACCTTGAAGGTGAGGTTGGAGTGTCCGCCGGCGATCGTCTCGAACCGGAACGGACCGCGCGCTCCGTCGACGTTGGCTTCGAGCCACCGCCCGACCTCGGCGGTGCGTATCCCGGGGATGGAGGGTTCGAGGATCGGACTCATGATGGGTCCAAACGTAGCGAGGGAGCCACCGATAGCGTTGTGTCCATGGCAGCGATCGACGTGACCGACGAAAACTTCGAGACCGAGGTTCTCGACAAGTCGAAGGAGGTCCCCATCGTCATCGACCTGTGGGCCGAGTGGTGTGGCCCGTGCAAGACGCTCGGACCGATCCTCGAGAAGGTGATCGACGCCACCGACGGCAAGGTCCTGTTGGCGAAGGTCGACATCGAGTCGAATCCGGCCCTCAACCAGGCGTTCAAGGTGCAGTCGATCCCGGCGGTCGTCGCGATCAAGGACGGAGCGGTCGTCGACAGCTTCGTGGGCGCCTATCCCGAGCAGGCGGTTCAGCAATTCGTCGACTCGCTGCTCCCCACCGAAGAGCAGAAGGTGGTCACCGACCTCATCGCGGCGGGCGACGAGGCGAGCCTGCGCCTGGCGCTCTCGAGGGATGCCTCCAACGAGGATGCGATCGTCAAGCTCGCCGAACTGCTGATCGTCGACGGCTCGACCGACGACGCCCTCGTGCTGCTCGCCCGTATCCCCGAGTCCGACCGCACCCGTCATGTGGCGGCCAAGGCCCGCGTCGGTCCGGCACCCGACGACGACTACGACGAACAACTCGTGTCGTTGCTGTCGCTCGTGAAAGACGACGACGAGGCACGGCAGAAGTACGTCGATCTTCTCGAACTGATGGGCGCCGACGATCCGCGCACGTCCGAGTACCGGCGCCGCCTCACCGCTCGCCTGTACTGAGGAACCTCTTCAGGTCTTCCTGGAATCGCGCCTCCTCGGACGCGTAGCGGTCGCGGAGCGCGTCGGCCGCGCGCTCCCATGCCAGTTGCGCCGGAAGCTGAGGCTCGGTTCGCAGGTACCGGAGGCACGCCGCGAGGGCGATGAATCGTTTCGCGAGACCGCTCTCGTCGCCGTCGAGGGCGGCGAGGAGTTGGTCGGCGCGCCGGCCGAGCGCGGGTAGATCCCACAGCCGGAGGGCGAGAGCGATGCCGTCGGCCGTCGGCAACCCGCCGCGGCTGATCATCAGATCGGGACGTGGGGGAGGGGGCTCGATGTTCGTCGGGCGCATCCACACCGTCGGCCGTAGCTCGCCCATCTTCGACCCCTCCATCGTCGAGCGGAATCGTCGCCGCTCGTTCAGGTCGCGGGCGTCGGCCAGCGCCACGGCGGTCCACCACGAGCCGTCCCAAGCGGGTGATGGCGCGAGCCTGCCCACCTCCTGCTGCCGCCGGCGCTCGAGGAGGTCGGCGGTCAGGACGTAGGAGCTGTCACGGGCCTCGACCTCACCGGTCGCGGCGAGCCGCGACAACGCCGTTCGTACGGTTCCGGGCGAGATGTCGAAGAGCGAGCAGAAGTCGATCAGCGCGGCGACGGGGAGCTGTGGTGGATCGGAGCCGAGGAGCACCGAGAGGATCACCGAACGAGCGCTGAAGCGCCGCATGCCGAGCCGCATCGTGTACTCGGTGATCCCGACATCGACGATGCCGGTGTCGGTGCTGTGGGTGTTACCGATGTTGCTCACGATGAACAGATAGCGTAACGTGTCTGCATCGTCGCAGTCGCCGAACGCCAGACGATGGTCCCGCCCGGAGAGCAACTGCCCGACGTCCTGCCGACCGAGCGTCTCAACGAGCGGGGCATGGTGATACGGCCCCTGCGCGACGATCTGCGCCGCATCTCCAACAGCCGCAACGCGGCGGCGGTCGTGAGCACTTGGCTGCAGTCGTTCGGGGTCGTCATCGCGGCCGCCTGGATCAACACGTGGTGGTCTTACCTCATCGCGTTCATCCTGATGGTCCGCGGTCATGTCTGCCTCAACATCCTCTCCCACGAGGCTGCGCACCGGTTGCTGTTCACCAACCGGCGCGTCAACGACTTCGTCGGCCGCTGGCTGCTCGCCTACCCGACGTACCAGGCGATGCTCGCCTACCGGCGTGCCCACTTCGCACATCACCGCGACGAGATGGGTCCGGCCGAGCCCGACGCCGCCCTCTACGCGGGATATCCCGTTCCTCGCGACTCGTGGCACCGCAAGCTCAGGCGCGACGCCACCGGCAACAGCGCCTACAAGAACTTCAAGGGGCTCTACTACTCGATGCGCAAGGGGCGACGCGAGGCGTACTACATCCTCGCCGTGCAGATCGTCATGCTCGGCCTGTCGATCGCCGTGATGCGTCCGCTCGCCTACGTCGTGTGGATCCTCTCGTGGGCGACACTGTGGAAGGTCTCCAACCGCCTCCGGGCAATCGCCGAACATGGCGGGATGGAACGCTCGCCCGATCGTCGCCGCACCACCCACGTGATCCGGCAGCGCTGGTTCAGCCGATACTGGATGGTGCCGTACAACACCGGCTGGCATCTCGCCCACCACGTCGACATGGGTGTGCCGTGGTACAACCTGCCGAAGCTGCACCGGGAGCTCGTCGACGCTGGCTGGGTCACAGATGCGATCGTGTACCCGAGCTACTGGGCCTTCTGGCGGGCCTGCTCGTCGGGCGAGGCGGTCGCACCTGCCGCCGCGGACCGGTAGCGTTCGCCGTACCGACTCCCTCCCGTCGAAGCCTGCGCGCCTGTGCGCAGCGAGCACGAGGAGTCGATGGTGGAACCCGACTCAACATCCGAGTCGCCCGATCGGTCCGCGCCACCCGGCGACGGCCGATGGCAGGCCACGCTCGCAGCGTGGGTCACATGGTTCGGTCCGGCGCGTTTGGTCACTTCGGCCGCCGCTGTGCTGGTCGTGTGCGTCGGGCTGTTCTGGCTCGTCCGCACGTCGCCCGCGCCGACCGAAGCGGGTCTGTCGATGGCCACATCGATCCCGACCGTTCCCGCCACCTCGTCGCCGTCCGAGCCGAGTGGGCCGGTGTCGGTACACGTCGCGGGAGCGGTCGAACGGGCGGGCGTCTACGAACTCGCGGCAGACTCGCGCGTGCAGGATGCGATCGCCGCCGCGGGTGGCGCCACGCCGGAGGCCGACGCGAACGCGCTGAACCTGGCGGCCGAACTGGTCGACGGGACGCGGGTGTACGTCCCCGTCGCCGGTGAGACGCTTCCGGCCGACAGCGCCGGAGCCTCCGCACCCGCGGCATCGGCTGCCGGGCCGGTCGACCTCAATCGGGCGACGGCGGCAGAGCTGGACGTACTCCCCGGGGTCGGTCCGGCGACGGCCGCCGCGATCGTCGCCGATCGCGAGCAGAACGGGCCTTTCCTGTCGGTCGACGAGCTGACGCGCGTGCGCGGGATCGGGCCGGCGAAGCTCGAAGCGCTCGCCGGCCTGGTCACGACGTGATGCCAGAGCGGCCGAACGCGTCAGAAGAGTGTGTCGCTGATCATCACCGTGGCGATCAGCAGCGCGGCCAACACGCCGGCCCAGACGCCGAGCATCAGCGGTACGAGCTGCTTCCAGAACTCACGCCAGTCGGCCAGGGGGTTACGCGTGGCCCGCAGTGCGGCGATCCAGCCGACCAGCATCCACAAGGGGATCGAGGCGAGCACGGCGAGCGGGTAGGTACCGCGCTCGCCGAAGGGTGCGCCGACGAGCAGCAGCACGGGCGCCGCGAGCACGCCGCCGACGAGGCCGAGTGCCCCGCTCCAAGCGGTGTCGAAGAGCTGCAGCGACGCATACGCGATGAAGCCGAGGATGCCGGGCACGATGAGCGCGGCGATCGGTCCGCGCACCCGGATGCGGCCGCGGTACCAGCGCGGGCCCTCGACGAGCGGAGCGGAATGGAGCGGCGAACCCGCCTGTTCACGGGCGGAGTGGTCGGCGGTTGCTGCGTACGAACTCACGAGCTGATCAGCGTACGGTCTCGCCGTTGTCGAACGGGGGCATGGTGACGAACCCCGTGCCGTTGCAGGCGCTGACCCCGGCGACGATGCCGAGCGACCGGCTGGTCGTGCTCGTCGCGGCGGTCACCTGCTGCGCCGTCTGGTCGCGCTCGATTCTGGTGGCGATCGTCCTGGCTGCGGCGCTCGCAACCGGTGTTGCGTTGTCCCGCGCGCCGCTCCTCGCCCTGCTGGTGGTACTCCTCGCACCGGTCGGCGCCGTCCGGTCACAACAGGCGTGGGCATCGCTCTCGCCCGACGCGCTCGGCCCACATCTGGGGTGGGTGCGGCTGGTCGACGATCCGCAGCCCTACGCGTCGAGCACCCGTGTCATCGTCGAGGTCGACGGCGAGCGCTTCGAGGTCTGGTCGCGCGGTCGCGCGCAGCAGTTGCGGGTGCGACGCTGGCGCGGAGGTGAGTGGCTGTTCACGAGTGGCGAGCGGATCCGGCTCGACGCCGAGCGTGCCCACAGGGTCGCCTGGCAGCATGTCGTCGGCGAGTACCGGCTGGCCTGGGTGGGCGATACAGACGAGGGTGGAGCGGTCGCCCGCGCCTCCAACCGCGTGCGCGCCGCGATCGAACGGGCCGCGGGTCATCTTCCCGCCGACGACGGAGCGCTCTACCGGGGTCTGGTGGTCGGCGACGACCGTGATCAGCCCCCGGAGATGATCGCCCGGTTCCGCGCCAGCGGTCTCAGCCACCTCACCGCGGTATCGGGCCAGAACGTCGCCTTCGTATTGGCGGCGTGCGGTCCGCTGCTGAGGAGGCTCCGTCCGCTCGGTCGGTGGGCGGCGACGGTCGCGTTGATCGCCTGGTTCATGGCGTTGACCCGATTCGAACCTTCGATAGTGCGCGCCGGCACGATGGCCGCCCTGTCGGCGAGCGCCTATGTCACCGGCCGCGAGCGGACTCCGCTGCGCCTGCTCGCGCTGGCGGTCACCGGGCTGGTGCTGGTCGATCCGCTGCTCGTCTGGTCGGTCGGCTTCTGGTTGTCGGTCGGCGCGACCGCCGGCGTCACGACGGTCGGGCCGCGGCTCGCCGACACGCTGAGGCGATTCGGCGGTCTGGCGTTGCCGCTCGGGATCACGCTCGGGGCCCAGGTCGGGGTCGTCGTGCCGAGCGTGCTGGTGTTCGGCCGGCTGCCGCTCGTCAGCGTTCCCGCCAATCTGCTGGCCGTGCCGGTCGCCGGCGCGGTGATGCTGTACGGCCTCCCGGCGGGTCTGCTCGCGGGAGCGGTTCCACCGATCGCCCCGATCGTGATGCTGCCGGTGCTGTTCGGGACGCGTTGGGTCGACTCGGTGGCGATGCTGGGCGCCGCGCTCGAGCCGCCGGGCGCGTGGTCGTGGGTCGGCTGGGGACTCGTCATCGTGGCGGGTTGTGCCGCCTGGATGAGCGCATTCGTCCGCGGCGGGCGAACCGGCAAGAATCGGTCTTCGCATGGCTTCGCATCTGCTGACCGGTGACGACGAGTCGATCCTTCGAACAGCGGTCGCCGACCTCGTACACGAGCTGGTCGGCGATGGCGACCGGTCGATGATGGTCGACGACTTCGAGGGCGACGAGTACGAGCTGCGAGCGGTGGTCGACGCGGCGCAGACGCCGCCGTTCCTCACCGAGAAACGCGTCGTGGTCGCCCGATCGGTCGGACGCTTCACCGCCGGCGAGCTCGGACCACTCCTCGACTACCTCGAGAGGCCGCTCGACACGACCGATCTCGTACTCGCCGCAGGCGGCGGGAAGGTGGCCAAGAAGCTGGGCGACGCGGTCAAGTCGACGGGTACAGTGTCCAACACGGCACCCCCGACCCGGGCCAACGATCGGCGCGACTGGATCGCCGACCACGTCGCCGCCTCTCCGGTGCGTCTCGACCGGCAGGCCATCGCTCTGCTCGGCGAGCGTCTCGGCGAAGACGTGAGCCGCCTCGACGGCATCCTGCACACGCTGCAGAGCACGTTCGGCGAGGGCGGTGCCCTGTCGGCCGACGACATCGCTCCGTTCCTCGGCGAGGCGGGAGGAATCCCGCCGTGGGATCTGACCGACGCGATCGACCGCGGCGACACGTCGACCGCGCTCGAGATGCTCGGTCGCATGATGCACGGTGGTGGTCGTCACCCGCTGCAGATCATGTCGATCCTGCACGGGCACTACGCGAGCCTCGCCCGCCTCGACGGTGTCGATGCGAGCACCGAACAGGAGGCGATGTCGGCGACCGGCTTCAAGTCCGGCTTCCGGGCGAAGAAGGCGATGCAGAACTACCGGCGGCTCGGCGGTGCCAACGTCGGGCGGGCCTTCGAGTTGCTCGCGCAGGCCGATCTCGATCTGCGAGGTGGGCGCGACCTTCCCGATGACGTGGTGATGGAGGTCTTGGTGGCGAGGCTGTCGAAGCTCCGCCGCTAGTGCCCTGACCGCAAACGTTCGGCGGGGTGACGACGGCCAGGAACCCCGCTCGCGGCGTCCTCGTCCTCGACGTAGCTACGGCTATGCCTGCGTCCTCGTCCTGGCGACCGACGCCCCTGACCCGCCGTCACCACCACCAACGTTCATGGCCAGAGCACTAGTGCCCTGACCGCAAACGTCTGCGCTGTTCCGCCGGCCGGCTCCGCCGCGCGCGGCGTTGCGCCTCCTTGTGGTGGGGCAAGGCCAGCACTTCGTCGCCGCGCCTTGCGAGCAACGAACCCGACTCGACGTCGACACCACGAACGTTCACGGTCACGCCACCAGACGCGAAAGAACGCCGCATGACGGCGGCGTTCTCGTCTCGACCGGTCGAGCCGGTCTCCGGTGCTCTGCAGGTCAGACGGACGCGTTCTCGCGTTGGACGTTCTTGGTCAGGCGGCTCTTCATGCGGGCGGCGGTGTTCTTGTGGATGACGCCCTTCGACGCGGCCATGTCGATCCGCTTCTGGGCCGCCCGCAGCGCCTCGCCGCCGTCGTCGTCGGGGGAGATCTCGTTCGCCGTCTTGATGCGCGTCTTCAACTCGGTCTTGACCGCCTTGTTGCGCTCGTGGCGCTTGGCGTTGGTGATGTTGCGCTTCTTCTGGCTCTTGATGTTGGCCATGGTTGGTAGACCTGAATCCTTGACTAGGTGTCGATGGCATCGATCGTGCAGACAGGTCGCCGGACCTGCGTCGAACAGCCGTGAAACCCTATCGGCGGCGCATCTGACCGGCAACGTTGCGGGAGTCGTGTAGTGACGCACCGGTAGCGTTGGCGCGGCCATGGACCTCGGCCGCATCCGCAACTTCTCGATCATCGCGCACATCGACCACGGCAAGTCGACGCTGTCCGATCGCATCCTCGAGATCACCGGCGCGGTCGACGCCCGCGACATGCGCCAGCAGTACCTCGACACGATGGATCTCGAGCGCGAGCGTGGAATCACGATCAAGGCCCAGAATGTGAGGGTCGACTGGCGTGACCACGTCCTGCATCTCATCGACACCCCCGGCCACGTCGATTTCGGCTACGAGGTGAGCCGCAGCCTCGCCGCGTGTGAAGGCGTCGTGCTCGTCGTCGATGCTGCTCAGGGAATCGAGGCGCAGACGCTCGCCAACTGCTACCTCGCGCTCGAACACGATCTCGAGATCGTGGCCGCGCTGAACAAGATCGACCTCCCGGCGGCCGATCCCGAGCGGTACGCGGCGGAGATCGAGACGGTCCTCGGCATCCCGAGCGACGAGATCATCCGCATGTCGGCCAAGACCGGCGAAGGTGTCGACGATCTGCTCGACGCCGTCATCGAACGCATCCCGGCTCCGAGCGGTGATGCCGATGCACCTCTCCAGGGGCTCATCTTCGACTCGCAGTTCGACCAGTACCGGGGCGTGGTGTCGAGCATCCGCATCGTCGAGGGGCGGCTCGAGTCGGGCACGAAGCTGCAGTTCATGCAGGCCGGCGCGATCCACGAGGCGATCGAGATCGGAACCCGCCGGCCCGAGCCCACGCCGGTCGACGAACTCGGTGCGGGAGAGGTCGGCTACCTCATCGCGGGGATCAAGGACGTCGGCGATGCACGGTCCGGCGAGACCATCACGACGGCGTCGGGCGGTGCCGACTCGGTACTCGCCGGGTACCGCGATCCCAAACCGATGGTCTTCTCCGGCCTGTTCCCGATCGATGGTGACGACTTCGAGACCCTGCGCGAGTCGCTGGAGAAGCTCAAGCTCAACGACGCGTCGATCACCTACACACCCGAGTCGTCGGGCGCCCTCGGCTTCGGCTTCCGCTGCGGATTTCTCGGCCTGCTGCACATGGAGATCGTCAAGGAGCGGCTCGAGCGCGAGTTCGGGCTGGCGCTGATCGCCACCTCCCCGAGCGTCGAGTACAGGCTCACGCGCACCGACGGCACCCTCATGGTCGTCGACAACCCGGCCGACCTCCCCGAGGCGCAGAAGATCGAGTCGATCGAGGAACCGATCTTCCGGCTGTCGATCATCACGCCCAGCGAGTACACGGGCACGATGATCGAGCTGTGCCAGAGCCGGCGCGGCGAGATGAAGACGATGGGGTACATCTCCCCCGAGCGTGTCGAGCTCGTCTACGAGGTGCCGCTCGCCGAGGTGGTCATCGACTTCTTCGATCAGATGAAGTCGCGCACGCAGGGCTACGCCAGCCTCGACTACGAGTTGGCCGGCTACAAGCCGTCGAACCTCGTCAAGGTCGACCTGCTGCTCAACGGCGTACCCGCCGACGCGTTCAGCACGATCGTGCACCGCGATGCCGCGTACGAGTACGGCCGCCGGATGTGCGAGAAGCTCAAGGAGTTGATCCCACGGCAGATGTTCGACGTGCCGATCCAGGCGGCGATCGGAGGGAAGGTGATCGCGCGGGAGACGGTCAAGGCGAGGCGCAAGGACGTGCTCGCCAAGTGCTACGGCGGCGACATCACCCGCAAGCGCAAGCTGCTCGAGAAGCAGAAAGAGGGCAAGAAGAAGATGAAGTCGATCGGTCGCGTCGAGGTGCCGGGCGACGTCTTCATCAACGCCCTCAAGCTCGACGACTGATGTCCGGCTCGGTGACACCGTCGATCATCGACCGGAGCACCGACTCGTGAGCAGCGCGTTCCGCTCCCTCCGCTACCGCAACGCCCGCCTGTTCTTCGGCGGGATGGCCGTCTCGAACGTCGGCACGTGGATGCAGATGACGGCGATGGCGCTGCTCGTCTTCCGGCTGACCGGCGAGGCGACGGCGGTCGGGATCACTGTCGCATTCCAGTTCCTGCCGATGCTGCTGCTCGGTGCGTGGGCCGGCGCCGTCGCCGACCGGCGCGACCGCCGGCGGATGACGATTCTCACGCAGAGCCTCCTCGCGGTACAGGCGCTCTTCCTCGGCGCGCTCGACCTGTCCGGTCTGATCAACCTGCCGATCATCTACGGCCTGTCGTTGCTGCTCGGCCTCGTGAACGCATTCGACAATCCGGCGCGGCGGGCCCTCGTCACCGAGTTGGTCGAGCCCGAGTTGATCCCGAACGCCACGTCGTTGAACACGGCGGTGATGACCGGGTCGCGCATCTTCGGGCCCGCGCTGGCGGCGCTCCTCGTCGGCACGATCGGGACAGCGTGGTGTTTCATCGGCAACGGCGTCAGCTATGTGGCGGTGATCGGCTCGCTCGTCGCCATCCGCCCGTCGGAGATGTTCCACATGCCGCGGCGGCCGCGCGGCGGTCAGCCGGTGAGAGACGCGCTGCGCTTCCTCGGGAGCCGACAGGACATGCTCGTGATCCACATCGTGTTGGTGATCGTGTCGACGTTCGCCTTCAACCACATGGTGTCGCTGCCGAAACTCGCCTCGGAGGAGTGGGGTGGCGACGGGGCGTTCGGCCTCGTCCTCGCGGTGACCTCTATCGGGTCGCTCACCGGCTCCCTGCTGACGGCGCGACTCCACCGCGTGTCGTTGCGCTGGTTCATCGCGATGGTCTTACTCCTCGGTATCGCCGGTTTCCTCCTCGCGTGGGCGCCGTCGATCTGGATCGCGTTCATCTGGGCCGTTCCGTTCGGTGTCGGTGGCGCCGGGTTCATCACGGCCGCCAACGCGCTGACCCAGCAGGCTGCACCGTCCGACATGCGCAGTCGGCTGATGGCGTTGCAGGCGGTCGCGTTCATCGGATCGACACCGATCGGTGGGCCGATCACCGGATACATCGCCGATACGTTCAGCGCTCAGTGGTCGCTCGCGTACGGCAGCATCATCGCCGTCATCTGTGCGATCTCGGCTGGCACGTACCTGCGCCTCCGGCGACCGCAGGTGCGACCGGTACCAAGCCCCGAAGGATCGGTAGTCTGACCATCGGGATGCTCGATGAGCGGAAGACCGCGATTCTCGCGACGGTGGTCCAGGAGTACATCTCCACGGCCCAGCCGGTCGGTTCGGGCCACGTCGCGTCCGCTCCCTCGGTCGGTGTCTCGTCGGCAACCGTCCGCAGTGAGATGGCCCAACTCGAAGCCGACGGCTACCTCGTCCAACCGCATACGTCGGCGGGGCGCGTCCCCACCGACAAGGGCTACCGGTTCTTCGTCGATCACCTCGCGTCGCCCGAGCGGCTCGACAGCAGCACCACCCGACAGGTGGGAGAGTTCTTCTCGTCCGCCGATGGTCGCCTCGAGGAGCTGTTGCACCAGACGTCCGACCTGCTCGCCGCTCTCACCAACAGCGCCGCGGTCGTCGTGGGTCCCAAGGCCGAGGCCGCCGCGGTCAAGAACATCCAGATCGTCGCCCTGTCGCCGACCACCGCCACCGTGGTAGTGGTCCTCGCCAACGGCTCGGTCCACAACGTCACGCTCGAACTCGGCGACAGCGACGACGATGTGAGGCTCTCGGCGGCGGGAGCTCATCTGTCGGCCGAACTCGACGGGAGCCCACTCGGGGCGGTCCACCGGGTGAGCCCGACCGGCGACGCGCCGGTCGACCGGTTGTGCGCCGACGCGCTCGGTGCGCTCCTGGCCGCAGCCGAGGGCGATCAGGCCTACACGGGTGGTGTCTCGGCGGTCGCCCAGGCATTCGACGCTGTCGAAGTGGTGCGCACCGTGTTGCAGACCCTCGAGCAGCAGTTCGTCGTGGTGTCCCTGGTGAGCGACATCGTCAACCGCGGGATGTCGGTGGCGATCGGAGTCGAACACGGCGTCGAGCCGCTGTCGGCGTGCTCGGTGGTCGTCGCGCCCATCGTGGTCGAGGGCGAGCACCTCGGCTCGGTCGGCGTCCTCGGCCCGACACGGATGAACTACCCGCGGGCACTAGCCACCGTCGACGTCGTGAGCGAACAGCTCGGGCACCGTATCGAGGAGGGATGACGCCGGGGGTGTGCCGGGGGTCGCTGTCCACATCCGGGTGATCTCACGGCATCCTGTATGCGATCATGGCTGACTTCTACGAACTCCTGGGGGTGTCGCGCAACGCCTCCGGCGAGGAGATCAAGCGGGCATACCGCAGGCGGGCGCGAGAACTGCATCCCGACGCGAACTCGGGCGATGCAGGCGCCGCCGAGGAGTTCAAGGAACTGGCCCGGGCCTACCAGGTGTTGTCCGACCCCGATCAGCGCGCCCGCTACGACCGCTTCGGTGAGGCCGGGGTCGGTGGTGCGTCGGCGGGCGGGCCGAGCGCCGAAGACATCTTCGGGGGTGGGCTCGGCGACATCTTCGAGACGTTCTTCGGCGGTGGTGGCGGAAATCCCTTCGGTGGTGGACGAGGTCGGGGAGCGACCGGTCCGCCGCGCGGTCAGGATCTCGAGGTCGTGGCCGACCTGTCGTTCGAGCAGGCCGTCTTCGGCGATCAGATCACGGTCGAGATGAAGCTTCCGTCGCGATGCGACGACTGCGGCGGCACGGGAGCCGGCGAGGGTACGCAGCCCGTCACGTGCAGCGATTGCAGCGGCAGCGGCCAGGTGCAGCGAGTCCGCCAGAGCATTCTCGGCCAGATGGTCACCGCCACCACGTGCGGGCGCTGCGGGGGGCTCGGCCAGGTGATCACCACACCGTGTGCGACGTGTCGCGGCGAGGGTCGGGTCACCGTCGACAAGTCGTACCAGGTCGATGTGCCGGCGGGGGTCGACTCCGGTTCCACCCTGCGGCTCACCGGTCGCGGCGCTGTCGGTCCGCGCGGCGGGGGGAGCGGGCGATCTCTACGTTCACCTGCGGGTCACGCCACACGAGCGTTTCACACGCGACGAACACGATCTGATCACCGAGGTGCCGATCTCCATCGCCCAAGCCGCGCTCGGTACGTCGATCACCCTCGAGACGCTCGGCGGCGACGAGGATCTCGTCATCCCGGCGGCCACCCAGCCCGGCCGCGAGTTCGTGCTCCGCCAACGCGGGGTGCCGCGACTGCACGGGCGGGGTCGTGGCGATCTCCGGGCGATCGTGCGAGTCGAGGTGCCGACCCGTCTGTCCGACGACGAGATCGATCTGCTCTCGCGCTTCGCGGAGGGCCGTGGCGAGTCGGTCGGCAACGGCAAGGAAGGCCTGCTGTCTCGGATCAAGTCCGCCTTCACCTGATCGCGCTGCCATGGTCGCCGCCGACGATCTGACGCTCCGTCGCTCGAGCTCGGCGCACGTTTTCGTCGCCCCCGAACAACTCGACGGAACGATCACACTCGACGAGGCGACCGAACGCCATCTCGATCGTGTGCTGCGCCTCCGCGACGGCGAGCCCGTGTCGATCACCGACGGAGCGGGACGATGGCGGCAGACCCGACTGCTTCGCGGCGTGGCGGGGATTCGTCTCGAACCCGCGGGCGACGTACGCGACTACGAGCAGCACATCTCGCTCACACTCGCGGTGGCCATGCCGAAGGGCGACCGTCTCGACCAACTCGTGCAGATGACGACCGAAGCCGGCATCGATGCATTGGTGCTGCTCCACTGCGAGCGGTCGGTCGTGCGGTGGAAGCAAGATCGTGTCGACCTACAACGTTCGCGTCTGCAGTGCATCGCCGACGAGGCCTGCCGTCAGAGTTGGCGGGTGTGGCGCGTCGATGTCGAGGGACCGGTCGCGGCGAGCACGATCCTCGCCGACGCGGCCGCGGCCGAACCCGGTGGCCGGCCGATCGACGCCCGCGACACGCTGGTCGCGATCGGCCCGGAGGGGGCTGGTCCGACAGTGAGCTCGAGTCCGCCGCCGACCGGGTCGATCTCGGTCACACCGTGCTGCGAACCGAGACCGCGTCCATCGTTGCGGCCGCGCTGATGGTGGCTGCGCGACGATCGGAGGCCGGATGAGCGATTTCGATGACCGGGCCGCGGCGTTCAACCGGCGCGTGGGTGAGTTGCTGCGCGAGGTGCGCAAGCAACGCCGACTGTCGCTGCACGAGGTCGAGGCGCAGAGCGACCACGAGTTCAAGGCCTCGGTGGTCGGCGCTTACGAACGCGGCGAGCGTGCGCTGTCGCTGCCGCGCCTCGACCGCCTCGCGGACTTCTACGAGGTGCCGATCGGCCGCCTGCTGCCCGGGATGCGCGACGGCACCACCGCCGCCGACGACGCGTCGCGCGAAACGGCCCGGCTCACGATCGATCTCGTGGTGCTCGCGGGGCTCGACGGCGAGAGGTTCGAGACGCTGCGCCGCTTCCTTCGCTCGGTGCAGGTGGAGCGACGCGACTTCCGCGGGCATCAGATCGCGGTGCGCGACACCGACCGATCGGCGATAGCTGCGGTCCTCGACGTCCCGGTCGAGGAGTTGGGCGACCGCTTGGCGCTGCACGGCCTGCTCGGATGACCATGTTCGGTGTCTACATCCACATCCCGTTCTGTGCGTCGAAATGCGACTACTGCGCGTTCGCGACGTGGACCGATCGGCACCACCTGACCGACGTCTACCTCGCCGCGGTGCGCCACGAGATCGCGGCAGCGGTCGACGAGGGCATGCCGGTCGCGGACACGATCTTCGTCGGGGGCGGAACGCCGTCGATGGTTCCCGGAGAAGACCTCGCGGCGCTCATCGCGACCGTTCCGAGTGTCCGCGGCGCCGAGGTGACGGTCGAGTGCAACCCCGACGACGTCACCGGGGAACTGCTGCGCGCACTCACCGATGGTGGTGTCAACCGGATCAGCCTCGGCGTGCAGTCGATGTCGCGCCACGTGCTCACCGCCCTCGGTCGCACTCACGATCCGGAGAACGTGGCGCGCGCCGTCGATGCGATCGGGGCCGTCGGCCTGGCCAGCTTCAACCTCGACCTCATCTACGGGACGGTGGGGGAGTCGCTCGCCGACTGGGAGCACACGCTGGACGCAACGCTTCGTCTCGATCCACCACACGTGTCGGCCTACGGGCTCACGGTCGAGGCGGGCACTCCGCTCGCGGATGATCCCGACCGCCATCCCGACGACGATGTCCAGGCCGACGAGTACGAACTGGCCGACGAGATGCTCACCGAGGCGGGCCTCGCCAACTACGAGGTGTCGAACTGGGCGCGCACCGGCCACGAGTCACGGCACAACCTCCTGTACTGGCACCAGGCCGACTACCGAGGATTCGGGTGTGCCGCGCATTCACACCGCGGCGGGCGCCGTTGGTGGAACGTGCGGACCCCCGACCGCTACGTCGATCTGATCGAACGAGATGAGTCGGTCGAGGCGGCCTCGGAAGAACTGGACGACGAGACGAGGCGGTCCGAGGGACTGCAACTCGTACTGCGCACGCGCGACGGGGTTCCCCGCGGGGCATTCGATCCGAGCGAGTTGGAGACACTCACCGGGATCCTCGAACCGCATCCGACCGATCCGCAACGCGTCGTGCTCACGAGGCGTGGACGTTTGATGGCGAACGACGTCTCGGCGCGGATGCGCTGACGCGCGTCGGGTGCCCTACGCGTCCTTGGGAGGGCGGTAGAAGACCCCGAGCAGCAGCGCAGCCGCGAGGAGACCGCCGCCTGCGGAGATCGCCAGCCCGACGTATCCGTCGAGATCGTCGGCGATACCGAGCGCGTGGTCGACCGACCATTCGCCAGGACCGAGCATCGCCAGGGAGGTGGCGGTCACTGCGAGGACGAAGACGTACTCCCAGCCCTCCTTGACGATGAAGAAGCCGTTGTCCAGGTGGACGGTCACCGCGGCGACCACCATCAGGCCGACGAAGCCGAGGGCGGCGAAGCTGGTGAGGAAGCCGGCGGCGAGGAAGAGGCCGGCGGAGATCTCGCCGCCCGCCGCGAACCAGGCGTGCATCCTGCCCGGACGCATGCCGATGCTGTCGAACCATCCGGCGGTGCCGCCGATGCCGCCCTTGATCTTGTTGACGCCGTGGGCGACCATCGTCAGCCCGAGAGCGACGCGCAGCATGAGCAGTGCGAGATCGACTTCGTCCATCGGTTCTCCTCGTCGGGTGGGCTATGGCCGGCTGCCGCCTCGGGTCAACGAGATCGTTGAACACCTTGGCGACCTTGGCCGAAAGGTAGTCGCCGTAGGTGCCCTCCCATGCGATCGGGTCGCCCTCGTCCCACCGTTCCGGCGCCTCGCCGATGGCATCGATGGGGAGCGTCGGGACCGTCGCGTCCCAGGAGGGGTCGAAGAAGTACGGGAACGACAGGCGTGCCGAGTCCGAGGTGTTCCTCACCCGGTGCGGGGTCGACCGGTACCGACCGCGGGTGAGGCGTTCGAGCATGTCGCCGATGTTGCAGACGAGTACCTCGGGATGCGGGTTGACCGCGATCCATGTGCCGTCGCGGCGGCGCACCTCGAGCCCGCCGTGCTCGTCCTGGGCGAGCAGCGTGAGGAGTCCGTAGTCGGTGTGCTCGGCGACTCCCCAGGTCGTGTCGGTGGCCGAGTGGGGCGGGTAGTGGAATATCCGGAACAGGATCGTCGGGTCGGCGGTGAGGTTGCGGACGAACCAGTCGGGCCCGAGTCCGAGTGCGATCGCGATGGCCGACATCACGGCGTCGGCGACGGGACGGAGCGCGTCGAGCCAAGCGATCACCGCCGGTCGGAGTCCGGCGGGTTCGTCCGGGTAGAGGTTGGCGCCGTGGAGGAGCGAGCCGTCGATCACCCGCTGGTGCTCGGGCGGATGATCGATCCCGAAGTAGAGGCCTTCCTTCCCGTCCGGGCGCCCAGCGGTCACTTCGCCGTAGAGCGGGAACCAGCCCCGCCAGGCGCGCCCGCCCCTCTTCATCGAGATCTCGGACTTCACCTCGTCGGGAAGAGCGAAGAACGCGCGGGCCTCTCGGTCGAGGTCGCGGAGCAGTGCGGGGTCGAGGCCATGACCTACGACGCCGAAGAAGCCGATCTCGCGGCAGGCCCCATCGAGGTCGGCCACGGCTCCGGCGCGCCCGTCTCCGCCGGGCATGAAGCCCGAGATGTCGATGATCGGCAGGTGGGCGGCCGCACTCACAACTGGTATCGTACGGCGCCGTTACGGGCGCGTAGCTCAGTTGGTTAGAGCGCTACCATGACACGGTAGAGGTCCCGGGTTCGAATCCCGTCGTGCCCACGAAGTACCTGCTCATAGCGTATTTCTACGGCTCCCACACCGCAACATAGGTCTCTGAATTCGTCAGGGACACATACCGCACGAGTGAGGGAGCATGGACATTTTCGAGGCAGAGCTGCTGGCGTTCGCAGATGACTGGGCCTTGCAGGGCAAGAGCCAGAGCACGGTTGAGGGGTATTGCGCACAGATTTGGAAGTACCACCAGTGGTGCCTGGACGAGGGGTTGCAACGACGATCTGGCGGGCATGACTCGGGCCGCCTTCATTTGGAGAGGCGGCGAATGTTACTGCTGGGACGATTCCGCGCAGACCTGGTTCCCCACAATAT
>PVMS01043843.1_pt1 | contig 24770 bp, 20 predicted proteins | sample 1853461 | NCBI WGS metagenome assembly PVMS01 (sample SAMN08582032, study PRJNA380276) | Marine sediment metagenome, whole genome shotgun sequencing project. | isolation source: ocean sediment barecode stripped | collected 2017
CCCCGGCGCGGTACCACTCAAGGCGCTGCCCATTCTGATACTCGTCGGGGTGGCATGGCGGGAATTGCACGGTCGCGTACGCCAGCTGATGGTAGGGGCCCTGGTTCTGTCTGCCTGTGGTGACGTACTGCTTGAATTAAATCTGTTTGCGCCGGGGCTGGGATCCTTCCTGGTGGCCCAACTGTGTTATGCCTGGCATTTTTTCAGCAGACGCGGGACAGGTGGACTCCCCTACCTACGACTGGCTCTGGTGCTTTTATTGCCACTGGCGGTGAGCAGTCAGGTGCTGCCCGAAACGGGTGACATGATGGTTCCGGTCGCCGTCTACATGAGCGTAATTACCGCCATGGGGCTAGGGGCGGCTTTGCACCGTAAGCCTTCCGCGCTGCTGTTTACAGGCGCCCTGCTCTTTATCGCATCCGACTGCATGATTGGCGTCAATCGCTTTGTCATGCCATTCTCCACTGCGAAGTACGCCATCATGGTGACCTATTACCTGGGTCAATTACTGATTTTGTGGGGGGTGCTCACCTCCGAAAATAACACCTCGACAGGACAGACAAAGTGAAGACCTCGAACGATTATTTACCACATCCCATCTTCGCCGCCGATGAAAACCGGGTACCGAGAGTACTGCTGGCCCCGCAGCGCTATATCCAGGGCAACGGCGTGCTGGATCAAATAGGCAACTACCTTTCTCTCCTCAATGCCAGGCGTGCGGGAATTCTGGTATCCACCAGGGGGCAGCAGGCAGACGGCGCCCGGGTGATCAATAGCCTCGAAAACGCCGGGATTGAACCTGTTATCAGCACCTTCAATGGCGAGTGCTCTCTCGATGAAATTAATTTGCACGCCGGGCATCTTGAGAGTAAGTCCGTTGACTGCCTGATAGCCATCGGCGGGGGAAAGTGTGTCGATGCCGGTAAATGTATCGCCTACCGGTTGGGTGTTCCAGTGGTCATCGTACCCACCCTGGCATCCAACGACGCACCCTGTTCAGCACTGTCTGTCTTATACACGCCCGAGGGTGTTTCCAGCGGCGTGGAGTTCTTCCCTGACAATCCCGCCCTGGTGGTGGTGGATACCGGTGTTATCGCCAATGCATCCGAACGCTACCTGGTCGCCGGCATGGGTGATGCGATGGCCACATGGTATGAGGCGCGTGTTTGTCTGCAAAATCCCAATGCCAGAACCACCACCGGCACCAGGCCAACGCTGGCATCGGCTGCGATCGGTGAAATATGCGCAAAGACGCTCTTTAGTGAGGGTCGATCCGCCGCCTCCGCAGTTGCCGCAAACCAGGTCACTGACGCCCTTGAAAATGTCGTTGAAGCCAATACCCTGCTCAGCGGCCTGGGTTTTGAAAGCGGCGGCCTGGCTGTCGCCCACGGTATCGCCCAGAGTTATACCGCGGTGCCTGTCGTTCACGACAACTACCTGCACGGTGAAATGGTGGCCATGGGCACCCTGACCCAACTCGTGATGGAATCCAAAGAGGAGGCCAGTCGAGTAGCGGAATTTTTCGCCGAGGTTGGCCTGCCCATCCACCTTGGTCAACTATCCCTGGGGGTGGACGACAGGAGTGCACTGGGTCTTGTGGCCGAGGCCACCATGGAATTCCCCTTCATCGGGAATATGCCACTAGCACTAACGCCTGAGTCTATCCTGGCGTCGATTATCGAGGCGCATGAGCTTGGCCTGGAAGTTGCACAAGCCATTGGCGATGTTGCTTACAAAAGGCTGCACACGGCATCGACGTGACGCTAATTCACAAGTTAGTGTCGTCAAATATCAATCTTATGCCCTCTGGAATCGCTAAGGTACGTGCTCTGTAAGATAAATCAGGGAGCCCGCTGGTGAAATATGTCCCTGCCATTATCTGCCCCACTGACAAAAGGCCGTGCGATCTATGAAAACCAAACAGTGTGTCTATATTACCGGCGGCTCCAGCGGCATTGGCCTGAGCCTGGCCAAACGCTACGCGCAAGACGGTGATGACATCATCCTGCTGGCGCGCAGCCAGAACAAACTGGATGACGCCGTAGATACCTGTAAAACGATCGCTGGAGGTAGCCGGCAAGTCATTGCCGGGGTATCCCTGGATGTAGCCGACATCAGCAACCTGCAAGCCAATGTGGACACTATCGTGCAAGAATACGGGCAGCCCGACCTGCTGATCCTCAGCGCCGGTATTGCCGGGAATAAAACTTTTCTGGATATGAGTTCTGACGAATTCGACAACATGATGACGCTAAACTTCTCGGCCAGCCGTGAAATGGCCCGTTGTGTATTGCCAGCCATGCTAGCGCGCCGCTCCGGGCAGATTGCCTTTATCTCATCCATGAGCGGCGTCATGGGCGTGTACGGATACAGCGCCTACTGCGCATCGAAATACGCCGTCACCGGATTTGTCCAATCTCTGCAACAGGAGTTGTTTGGCACCGGCGTCAGCGCCACCCTGGTGTGCCCTTCGGAAGTGGCCACCCCCATGATCGCGGCTGAAGCCGATAGTGTCTTACCGCAAACCCGGATGCTCAAAGACCTGGGCGGTACCCTGTCGCCTGAAAAGGCCGCGGACATTATCATCAAGGGCATCAACAAGAAAAAACCTGTGGTGATAACCGGTTTTGTCGCCAAATTATTCGACTTCACCAACCGTGTTTTCCCCGGGCTATTTCGGAAAATTACACAAGCCATTATTTGGTATTCCAGCCGAAAATGAGCATTACCAATACAAAGACAAAGTAACAGGAGACCCAAGAGAATGTCAGATAAAATTATTTCCCAGGTGGCTTTTTGCGCACTCAATGCGGCGAATTTACGAGACTGGTACCAGAGCGCCTTTGGTATGGTCAAGTCCGGGCAAATACTCAGCGCACCGCCCATGCAGACCGACAGAATTCAGGGTATTTCGCCAAATCCGATCGAAAAAATCTCCTGGCTTGTTGATCAGCAGGATTATTTTCAACTGGAATTCTTCCAATACTATCGCCCGAAATCCAAACCCAAACCCATCGACTGGCGCCCCTGCGATATCGGCTACAACATGGTGGGCATTTTCGCCAAAGATTACGACAAGGTATTAAGCCAGATTGCCGCGGTCAGCGATCGGGCATTACCCGCGCCAGTCGGCGAAGCCGGCGACAGGCGCGTCTGCCTGCAGGACCCGGAAGGCAACTGGGTTGAGGTGCGCGAGCGCGATCCAATGACGCAAATAGAAGGCGCCGATCCCTCTATCGTTCGCCCAGAACTGCTGTCCGCCACCCGGTTTATGCGCGTATCTGTTCCCAATCTGGAACAAAGCCGCGATGCCTTTGTGGGCGCTATGGGCCTGTCTGTGGTAGAAGATTTCCAGTTACACACGCCGGAGCACGAAGCCCTTTGGGGGCTGGAAGGTGCGCAAACAAAAACTGTTTTATTGCGCAGCCGTAATTTTCTGCTGGAACTGGTTGAATATCAAAGCCATGAGCCCAAACCTCGACCGGAGGGTTACCAGATTTGCGATCAGGGCTTTATGAACATCGCCCTTGGCTTTCGCCAGACCAGCGATTTTGATAGAGCGTTCAAGCACGCCACCAGCAACGGCATGACTCCCAATGGGGACCCTGTTGATGCCGGCCTCTTTCGCGTTATGTACGTTAATGACCCACAGGCTTTCAGCGTGGAAATGCTCAGCGCCCGCAAGGCACTGTGGTCACTGTCTGGTTTCAATCCCGGAGAGCCCTACGTGGAAAATGAAATCTTTATCAATGCCTCGACCGAACAAACATGGAACAAGCTTATCGATCATTCAGGACTGGGAAACTGGACCCTTTTCAACGGTAGTGTGCTGCGCCCCGGAACAGACTCAGCCAACGGACCCGGTTGCATACGAGAGCTGACCACGCTTGGCACACGCATCACGGAAGAGGTTGTGGCCTGGGACGAAGGCAAGCACTACACCTATAAATTACGCACCGGCGCGCCCTTTAAATGGCACCAGGGTGACATTTTTGTCAGCGAGGAAAATGGAATAACCAAAGTACGATGGGCCATCCGGTTCCATTCACGCATTCCATTCACGGGCAAACTTATCGCGGTCGCCATGAAGTTTATTTTCAAACGCGCTTTAAAAAACCTGAAGAGGCAACTGGAATACGGAAGTTAATGCAGGTCGCAGGTAGTTGTCGTTGTTCCGGTTCTACCACAGTCCTACACAATGGCACCCCGTTGACCTAAGGTTTGTCGGTCGATGTTCGGACAAAAAGCATCGTGTACCGGGTGCCATCCGTTGTTTGCCCATTCAGGGCCAGACTACCGGCGTGGAAATTGAAATCAGTGACCCGTGACAGCGTATCAAGGTATTGACGCTCAATTTTCATCAATTCATCCGGGCAGGCCATCCTCGTACCCATTGACTGGCCGATCTGTATGCTGCCTGGACGGTCACCTTCTGCAATGCCGGCAGAATAACGATTACACGCGCTTTTCCCGGCTATTCGGTCACCAGTAAAAGCCAATGTCACATCCATGTCCTTATTAATTGGCTGCCCCAGGTCAAGGTGGGTTAAAGCCCATTCACTGCCATCCAAAATATCCAGGGAAAGCTTACCGACCACTTCAATTTCTCCCTCTTCCAATTGACTGCCTTGCAACGACCATGTGCGTATAGCAAGCTCTGTCGGACAACACATGGCATCTTTTTCACCAGCCTGAAGAACTTCAGGGTGATGTTTCCGTCCGCGACTTTCCCGCTTCTGAGTTTGACACGATCACCGATCAAAGCAGTGCCGATGTTGCTGATTTCATCGTTTTGCCTGGCCATCACCGCGACATAGGTGTTGCTGCCGCTACCGCCCGAACTCCGCCACAATATCACGACAGCTTCCTGCGCTCCGTCTCCGTTGAGATCACCCGTGAGATACACATCTTCAACCAGACCAACTCGTGGCCGGGACGCGCCACCTTCTACATAGGGTGCGCCCTCCCAGCCGCCATCTGACAGGCTGATCGACCCGTCCTCCATCCCGGCATAAGTCGCATCGCGAAGCTCCGCCAACGTTGGCGCCCCACTACCACCCGGATTTGCCTGGATGAATGGGGCAGCTGACAGGATGAACAGAAGAGTCGAGAGGGTGGAACAGGAGATCTTTTTCATAATAGTTTGATTCGCTGTGCTTGATTGGTAACCATATTAACTGATCCGCATTTATCACCAGGGCTCAATATTTGCTGTCATAATTCGTCTACGCTCCTTGCGCCCATTGATAAAAGTGCCGTCAATAGAGTATTTTAGTGATGCGACTATACTGCTTTAAACAGGGAGAACACAATGATCAGAAGCCTCATAGGAACAGTTATCACCGTTGTTGTCATTGTCGTCGTGCTCAGGTTAATGGGGGCACTGTAACCCTTCGCGCCTGGTATAAGCACCGACCGCACCACCGCAGAAATCCGCCGCTGTCACTTTAAATCGCAGCGATAAAGCGATAGGGGCGCGCGGCATCCTCCTGTGCGTAGTCCACACCGACGCGGGGGCCGCTCACAATCGCCATATCGGCGACCACCATCTGGTGGTTCTCAATCCAGATCTCATATCCAAGCAGGCTGCGCCCACTCAGGGCTGTGGTAATTCCCATGGCCTGCGCCAGGGAACCCGGCCCGGAAAGCAATGATTTGTCCACCCGGGGTTTCCCCCGTCGCTCAAGCATGATTTCCGTACCCTGCAGAGGCTTGCCGGCGCGAATCAAGATAGCGTGCGGTGTGTCCACGCTCCCGGTCACGACATTGAACAGATGATGAATGCCATAACACAGGTATACATAGGCTATACCCCCACCGGCGAACATGGGTTCGGTTCGTTTTGTTCTTCGTCCGCCATAGGCGTGGCTGGCCTTGTCGCCGACACCGGCATAGGCCTCAGTCTCCGTGATGATGACGCGGGTGACGCCGCCTGGTAGATCCGTGCACAGTACTTTGCCGAGTAACTCCCGGCTTATCTGCAGCACGTCGTCGCGGCCATAGAATGTCGAATCCAACTTCACTGCCCCACCCATTTATAAGAACTCAAAAGCGGTGACCCGGTGCTAATCCGCGATGCCGAACGCCAACTGGCGTCTCACAATAGTACCGCCTGGCCGATTGCCCCTCAGGGCGAAATCCAGATAGGCGAGCTCCAGGCTCTCTCCTGTATGGTGCCGGCGACATTCTCCAACAGGGGCAGCCCGGCACGCACCGCATCGTAAGTCGTCCAGCGTGGCGTGGGGATTTCGATGACCCGCGCGTAGTACAGTGCCGCCACAGACGGATCGAATTCCGGGTCGCGCCACACAGTTGCCAACTGCGCCTCGCCTATCGTGTTGCGGTAGGTGGCGGTTGCCAGGTTCACCGTATTACCCACTGCCGGAAGTTTGCCGCTGGCAACCGGTTGGCGCTCACCGGACCACACCACATCAAACACCTTGTCGTGGGTGACGCCTTTGGCATCCACCCAGCCCTTGATAATCTGGATACGATCCAGGTTGGCGCCCAGGGCATCCTTGCTGGCCATGACCAGAAACCGGGGGGCGCGATCACCTCCGGTGGCGGGTTTCATATCGCCTCCCATAGGCACGCCATGTTTATAGGCTTGAGTGAGCATGTCCGGGCGTGTGTGTAAATCATCCGCGTAGTCCCAGCCGCCAAACAGCCTGACCGCCATACGCGGGCCACTGGTGGCGAAGGTCTCGCGGTTGTAGATGGCATCCCAGATTGCCTCGCGGGTGTTACTGGTGGCCCAGGCCCCGGTGAGCGCACCGGGCGTCTGTTCCCGCGATGCGATCCAGCCCCCCACCACGCTGGTCTGGCGGCGTTTGGCGGTGGCATCCTCCAGGCCGTGGCCACCGACAAAATTATCCTCATCAGTGTCACCCATCAAACCGTTGTGGCTGTCGGTACCACCGACGAAACCGAGTTTGTAGGGATTGACCCCCAATAGCTGCTGGTGGGCTAGCCCCTTGGCCACACCGTAACGCACATAGTTTTCTTTTTTGGGCACCCGGCCGCTGAAATCGGCGATGGAGTCGGCATTCTCGTAATCGGCTAACTCATCCGCACCCCAGAATTTACGGTTGACCTCGGAATTGCCTTTGATTTGCATCATCTCGATGGCGCGTTCGAAATGCGCCCGCAACTCGGCGTAGGCTTTATCGATGGGCGCTCCCGCCGAATTTGTCTCGGCGAACATCATGCCCTTGCTGGCATTGGAGTTGTGGGGTATGGCTATGGACCGCACCCCTGCCTTTTCCTGTTGCGCCAACCAAGCCCACAACTGCTCCTCCCGGCCAAGATCGTAGGCGCTCATGGGCAGTTCGGGCACGGTGCTATCGCGGAACAGAATGTTGCGGTGTAAATTAGCGCCCTTGGGCGCAGCGCTCCACTCGAAGGCGATAAGGGTGGAGAACACGCCAGGCTGGTAGTGTTGTTCAGCCGCGTCTATAACGTTTTTCCAGCCGCTTTTAACACCCTCCTCACCCGGGTAAAACTCCGTATGTTGTGGTTTGGCACTGCGGTTATTGCTGACCACATATTTCAAAAACCACTTGCGGCGCTCATCGGGGTCGGTCAGGGATATTAATTGCTGGATCTGTGGGAAGTCATGCCCCGGTGCGCCGGGGGTGAGAGCGGCATACATCTCTCCCAGATACTCCGCGTGGTCTGTCACCGCCGCGAAATCCAGTGGCCGGCGCATGCGGTGCGGCTGGCCGTTCACTACCACAGTCTCACCTTTCGCCGCCCGGTAGGCATCAGAAGGGGTCAGGCGGGTACCCCCCAGATATGCATCCAGTGAGTATGCCGTGTGCATATGGGTCTCGCCGAAGTAGACGTTGCGCAACGGATTCTGGGCAGGCTCCCCGGCAACCGTATGCAGTGACACGCAAGACAGCGCGGCGATGCCCAGTAAACGAGTAATAACGGCCATAGACAACTCCTGAACGATGAATGTTTTACATACATGCGACAGTCTAGATTAAAAGAGAAATTCTGGCCATAAACACGCAATAGATTTCGCGGCAGAGCCGCGTGTGGGCATCGTATCAGGCCGCCCGCGCCTCTTCGGCATTCAGGTGATACAGGTTACCGAAAAACTCATCAAAGCCGTGGTTGGTAGGCAGGAACTCGTCTTTGTCGCTCAGGTGGTTCTTGCCGAACTGGCCACTGGTATAACCCAGAGGTTTGAGCAACTCCGCGAGGGTAGGGTCTTCCGCATGAGGGTTAGCCTCTCTTTTTCATTGTTAATCGCGCCATGTCAATAGCCTACTGGCTTACACGGTTTTTGTGAACAAGCTGACCACCTCGTCAGTGTCAATCCGCCCACCCGCGGAATCTATCCGGCCTGCGGTTGTCAAAAACATCGAATATGGCACTCACATCGGGACAAGGACGGTTAACATGGTAATGACGGCGACGGCGTCCGCCAACACACGAATAACCGGTAAGGGACTGGAGATGTACAGACTATTTTTGTTGGCGGCTATGATCGCCATCGTCGGATGCCGTGAGGAAAGCCGCTTGTCGCCCCATCTCGGCCCCTACTATGGGGGCTTTGACACTGCGCTGACCGCAGACCCGACCGACGACCTCAATCCCAATGAATGTTCGCTGCCTGCGGGTACAGAAGAATGCCGGAGTGCTCATGGCAACCCTCTGAGCCACATGCTGCTAAAACTGGGCTTGACTGAAGACGGCAAACTCACCTTGGGGTTTTACCGGACCCAGGATGATTACGAGGCGGGCCAGCCCATGTACCTCAGTACCGGTTGCCGTACTTCCATCGGGCCCGCACAGGACTATCGCCTGCACCCAATCGATAAGTCCCTGGATCAAACCCAGGTGCTGGCGACCGCTAGCTTTCCTCTGCAATTCGGCAAAGAAATGTTGGCCTGCACAAAGAGCGCACGATTCAGCGCCACATCAAACCCGCACATGGATCTTTCCCTGCAGGTGAACCCGGTAACCGGGGCCAGCGCGATCAGCGTCACTATGGAGAAGTCGCGGCGCGGCGGTGACTATCTCTATGTCAAAAAAGACGGAGAGAAAATACCGATCAAACTGGATCTGCGTTATGTGGGCACCGATGGTCTGGAATCCCGACGCGTGTGTGCCACAGACGGCGAAACCAGGCTGGAAAATAAAGACGGTTACCAGGCTGTTTGCGTGATGACCGGCCGGCGCAAGTGGAGCGTTGTGTTACCTCTGTCGCCCTTTGGCCCGGGCGTCACCGCGTTCTGGGGCTCTACCCGCAGTCCCAAATGGTATCGCACCAGTGGCGAGCCAGACATCGTGACCTATCATAATGCCATTTTCATACCCGTGCAGATGGAGCCTGGTGAGAAGGGATTGGCGGAGGGGCTCCTCTAGCGTACCTCCAGGGAGGGGATGGTGCCTTCAGCGAGACACAGGGTAATGTTCCGAGCCAGCTCCTGTTGGCAGGCAAGCCGATAGCCGTCATCCAGCAGGGGCTGCGGAATGCGGCTCTTCTCCGCCGCATTGGGTGCCGGCAAGTCGGAAGATTCCAGTTGTACACGGCACAATCCGCAACTACCGCCCCCACCGCAATTCGAAGGCAGAATGACATTGTTGGCGGCGAGGGATTGATACAGGTTAGCGCCGCGCTTGAGCTTGACTTGCCGCGGTGTGCTGAGCGCTGGATCAATCAGCGTCACCAGGACTTCACCACGACGGCGAAACTTGCCCGGTATATCAAAATCCCGCCACGCGAAACTGCCAAACAGCAAAATAAAACCGCTGATGCCCAGCCAGATGGCGACCAATGCCACAATGATAATCAGTGTATTGTTGAAATCAGCCCGCCCGGTGTAGTCCATGATGTGCAGCATCCAGAACACATCGAAAATACGCCAATAGCTATTACGCCGTTCGAGGATAGTGCCGGTCGATGCGGAAACGTATAGCGAGGTATGCACGTCATCCGAAAAATTGACGCGCCAGTACGGGCCATTGTGATTACGCGTTTCCAGGTCCGGTGCGATGCCTCTTTTTACGGATACCATCTCACCGTCCCCGCTGTAATCCTCACCAGCCAGGTTTTCAGCGGCCGCCCTGTCGTATGCGATGACCGAACCGTCAATGGCGTTGACCAGCGTCGTGCCAACCGCGTGTGTGACGCGATAAACCGGCTGCCCTTGATGCATCATTTCGCGCGTCAACCCATTGCTCGGCAGGTAGTTCGTTGAGATCCAGTAAGGTCCCCGTGGGCAGTATTTGAGTTTCATGCGCGACATCATGTGCCCATTGTGCGCCACTGACCTTGGCCGGATTCAGCAAACTCATCATCAAGCCACTGAGCAGCCAGAGAAACACCTGGATACCGATTAAAAGACCGACCCACTTATGCAGCTTTTTGACCAATGGCATCATTTGGCTACTACCTTGCGGCGTGGTTTGAAGCGATAGAACAGCAGCCAAAAGCCAGTGAGGGCAAAACTTAAGCCCGTGAATTGCGCCACCTTGAGCAACAGGTTGTGAACATCGGCACGCTCCTCGTAATCCATGATGTGCAGCATGAACAAGAAATCAAATATGCGCCAATACTGGTGCCGGCGCGTAGCCAGGGCGCCAGTATAGGGATCGATATAGAAGGTGGTACTGAAACGATCATCAAAATCCACTCGCCACAATGGCAATGGCCGTCGCCCGATTTCCGTTGGCGGGTTATCTGTCAATAACTCGATATTTCGTACCGGGGCATCTCCATTGAAATGAAACACTGCGATCGCCCTGGCGATTCTTTCATCCAGCGGTGAAATGACTTCCCCGCTACCCGGGTCGAGGAGATAACGATTGCCTAATGTCGTGACTGTGATCAGGGGCACACCCATCACCGGCTGCAAAGCAATTTCGCTGGCGCCCGGGTAGCGTTGGCGCAAGCTTGCGATCGAAATTTGCGCCGCTGCGGACACCGGTAAGCTTTGCTGTGTGTTTTTGACCAGGGTGTCGCCGTGGATAAAATCCAGGTCGACAATGACCATATACAAACCGGTAGCCAGCCAGATCAAAACCTGCAGACCAATCACCAGCCCAATCCATTTGTGCAGGGATCTGGCGAGGAAAGATTTACGCTTTTTTTGTTTCAATATACCGATTCTTTACCTGGTCGAATATTCAGGAGGAGAAATTTAGCGCCGGATATCCAATTGTGCCTCCAGCAGAATCGGCTGCCCCAGTCTTTCGCTGATCAGTTGCTTCAGTGCATCCACATGGGTTTCATCCAGCCGCTGGCGCGAACTGAGTACGACACTGACGAGGTGGGGTTCACCCAGGGTCACCCGGATATTATCCACATTCACGGGCAGGCCCGCTAATTGCAGTTCCCCGGCCGAAATCTGCTCCTTTATCTGCTCCAGTACCCGATCCTTCTCCACCATCCTGTCAAAAGCGATATAGAGTGGCGTACTGATGATCAGCATAATAAGCAGTGTGATGCCAAGCCCGGCGCGCGCCCGCTTAAAGGGCGCGAAACCAAGGATCAGAAAGGTGGCGCTGCCCGCCAGGGCGATGCCCACCAGGTTGGTGATGAGCAACAGTAATGCGCCACCCGCCATATCCCAGTCAGCCCACCCCAGGCCAATGCCCGCCACGCTCAGTGGCGGCACCAGGGCCACAGCGATGGCGACACCGGCCAGGCCCTTGGCGATATCCTCCTTGGCATGGGCATAGGCACCGGCAATCCCGGAAACGACCGCGACCAGCAGATCAAGTAGCGTGGGCGACATGCGCGCCTTCATTTCGGCCGTGGGGATCTCCAGGGGCATAATCCAGGCCATTACAATACCGCAGGCCAGGCCCCAGGCCACGCCAATGGCCAACGTGCGCAGCGAGTTCTGAATCAGGCCGGGCTCGGTGCGGGCCAGCCCCATGGCCAGTGACACAACAGGAGACATCAACGGCGCCAGGACCATGGCGCCGATAATAACCGGCGCGGAGTTCGCGTAAAGCCCGGTTAGCGCGAGCAACACGCTCAGCACCATCAAAACCTGGAAGGCGGAGGACGCGATGGCGTTGTCCCGCAAAGTGACAAACAGCTCCTTGTAATCTTCCTCGCCGGCATGGCTGAACAGGGGCAGCTTTCTATCAGTCAGCGGCCGCACGGCCTCATCTACCGGAATATGGTTGAGTCGCACCGTTTCCCTATCACCAGATTTTTGCTCGTCCGGCCTTGGCTCCAGGGCCGGCCCCGGCAACAAGTGTAGCCTTTGTTCCAGCACCCGGAACTCGATTTCCGTGGCGTGTACCGGCTTACCGTCCAGCAGGTACTCGGTACCCCGGGGCGCTTCCAGGTGAATACGGTCACTCTGGATCAGCCCGAGTGACACCGGTAACTGCGACAGGCTTATTTTCTTGGGCCAAATCAGGCGCAGCATGAACCACAAATAGCTGATAATGCTGCGCGGCGCCAACGCCAGTAACGAGAGGCGTCCATCGTTGATACCCAGGTTATCCGAAAATGCGCGTTCCACCAGTGAACTCTGGGTCTGGCCAAGAGCCACCATACCCAGGGCGGCGAGCTGGATGGTTCGGCCCTTACCTGTGGTCAGCTTGTAGGGGCTGAGCCGCATTTTTCCCAGGCCTTTGAGCGCACCGACAAACAGGCTCCAACCCGTCTGGTGACGATTGATATCGTTGGGCCGCAGAGCGAGAACCCGCCCCAGCACCACTGAGGAGAACACAACTTCGTCGTTACAGGTCAGGATATCCGCCTCGATGGGCTCGACCCCGATGTAGTGATTAAACACCTCCGCCAGTTCGCCTTTCACACCCAGCGCGACCATGGCATGACGCGCCTCCGTGTGGGGCAGGATGCCCACCTGCCACTGCTGGTCCAGCGCCCGATGTGCGACATCGCGTATCTGCTCATCCCCCAGGCACAACAGCACCCTGGCACCGGCCGGCGGTGTATCGCGCTCACTCCAGGGCACGGCGATAAATGGGTTCTGTGAGACTTTCTTTGCAAGCGCGACGGGATCCAGCGAGGTATCGTGGATCAGGTATAGCTCAGGGAGCTCAATGGTCATCAGGATGCCGCTATATACCCGCCATCCAGGGCGATGGTATGCCCCGTCACCCAGGCCGAGGCGCGGCAGCTGAGGTAAATGGCGGTACCCGCGGCATCTTCGGCGTTACCCAGGCGGCGCAGGGGGAAGCCCCTGGCCATTTCCTCCTCGTGCTCCAGCAAATGCGCCGTCATCTTGGAGGGGAAGAAACCGGGGGCGATGCCATTCACATTGATGTTTTCAGGGCCCAGGTCGGCGCCGAGGTGACGGGTCAGGTGGTGCACCGCGGCCTTACTGGCGCTGTAGGAGTAATTGTTCATATGTGAATGAGTGAACCCGTTGATAGAGCCAATATTGATAACCCGGGCGGGATCCTCAGGCGTGCCGGCCGCGCGCAAGGCAGGCAGCAACTGCTGGGTGAGGAAAAACAGGGATTTCACATTGAGATCCATGATCTTGTCCCAGCCGCTTTCGGGGAAATCGTCGATGTCCGCACCCCAGGTGGCACCGGCGTTATTGACCAGGATATGCACCCGGCCTTCACGCTCCTTGATGGCACCGGCGAAGGCGGTCACACCCTCCAGTGTCGCCAGGTTGGAGGGGATAGCGATGCACTCCCCCTGCGCGGACAAGTCCTGCGCCGTGGCATTCAGTTCCTCTTCCTTGCGCGCCGTGATATAGGTTTTGACGCCGTTTTCCACAAAACCGCGCGCGATCATAGCGCCTATCCCCCGGGAACCACCGGTGACAACCGCGACTTTACCGCTTACATCAAAAAGATTTTTCATTGTCGGTACATCCTGTGCAAGTTGATTCATTGTTTGCCACGCTGGCGATATTCACTGGGCGCGCAACCACGCCACAGCTTGAACGCATTGGAAAAAGACGCCTGGTCAGAATAACCCAGTAGCAGGGCGATTTCAGTAATTGCCAATCGCGGATCGTCCAGGTAGCGCAATGACAGTTCCTCCCGAACATCCTGCAGCATGTGTTTGAAACTGGAGTCGAGCGTGCTGAGGCGGCGCTGTAAAGTCCGTCGCGATATGCCCATAGCGGTAGAGAGCGTATCTATGGTGAGCTCACCGCCGGGCAGCGCCCTGCGCATGACCGCTCTAGTGTCACGCAAAAACGGGTCCACACCATCCGGTTCCGCGAACACAGATTCCTGGCCTGCCCAGAAGTCCCTGCCCAACTCAAAATCCAGGTCAATCAGGGGATAATGCACTGCTTCCCGCGAGAAATAGACACAACTTACCTCGCATCCGAACTTTAAATTGGAACCGAAGGCTCTTTTCAGGGCCCGCGTATCGTCTGGCGCTGGATAGGAAAACTCGGCGGCATGCACCGGCACGGGCAGCGCGCAGATACCGTTCACAATCTCGACAGAGGATTTCAACATCTCATCGACAAGCGGGCGCCAGGCCCTGATTTCCTCATGCAGCGCATGCCATTCGAGCCGGATAAACTCACCCTTCGGCCGGATGAGTACGCGCCCGGTGTCACCACGCAATCTAATGGTGCTGGGAATCACATTGAAGTATTCCTTCAGGTTGCGACAGATGGTGGTCATATACAGATGGAGGTTCATGCCGCTGAAATAGATAATATGCCCCACATACAAACCGAGGTCCGGATCACCTGTGCGCTCCACGGCCATCTGGTAAAGATCCAGATACTGGGCCATGGGAATACGCTCGCCGGGGGTCTTCAACAAGTCCGGATTAATCCGCGCGTCACGAATCAACAGGGCACTGTCTACCCCCAATGCGGAAGCAGCCTGTAACACTGCCCTGGGGCAGAAAACATAAACACTTCCGTTCAAACTGTCAGGCACTCGCCGTGCCCTGTCGCCGCAAATGCGCGCAGTATCACGGCACGGGTGTCAGCCGGATCAATCACCGCATCGATCTCCAGAAAAGAGGCGGCTTCAGAGGCCTTACCCAACTCATACATACGCCCCAGCAGTTGCTGGAATAATGCCTCGCGCTCGGCGGGATCCGCCACCGCATCCAACTCCTTTTTGAACCCCAGGCGTACGGCTCCCTCTAAACCCATGCCGCCAAACTCACCGGTAGGCCAGGCAGCCGCGTACACGGGGTTGATAAAACTTCCTCCGGTCATGGCCATGGCGCCCAGACCGTAGCCCTTGCGCAAGAAGATGGCCACGATGGGCACCGTCATCCCGGCGCCAGCCAGGAACAGGGAGGACATACGCCGCACGGCGCCTTGCACTTCACTGTCGGGTCCAACCATAAACCCGGGCGTATCCGTCAGGGAAAGTAACGGCAGCTTGAATGCATTACAAATCTGCAGAAAACGGGCGGCCTTCTCCGAGGCCTGGGCATCCACCGCGCCACCCAACTGCTGGCAGTCATTGGCGATAAGAGCGACCGGCTTACCTTCCAGTCGGATAAAACCCGTGATGATGCTGCGCCCATAGATGCGCTGCAGTTCAAGGAAAGAACCCTGGTCGGCGATGGTCTCAATGACCTTGCGCACCGGGTAAGCCCAACGTCGGTCCTGGGGGATCAAGTCTCGCAGCGACTCCTGGGGCACCGTCCGCCACTCCTGCACATCCCCCTGGAAATAGGACAGCAACTGCTGAGCCAATGCCGTGGCGTGCGCCTCATCCTCGGCCACGATGTCCACCACCCCATTCTTTTCCTGCACGGTGATGGGGCCTATCTCGGTAGGTTCGAATGTACCCAGACCACCCCCTTCGATCATCGCGGGCCCCGCCATGCCGATCCAGGAGTTGCGGGTGGCGATGGTGAAATCGGCGCAGCCGAACAAGGCCGCATTACCGGCAAAGCAATAACCGTTGTTTACCGCGATACGCGGCACCACACCGCTCAGGGCGGCCCAGGTGCTAAAGGATTTGATATTGAGGCCGGCAATGTGGGTTGTGACATCGGTATCACCGGGGCGACCTCCGCCGCCCTCTGTGTACATTACCAGGGGCAGGGACAGCTCTTGTGCCAGTTCACATATCCTGTCCAGTTTTTTGTGGTGGAAAAAACCCTGGGTGCCGGCGAGGACGGAGTAGTCGTTGACGATGATCGCTGCCCGGCCACGCCGGGCTCCGACACGGTTGGCGTTGATGGTGCAGGTGCCGGTTATAATGCCGTCGGCGGCGGTGCTGGTTTGCAAGTCTTCGTAGTCGCGACGGCTGCGCTGTGCGGCTACTGCCAATTGCCCGTATTCCTGAAAAGAATCTGCATCGACCAGGTCCGCGACATTTTCCCGTGCGGTGCGATAACCCCGGGCATGCCGCCTGGCCCTGGCCTCTGAACGCTGCTCGTCCAGGGTGCGCTCGATGCGCTCCCTCCATGCATTTAATTCAGGCCTGTTGTCACCGTCCATCGCATTCTCCGTCTTAACATCCCCGCCATCGGGGGGCGCGTTTTTCCATAAAAGCGATGACACCTTCCTCAGCATCCTCACTGGTAATGCAGATATGCTGCAGCTTGGCTTCCTTGGAAATCGTTTCGCCCAGCGAGTCTTCGATGGCGTCGTTCAAGGCTGCCTTGGCATAGCGCAGGGACAGGGGCGCCTTGCCCGCCAGTTCTTCAGCCCAGGCCAAGGTATGCGACAACAACTCATCCGCCGGCACCACGCGGTTGCACAGGCCCCAGTCCAGGCACTTCTGCGCACTGATTTTTTCACCCGTCACTATGACCTCATAGGCGCGCTTGCGCCCCAGGGTACGCACCAGGTGCCAGGTGGCGCCACCATCGGGAATCAGGCTGATGGCTGAGAAGGCCTGGTAAATATAAGCGTCATCCGCCATCACCGTGAGATCACAGGCCATGGCGAAGGCGCTGGACACGCCCGCCGCGGGGCCGTTGACGGCACTGATCCAGGGCTTGGGGGCCTCAGTGATCCCCATGAGTATGGGCTTGAACTGACCGTTGAGATAATCCTCTACCCTCATATGGGGGTCTCCTCCGGTCAGGTCCGTCAGGTCGGCACCGGCCCCAAACCCGCGGCCGGCGCCGGTCAACACCACGACTCGCACACTGTCATCTTCGTTGACTTCCCGCACCGCCCGCAGCAAATCCCGCCGCAGCCCGGCATCGAAAGCATTGAGGCTGTCGGGCCTGTTCATGGTAACAATCGCCACCGGACCCTGGCGCTCGACCAGGACTGTTTCATAATCACTCATCAGCGATCTCCATATAATTATTGATCAGACGATAGCGCCTGAGTCTTTGAGCCCGGCGATTTCCTGCTCACCGAATCCCATGGCGGTTAGTACCGCATCGGTATCTTCACCCACATCGTGCCCACCGTGCTCCACCGCCGACGGGGTGCGACTGAAGCGCGGGGCCGGCGCCGGCTGGGTTATACCGTCCACTTCGATATAGGTGTCCCGCGCGACATTGGCCGGGTGTCTCGGCGCATCCATAAAATTCAACACCGGTGCGAAACAAACATCGGTCCCCTCCATGATGTCACACCACTGGGCCTGTGTTTTTTGCCTGATAACCGCCGCCAGCTTTTCCTTCATCAGCGGCCATTGGGCCGCATCGTTCTGCTTGCCAAAATCCTCCTCGGACAATCCAGCCAGCTCCTTTAGCAAGGCGTAAAACTGCGGTTCGATAGAACCTATGGAAACGTACTCACCATCGGCGCACTCGTAGCTATCGTAGAAATGAGCCCCTCCGTCCAGCATATTGGATTCGCGCTGGCTCGCATCCCAAAAGCCCAGAGCCTCGAAGCTGTGGAACATCCACATGAGCTGGGCCGCACCATCCACCATCGCCACATCGATGACCTGGCCCTTTCCCGAGTTCGCCGTTTCCAACAGGGCCGCCAGGACACCGTTGACCAGCAACATACCGCCGCCGCCCATATCCCCCACCAGGTTCAGTGGCGCCACCGGCTTCTCACCTTTTCTGCCCATGGCGTAGAGCGCACCGGTGATGGAGATATAGTTGATATCGTGCCCGGCGGTATGGGCCAGAGGACCCTCCTGGCCCCAGCCGGTCATCCGGGCGAATATCAGTTTGGGATTACGCTGCAAACAGACATCGGGGCCGATACCGAGCTTTTCACAAACACCCGGGCGGAAGGGGTCGATAATCACGTCGGCGTTTTCCACCATGCGCAGCAGGGTTTCGATACCGCCGGCATCCTTGAGATTAATCACTACCGACTTCTTGCCCCTGGCGCTGACGTCCTTCATTACCAGGGCGCTGGCGCCTGAGGCCCGGTCGATACGGATTACCTCGGCGCCCATATCGGCCAGCATCATCCCGCCCATGGGAGCCGGCCCGATGCCGGCCAGCTCTATAACCGTATAGCCGTTTAATGGCCCCATTTCGATCTCCTTAACGCGGCTGCATGCGGATGGCGCCGTCCAGGCGAATACATTCACCGTTCATGTAGTCATTCTCCGCAATGAAGACCGACATATGCGCGATCTCTTTCGGCTGGCCGAGGCGCGGGGGGTAGCACACACTGGCTTCCAGGGACTTGTAAACCTCCTCCGGCATCAACTCGAACAACGGCGTGTGAATCAGGCCCGGTACGATGGTGTTTACCCGGATGCCGTAGCTGGCCAGATCGCGCGCCATGGGCAGGGTCATGCCGATCACACCGCCTTTACTGGCGCTGTAGGCCACCTGCCCCACCTGGCCCTCATAACCGGCGACAGAGGCTGTGTTGATAATCACACCACGACCGCCGTCATCGTTGATCGGATCATTTTTCGCCATCTGCTCGGCGGCGTAGCGCGATACGTTGAATGTACCCACCAGGTTGATATTGATGACCAGCATGTACTGGTCCAGGGGAAACACCCCTTTCTTGCCGTAGGTTTTGCAGGCGTTGCCGATGCCCGCATAGATGGTGGAAACTTTCGCGTCTGTATACTGCCTGCTAATAGGGTACTCGTCCATGTAACCGTTCCCGCCGTGCAATTGCACCCCCAGGTCGGCGATGCTCACCTGTAATTCGCTGGTGACCAGCTTGGCCTTGGCGGCATCCACCGCAGTCAATTGGCCGGCATTGAAAGACCGAACACACTGATCCACATACACCTGGGCCAGGTCCAGCTCGGTGCGCATCTCAGCCAGCTTGAACTGGGTATTCTGGAACGCCGCCAGGGGTTTGCCGAAGGCCTTGCGCTCCTTCACGTAGTCCGCGGTCAGGTTCCATGACAGCTGGGCGGATGCAAGATAGCCCGCGGCCCCGATCAGGCGCTCCTCCGCCAGGCCTTTCATAAGATAAACAAAGCCCTGCCCGGGCTCACCCAGCACATTGGCTTTGGGTACTTTCACATCGCTGAAAAACAGCTCGGAGGTATCCTGGGCTTTCAGGCCCATTTTCGCCAGATTGCGACCCCGCTCGAAACCCTCCATGCCGCGCTCGACAATGAACAGTGTCATATGGTGCGGGTTGTTGTCCGGGTCCGTTTTTGCGGCTACGATCACCACGTCCGCGTTAATACCGTTGGAGATAAAGGTCTTGGAGCCATTGAGCACCCAGTGATCATCCTGCTCCACCGCCACCGAGCGCATGCCCGCCAGATCGCTGCCCGCATCCGGCTCCGTCATGGCGATGGCGAGGATACTCTCACCGCTAACGCATTTTGGCAGGAACCGCTGGCACTGTTCATCGCTGCCGAAACGGGTGAAATAAGGGCCCACAAGACGACTGTGCAGGGAATTGTACCAGTCGCCTACCCTGGCGTAGGCGGTCTCTTCCAGGATGATTTGTTCGAAGCGAAAATCCGTGTCTCCCATGCCGCCATACTGTTCATCGGGCCAGACCATGAGAAATCCCTGCTCCCCCGCTTTGCGAAAGGCCTCCCGGTCGACAATTCCCGCCTCACGCCAGGTCTCCATATGTGGCACAATCTCCATGGCGAGAAATTTGCGGTAGGCATCGCGAAACATGGTTTGTTCTTCGGTAAATTCTCGTTGCAGCATGGGGTGTCCTCTGTAGCCTGGTTGTAAGCGGAAAACAGTATGGGGAGCCCGTGGCGGGCCAACAATGACCTGCCCCTACAAAAAAATTGACAGTAAATCACAGCCGACCTGCATGGTTGGCCCGGGGAGCACAGTGGAGAGATTTTTTGCGCAAAGTCGGTGTTTTAGCCCTATTGGACTAACTTGCACCCTCCTGTGGATGAAAAACCAGGCTGCTCATCTTAACGCCAGCACCTGCCGGGCCTGAAAAACAGTGCGCGATCTATCAATTTCAGTCTATTTCGCCAGGGCAGTGCTCAAAAATACCGTGGCCCATGGGCTGGACCCGATCAGCCTGTTGCGCCACAACCGCATTTCCCCGCGCCTGCTGCTGGAGGACAACGCGCGCATCTCTGTCGAGCGCTTCGCTGACCTGCAGGTCAGTACCATGTTGGCGATGGAGGATGAAACCCTCGGTTATACCTCTCGGCGCATGCCCCTGGGCTGTTGGTCCATGATGTGCCACGCGGTGATTGGCTGTGAGACGCTGGGGCAGGCCCTTAGCCGTTATTGTCGTTTCTACCAGATGTTTGAATCTGGTTTAATTCCGCACCTGGAAGAGGACGGGGAGAATATCCGCATTTACCTGGCGCCATCGGGCGATGACGGCGATGAACATCCCTACCTGAATGAACTGGTGTTGTTCAATATCCACCGCTTTGCCAGTTGGCTGGTGCAGGAACACCTGCCCCTACAGGCAGTGGATCTGAATTACGCGCCTCAGGCTAAATTGGTGGACTACCGTCACATGTTCCTGGCCAACCCTGTGCAGTTCGAGCAAACGCAATCGCAACTGGTGCTGTCCGCAGCCCTGCTGAATAAACGCGTCACGCAGAACGAAACATCCCTGCGTCACTTCCTGCGTCACCCGGTGCTGATCATGCTCACCCAGGACTACGCCAGCAACAGCTGGACCTCCCGGGTGCGACATATCGTGCGGCGCAAACTGGGGGATATGCCCGAACTGAAAGAGGTCGCGACCATGCTGGAGGTCCACTCCCAGACGCTGCGCCGGCGCCTGTCATCCGAGGGCACCCCCTTCAAGGAAATCAAGAATCAGGTGCGACGCGATACAGCGCTGCATTTCCTCGGCAAGCAGGGGCTAAGCATTGAGGAAATTGCCCACAGAGCCGGTTTCTCCGAGTCCAGCGCCTTTATCCGGGCGTTCAAGGGCTGGACGGGGGTAACACCCTATACTTACCGGAAAGGCTTGTAAGTCAGGTAGTAGATGGTGCCAACTGTTCCGGTAAAGTAGGCATCATCCACCCCATAGGCTATATTTACACACCGTTAGTGAATCAATAAGGATGTTGTAGTGCGAACAATGATACGTGTCCTGGCGATACTCTATAGCACCTACCTCGCCATCGTTATCCTGCTCATCACACCCGCCCTCAATTTCTTGCCACCGTGGTACGTGCAACAAACGTTTGGCCGACAGTTGCACACCGAAATGGTGCTGTTCAACCCCTTCACACTCGCCCTGGAGGTCCGCCAGGCGGAACTGCCGGAGCTAGAGGGTGAACGCTTCTTCGGGGTGCATAAAGCGGCCGTCAACCTCTCGCTGGAGAGCCTGTGGAAAGAGGGCTGGGTACTGGACGCGGTGAAGGTTGAAGGCCTTTACGTCCACGTCAAGCGCCTGCCTGGCGACAGGTTCAACTTCTCGGATATGATCACCAGCAGTGCGAATGAGCCCCCCGCCGACGAATCCGATGGCGGCATCCCCGGCTTGACCATACATGATTTTGATTTCCAGTCGCAGACAATAATAATCACCGACGAAACCCGGGAGACGCCCTACACCACACACTGGGACGGCCTTGCCATTCGTGTACTGGACCTGTCCACAGTCATTGAAGAGGGCCGACCGTACCGCATCGATGTATATGGCGAGGCCGGTGGCAGCCTGCACTGGGAGGGCGATCTGTCGGTCCCCGCCGCCCGCAGCGAGGGCAGCCTGCTGCTGACAAATCTGGACCTCAGGGTTTTAGGGCGCTTCGTTGCTCCATGGGTGCGATTCGAGGTGAAAAATGGCCGCCTTAACGCCGAGGCACGCTATCAACTGGATTGGAATACCGTATTCACCTTTGGACTGACCGAGGCCAGTTTTAACTTGTCTGCGATCGACATAGCACCCAAAAAAAGCGTAGAGCTGCCCGATACGGCGCTGAGACTACAGGACTTTACGATCGATGGCATTAGCGTGGACAGCCGGACACAACAGGCCACCATCGCCTCGATCACCCTGGATGGCCTGTCGCTCGCCGGCTGGAGTGAAGGGGCGCGCGTCAGTCTGGCGGAACTGTTCGCGGCTGAATTCCCTACAGGCCCGGCGGAGGAAGAGAAACCGGAGCCCGACAATGATGGCTCTGGCTGGACAGCCGCAATCAAAACTACCCGCCTGCGCAACAGCAGCTTGCGCTGGCGCTCTGAATTCACCGATCCTCCGGTACTGGAGGTAACGTCGCTAGAGGCCGGCATTGATGACATCACCTGGCCCCTGTCCGGGGATAGCCCGTTGTCTGGGAGCCTGATGATCAACCAACAGTTACAAATCGCGCTTGACGGCGCCCTGGCGCTGGCCACTGGCAGTGGCCGCATTGGATATAAGCTGGAGGGGCTGCCACTGACCTGGTTCAACCCCAACCTGCCCACCGCGCTCAATGCGCAACTGACCGGCGGCCAGGTGCAGGTGGCAGGGGAAGTGGTGCTGCTCGACTATGCACCCACCACGATACACCTGGACGGAGCGATCACAGACTTCTCCGGCAAGATAGTAGACGCCGAGACCGCCCTGACCAGCTGGGATACGGTGCGCTGGGAGGCGCTGGAAATCGACCTTGAGCAGCACAGCGTCGCGATGAAAAAACTATCGATAGACAACTTTTCCGGCCGTGTACACATCAACAAAGATGGCTCCATCAACGCCCAGAATGTATGGCGCGAAGAGGTCGGCGAGAGAGCGGTTGAAATAGCTGAGGACCTGTCTCTTGATACGCCCTGGACCGTGAGCATTCCGAGCATACTCATCACCGACAGTGAGATCGATTTTATGGACGAGTCATTGCCCATAAATTTCCGCACCGTTATAGGAGAACTCAACGGGAACGTGCTGGGCATCAGCACGCAGCCCGGGGCAGTGACTAAAGTCGATATGAAAGGCTCAGTAGACGGCTACGCGACGGTGGTATTAAAGGGCAGCGCTCAACCTTTCGCCACGCCAATAGCGCTGGACCTGAGCCTTACATTCGACGGCGTGGACCTGGCCCTGCTCACGCCCTACTCCAGCACTTATGCCGGCTATGCTATCGATCGCGGTTTGCTCAACCTGCACCTGCACTATGTATTACAGAATAATAAGATGCGCGGCGATAACGAGGTCCTGATCGACCAGCTGAAGCTGGGTGAGAAAGTCGATAGTGACAAGGCGATGGATATTCCCTTGAAGCTGGGCCTGGCGCTGCTGACAGACGCCAATGGCGTTATCGACATGAAAGTGCCGGTCACCGGCGACATGGATGACCCTGAGTTCGATGTGAGCAGCGTGATATTCAACGCCTTTCTCAATATCATCGTCAAGGCCGTGACAGCGCCATTCAACCTGTTGGCGAATCTTATCGGTAGCGAGGAAGACCTGCAGCGCCTGAATTTCGCCTCCGGCTCTGCGCAACTGAATGAGGCGGCCAAAACCAAACTGGATCAGCTCACCGCGGCCCTCACCCAGCGTCCGGCGCTGACCCTGGTCATTACCGGCCGACTCAACATCCCCGCCGACCGCGAGCATTTGCAAATAGATCTCCTGCAACAGCAACTGGTCACAGGTGGATTGTCCACGGAAGAAATCGCCGACAAGGGACGCGCGTGGGAAAAGGCCATCGCAGAGCGCTACAAGTCACTGTCCGCCAGCACCGGGCAGGCGGCTGAGCCCACCCCGCACGATCAGTACCAGTCGGTACTGCACAGTGTCGAGGTAAGCGACGCCAGGATGCTCGAGTTGGCCGAGCAGCGCGCCATCGCCGTCAAGAGTTACCTGGTCAACGAGGCGCAGCTTCAAGCTGACCGGGCTGTGGTCGAAAAGACCGCATTGGACGACGAGGCCAACAGGTTCAGCGGCGTTGAACTGGGGATGGGGGGATAGTGTCTAGCAGCTGGTGTAGAGCAACTGCCCATCGCAGTAGCGGCAATGATAACGGCCCGCACCCCGCAGTATCCGGTTGTGCCGGGTGGTCGAGACTTCGTGTACACGGCAACCGCAGTGATAGGGATGGGTTCTCTGGCGGCGCTGGGGAATACCTTCGAGATCGAGATTGAAGGTCACCCCCGCATCGGCGCCAAAGCGAGCCATCAAGGCCTGCCACTGCTGGCCGTGAGGTTTGACCGAGCGACGGCCGTAGACCTCGTGCACGATAAAGTGCGCCACCTCATGAGGCACCGTGTCGCGCAGGTTTTCCTCGAAATACTTGCCGAATATCCACGGGTTGTAGCGTATGCAACGCACACGGCCCGCCACCTTGAACATGCCTGCAATGCGGCCTCGCAGGTCGAACAGCACCGGCACCCGGTCAAAATCCCGGTCGAAGATAGATTCCGCCTGACCGATGAATTGCGCGGTCATCTCCTTCACCTGGCGTTGCTGTGAGTCCCCTATAGGCTCTACCACTGCTGTGCATTCCCGCTGTCTGGTTGGTTTTGGTCTTGGTTTTGATTTAGCCGTATCAGGTGCGCAGCATACGCTATAACCCGTGGATATTCGGCAAGTATTTCG
>PVMS01076290.1_pt1 | contig 24731 bp, 28 predicted proteins | sample 1853461 | NCBI WGS metagenome assembly PVMS01 (sample SAMN08582032, study PRJNA380276) | Marine sediment metagenome, whole genome shotgun sequencing project. | isolation source: ocean sediment barecode stripped | collected 2017
CGCCCAACAAGCGATATTCGATACTGGGACGATGGTGGGGGAACTTGCACGGAATATCTATCCTGGTGGAATACTTATAATAGAGAATCACTTTCAGCATGAACAAGCGGTGAAATCAACACAGAATGCGCTCCAAGCCCCATCAGTTCCGATTATCTATGAGGCGGCCTTCCTGTATGATGATATACGCATTAGAGCAGATATTTTAGTGAGAATTAGTGATGACCTCTTTGATCTGATTGAAATGAAATCTACAACTAAAACAAAGGGTGAGCATATACCCGATGTTGCTATTCAGCTCTACGTACTCAATGGATGCGGAATAAATATACGTCACGTCAGTGTTGGTCACCTCAATAACGAGTGTGTATACGAGGGAGGCGACTATGAACTAGACAAGCTTTTTCAGATAGACGACGTCACAATAGAAGCTAAAGATCAGCTCCCAGAAAACGTGCTACATCTTCATGGTATGAGAGAGATGCTGCACCAGGCAGAGCCTCCAGACATTAAGGTGGGGCGACAATGCTCAAATCCGTATGATTGCGCCTTTCAGGGGCACTGCTATGCCAGTGTACCGGAACACCACATTCTACAGTTACCAAGGGTGAGTAAAGATGTCTTGTCTTCACTCGATGCTGTTGGTATAGAGGACGTACGTGACATTCCAATAGAGTTTGCCGGATTGAACGCAACTCAACAGCGTGTTCGCGACTGCGTGGTAAATAACCGCATTTACCTTGATGCAGATATCACCGGGGAGCTCAATCAATTGGATTATCCGATTCACTTTCTCGATTTCGAGACCTTCAATCCGGCGTTGCCACTCTATGTCGGAACATCGCCATATAAGGTGATTCCTTTTCAATGGTCCAATCACATACTAAGTGAAGACGGCAGCATTAGACACGAGGAATTTTTACACGATGGCTTCGATGAGCCAAGAGAGGAATTCGCCAGGACTCTACTTCAAACTTTGGGTAATAAAGGATCAATCGTGGTTTATTCCTCCTTTGAAGCAGCGCGTATAAAGGAGCTAATACAGGTTCTACCTCACTTATCGGATGAGTTGCATGAATTACTACCTCGTATTGTAGACCTATTGAAGCTAGTGCGTGCATATTGCTATCATCCTGAGTTTCATGGATCGTTCTCAATAAAGTCAGTTCTACCTGCTCTTGTACCCGATCTTAGCTATGGCGATCTCGAGATTAATGACGGTGGGCTGGCATCTGTAGCTTATGCAGAGATTGTCAATCCAGATACTAAACAGGAGCGGCGAGATCATCTCAGAAAGTGCTTATTGAGCTACTGTGAGCGGGACACTAAGGCTGAAGTCAGGCTATATCAAACCCTGCTTTGTAGCTGAAATGCCTTTTGGTGCTGATCCGCGCCGTTCAGTCCGTCACCAAATCAACGTCAAAATACCAGCTTTAGCTTGAGGCGAGATGATACGGTCAACTCCAATTTAATAAGTAGTGCACCTTATGGGGGCAGGGCAAGTAGCAATAGCATTTTTATCTTTACCCTTGTTTTTAGGGTCGGATTTCCATGCAGCATCAGGAATTAAAAGAATAATATATGGTTTTAAAATCTTGTTATATATTACTATACGGTCTTCGCGTAGCTTATCCTCAAGTGCTATACGCCTTTCCAAATTTGTACGGATTTTCCAACCGACGATAGCAAATGCCGCTAGTAAAAGAGGTGTTATTATAGAACCAATAGCAGCCCAGTCAGTCAAATTAGTCCAGTCTATCATAATGTTCCTCCCTAGATTTATACGCCTATTACACCCCAGCCCTACACTTATGCCAATCAGTAACCTGCTGGTAGGCGTGGGCGATTTTTAATATCGTTTCTTCGGCGAAGGGTTTGGCGATAATCTGCAAACCTATGGGAAGCCCGTCGGCGAAGCCGGCAGGGATGGAGATTGCCGGCAGCCCGGCGATGTTGACCGGCAGGGTGCAGACATCGCTTAAATACATCTGCAGCGGGTCTTCGGTCTTCTCGCCGATCTTAAAGGGTACGGTGGGGGAGGTGGGGGTTACCAGAGCGTCGTATTTTTCAAACGCACTGTCAAACTCACGCCGGATAAGGGTGCGCACCTTCTGCGCTTTCAGGTACCAGGCGTCGTAATAGCCGGAGGAAAGGGCATAGGTGCCCAGCATTATGCGCCGCTTGACCTCGGCGCCAAAGCCATACTGGCGCGTCTTTTCCGTCGCCTCCCACATGTTATCGGTATCTTTATAGGAAAAGCCGTATTTAACGCCGTCATAGCGTGCCAGGTTGGCTGAGGCTTCGGACGGGGCGATGATATAGTACACTGCCAGGGCGTAAGGGGTGTGGGGCAGGGATACTTCCCAGTCTATGTCTGCCCCAAGTTCTTCCAGCCTGGCGATGGCGGATTTTATGGCATCGGTTACCTCCGGCTGCATCCCTTCGACGAAATACTCTTTGGGAACACCTAGGCGCAATCCCTTTATATCACCGGTGAGGCATTTTGTGTAGTCGGGGACGGGCAGAGATACGGCGGTGGAATCCCTGTTGTCAAAGCCGGCGATGGCATTGAGCACTACAGCCGCATCGGTAACATCCTGCGTCAAAGGACCGATCTGGTCCAGCGAGCTGGCAAAGGCAACCAGACCGTAGCGGCTGACGCGGCCGTATGTCGGGTTCAGTCCGGTAACACTGCAGAAGCTTGCCGGCTGGCGGATGCTGCCGCCGGTGTCCGAACCCAGCGCATAGATAGCTTCACCGGCAGCCACTCCCGCCGCCGAACCGCCGCTGGAGCCGCCGGGGACGCGCTCCAGGTCCCAGGGGTTGTGGGTGGTGAAAAAAGCCGAATTCTCGGTGGAAGAACCCATGGCGAACTCATCCATATTGGCTTTGCCGACGACGACAACACCGCAGTCGTTCAGCTTTTCAATTACAGTGGCATCATAGGGCGGAACAAAGTTTTCCAGCATCTTCGACGAGCAGGTAGTGCGCACCCCTCTGGTGCAGATGACGTCCTTTATCAGCGCCGGGATGCCGTTAAGGGGGCTGCACTCACCGCGGGCTATCCTTTCGTCGGCTTGTTTTGCCTGCTTGAGCGCCAGCTCTTCGGTGATGGTTACGATAGCCTTTACCTCTGGCTCAACCTTTTGTATCTGTTCCAGCGTTGCCCGGGTAAGTTCACAGGATGAGACCTGCCCGCTCTTGAGAAGCTGATGCGCTTCGTTAATGGTCAGTTGTTTGCCGTCTATCATCTATACTCCTTAATCTGCTATGTTGCCCACCGGCATTATATAAAGCGGCACTTCGTTATCTGGCAGTGCCATTATGTTTGCCACCTGTTTGTCGTTAAAAGCACCAACGACCACCGTTCCCAGGTTTAGGACAACTGCCTGCAAATAGACGTTCTGGGCGGCATGCCCAGCCTCCATATGCACATACCTTATACCCCTATCCCCGTACCTGTCTGTCGTCCGCTCGTAAATGGCGGTGATGACGATGTTTAGAGGCGCCTCAGTAATGAACTGCTGGTTTAAAGCCGCGTTAGCCAGCGCTTCTCTATGTTCGCCGCCAAGTACTTTGATAAGCTCATTCTGCTGCGGTTCGTATCTGTAAATGCCTACGGCAACTCCCTCCACATCACCCGCCACGATATATATTTCAAGGGGATAGGTGGCGCCGGCGGAGGGTGCGGCTCTATTGCCATAGGAATTGGTGATTCCCTGAGCCGCCCAAAGAAGTTGGGATACATCCTGCAGGGTTAGAGCCTGGCTGTCATAGCCCCTGATTGACCTTCTGTTCAGTATAGCCTCTTCAACAGAAATATCGCTGTCGTATTTCGGTTCGGGCAGTGTTATCCTCATACCGTCTTCCAGAGGTGACGTGCTGTTAGCAGGCGGGCTGCATGCCGAGAAGTATAGAGCCAGACAGAACATCGCCAATATGGTGAATAATATTTTATTAACCATTGTTTAATCACCATCCTCCTCCTCTTCTTCGCCGGATTCTCTCCAGGCTTCCCATCCCTCGCGGAAAAGGAAGATGACGATTATCAGTCCGGCTATCGGGTCTGCCTGCCAGAAGCCGAACAGATAGTTGGCGCCCAAACCCAGCAGCAGCGCCACCGAAATAAAAGCACAGGCAAGGGTTTCCCTGGCATCAGCTATCAGGGCCCTGCTGTTAATCTTCTTACCTGTTTTATACTTCTGCCACGTTAATACGGGCATTATGATTATTGACAGTATGGCTATTACTATCCCCGGCAAAGAGGGGTCCGGCATTTCCCCGGTTGCCAGATTTTCCACGGATTCATACAATATATAAGAGCCGAGTATGAAAAAGGTAGCAGCAACGAGTTTCCTCGCCCTTTTTTCTATCCTTTCTTCGGCTTCAGCCGTTATTTTACTGTGTTGTCTGAGCCGCCAGATTAAAATCAACCCGGAAAGCGATTCAATTATACTATCCAGGCCGAAAGCGACCAGCGCCACGCTGCCGGCGATACTGCCGAATACAATTGAGGCTATAGCCTCAAGGACATTGTAAGCAACGGTAATATACTCAAGAAAAAGACCTTTTTTATATAATTTATCGGTATCAGTCATTATATTCATCTGCGGTAAAGACGGCGGAAGCAAGCCTTTATCACTCAAGTACAGCCCTCACCCTGAAGAATCCATTATCTCTGCAAGGGGCATTAGCCAACACTTCATCCTGTGGCAGGGATGGCTTGATCCTGTCTTTTTTCAATACGTTTTTAAGAGGATTTGGCTGTGCCGTAGGCGGAACACCGCTGGTATCCACTCGCTGCAATACCTCAAAACTCTCCAGTATGTGAGACAGCTGCTCACTGAGCTTGCTGACTTCGGCATCGGTTAGCCCCAGCTTGGCAAGGCGGGCAATGTGCAGTACTTCATCCTGGCTTAATTTCATATATTGCTCCTCCAAGCGTGATATGCTGTAATTATAGCACCCGCTTCCGAATATCGGCAACACAGATATCCTGATATAATAAAAGAAGCAATACGGTTATAAAGATGAACGGTAGACTTATCCTGGCTATTATCAGCACCATTCTGGAAGAGGCGGCGCTGGCTGTGATTGTGCTTGTCGGATTGCCGGAACTGGGAATAAACCTGCCACTGGTTTTACTTATCTTGCTAATGATAGCCTGGGCTGCTATTGCCGTTTTTAGCTATCGGGCAGGCAGCCAGGCTCTGAGAAGGCAGCCGATAGTTGGTCTGGGGACTATGGTCGGCAGCCGGGGCAAAGTGATAAAACCGCTGCAGTCGGAGGGCTTGATAAAAACCGGTGCCGAATTGTGGCGGGCAAAAACAATTGATGTGGATATAGATACCGGAATTGAAGTTATCGTCATCGGGCAGGACGGCAAGATACTGCTTGTGCGTCCTCTCGATGAATAATATCAAGACCCACATTATTGTTAGTCATTGGCAGAGGTGATATAATTCCTATTTACAGTCAGCTTAAGGAATGGAAGAAGTGAAATGGAAGTAATTCCGGCAATAGATATAAAGGGTGGCAAGTGTGTCCGCCTGTATCAGGGCGATTACAGTATGGAGACCGTATATTCCGATAATCCGGTGGAAATGGCTATGAAATGGCAGTCGCTGGGGGCGACAAGGCTGCATATCGTTGACCTTGATGGCGCCGAAATAGGTGTTCCCCGTAATCTGGAAACAATAACACGCATCAACGATGCGGTATGGATTCCCTTGCAGGTGGGGGGCGGAATCCGCAGTATGAAAACCATGGAAGAACTCCTCAAAATGGGTATTGACCGTATCATTATGGGGACGGCTGCAGTTGAAGACCATGAGCTGGTAAAGGAGGCGTGCCACCGCTTCGGTCAATCTATCGTTATCGGTATCGACGCCAGAGATGGCAAGGTTGCAACACGCGGCTGGAAGAGTGAAACGGATCTGACAGCAGCTGATCTTGCCATGTCTATGGCAAAGCTCGGCGCCAGGCGGTTCATTTATACGGATATCAGCCGTGACGGCACACTCACAGAACCGAATTTTATCTCTACCTTTGAGCTGATTGATTCCATAAGATATCCCATCATCGCCTCCGGTGGTGTCTCGTCGGTAATTCACCTGAAACTGCTGGATAAACTGGGGGTGGAGGGGGCGATAATCGGCAGGGCTCTTTATACCGGCGATATGAGCCTGGAGCAAGCGCTCAAGGTAGTTAATTAGACCGAGAGGCAGCAGTTGCGAAAAAAGTTAAAACTAGATACAAAAGGACTTATACCGGCCATCATTCAGGATGACAAGAGCGGTGAGGTGCTGATGCTGGGCTATATGAACGAAGAGTCCCTTGAACTTACGCTGTCGAGCGGCGAAGCCTGGTTCTACAGCAGAAGCCGCAATGAATTGTGGCATAAGGGGGCTACCTCCGGCAACCGCCTTATTGTCAGTGAAATGTGGCTGGATTGTGACGCCGATACCATTCTGGTTAAAGCGCATCCCCTGGGCCCGGTTTGTCATACCGGAGAAAGAACCTGTTTCTTTAGCCGGTTAGAAGAAGATATTAAGTAGCAACCTCGGCAGGAGCCTGTTCTGCTGTCTGCTGGTCTGTAGCCAGCACCTCATTAAGAGCTGTTAAGGCAACCTCAATTTGTTTTTCATCCGGCTCTCTGGTGGTAAAGGTCTGCAGCCACATACCGGGAGCCATAATAGCCCTGACCAGAATGTTGTTCATATGCCGGGCTCCGAACTGGGTTGCCTCGTAACCCATGGCGGCGATAACAGGTATCAGGAGAATTCGTGATAGAACCATGAGCCATACTGCATGGCGGCCGACGAGGGCAAAGACGAGAATAGCTATAACAAGCACCGCCAGCAGGAAGGCAGTACCGCAGCGTGTATGGGAGGTACTGTATTTCTGGATAGTTTTGGCATCGAGGTCAACCCCGTTTTCATAGGCGTTAATCGTCTTGTGCTCGGCGCCGTGATAGGCAAAGGTGCGTTTTATATCGGGCATCAGTGATATCAACTTGAGGAAAACGAGGAAGATGGTCAATCGTATAGCGCCCTCTACGAGGTGGAAAATAATGGATGAATCTATATAAGGGTCAAAAAGCTTGGTCAGGAAAAGAGGGGCGACAAAGAACAGGCTGATAGACAGCGCAAAGGAAAGCCCGAGAATCACCCAGGTTGAACCGCCGGATACATCTTCACCCTCCTCCTCAAGCGCTATGTTGGCTGAGTAAAACAGGCTGTTGATGCCCAGAATGATTGATTCAATTAAGACGATAATACCCCGCACGAAGGGGGTTTGCCTAAGGCGGCCTGTATATAATCTGGGTAGTGGTTTGCTATCGATGACCACCTCGCCATTCGGGCGACGAACGGCAGTGGCGCTTGTTTTCTGGCCGCGCATCATTACGCCCTCCATGACCGCTTGCCCGCCGTAACGAAAATCTCTTGCCATTTTTAAAGCCCCCAATAAAAAAGGAGCGGAAATGTTATCACCGCCCCTTGCATGTATATAGATATATGTTTATTTCTCTATCTTGTAGCGCTGTCTGAAACGTTCGACACGTCCGGCTGTGTCCACCATGCGGTGCTCACCGGTAAAGAATGGATGGCACTTACTGCACAGCTCTACCTTTAAAGTTTTCTTTGTGGAACCAATGGTGAAAGTATTGCCGCAGGAACAGGTTACCTTGGCGTCGTGATGGTATTTGGGATGGATTTTAGCTTTCATAGGTGGTTATGCAGCGTAAACGCTGACCTTCCTCTTGTTTTTGGTTACCGGCTCATACTTTGTAATGCCATCGATAAGGGCGAATAGCGTATGGTCTCTGCCGATGCCGACATTATTGCCCGGGTGGATGCGTGTGCCTCTCTGGCGAACCAGAATCGTACCGGCATTAACCCTCTGGTTGGCATATCTTTTTATACCGAGCATCTTGGGTTTGCTGTCACGCCCCAACCTGGTGGAGCCGCCTCCCTTTTTATGTGCCACTTTCGGTTACCTCTTTCTTACTCTTACGTGTTTTACTGGGCTTCTCCGCTTCGGCACCCGGCTGGATTATATTTTCGATAGTCAACTTGGTATGGAACTGGCGGTGTCCGGTCTTCTTGCGGTAACGCACCTTTGGCTTGTATTTGAAGACGATGATCTTCTTATCTTTAGCTTCGCCCTTTGAGGTGGCAGATACCCTGGCGCCGTCTATTGTGGGGTTGCCGACGGTTAAATTTTCACCATCTGCAATAAGAAGAACCTTATCCAGCTCAACAGCATCGCCCTCGGCTATATCGAGACGCTCTACATCTATCGTCTGACCGGGAGTTACTTTATACTGCTTGCCGCCACTTTCAATAATTGCGTAAATAACGAACCTCCATTGGGGGGAAACACTATATTTTATCAACACTATCTACAGGTGTCAAATTGCAGCCCCTGCCAGAGCTTGTTTACCTTTTGCTTTAGTTCATCAGGGCTGTAATCGTTATATATTACCACATTCGCTACCCTGGCACGTTCACTTTCAGTTAACTGGGAATGGATGCGCAGCATAGTTTCACCGCGGGAGAGCCCTGTCTTTTCGAGGCGCTTGATAACGTTGGCTTCAGTGGCGGTAACTACCCAGACGGCGTCGACCATTGTCGCCCAGCTGGCTTCGATAAGCAGCGGGGCATCAATTACGACAGCCTTTACTCCCTGCTTTCTATATTGTTCTAACTCAGCTTTTACAACCCGGTAAATTCGCGGGTGCATTATACGGTTGAGGCTGGAGAGGGCTTTGCGGTCGGCAAAGACAATTTTACCCAACTCCCTGCGGTCAACCGAGCCGTCGGGGTTAAGTATTTGCTTACCGAAAGCAGCCACCACCTGTTTATGAGCTTTAATGTCGGCATCAAGAACCTCATGCCCGATTTTGTCGGCGTCAATAATAACGGCGCCCAGCCCGGCAAGTAGGCTGGCTATAGTGCTCTTGCCGCTGCCGATACCGCCGGTTAAACCGATGATTTTCATAACGTTAAACCCTGACCAGTCTACCCACTGCTAATCGGGTAGTCAAGGTTTCTATTAGAACGGGTAATAGTGTAAACTGGATTAAAATATTTTGTGAAGTAAAGCCTATGGAAGCTGCCTGGATAAGTATAGCCATATTAAGCGCCGCCGGTATCGGCTTGGTAAATATATTCGATAGCCACCTCATCTCCAAGAGGATGCCCAGTACAAGGGCGTATTTACTGGTTGTCAGCCCTATTGTATTGCTTTCCGCTCTGCTTATTGCCTTTATTTTCCCTTTGCCGGCAGGTTTGAGTTTCTGGCAATTGATGGTAGTGGTGGTTTCAGGATTGCTGCGGGCTGTATCCGTAATCATATTGCTGTACTCATTGCGAAGAGAAGAGGTATCGCGGGTGGTACCGGTGGTCAGCATATATCCTGTTTTTGTCGCCATTATGGCGGTGCCAATTCTGGGTGAAACACTGAACTACCTGCAGGGCCTGGCAATAGCCATTGTCGTTGCCGGTGTGATTATAATCTCGGTCAAGAAGAGAATGGGAAGTTCTAAAAACCGGCTGGGGGCAACATTTTTTCTGTTGCTGGGCTCAAGTTTGCTACTGGCGATGGCTGATATAGCCAGTAAATATGCCCTTGACTATATTTCCTTCTGGAATATGTACTGGGTCAGTATTTTAACTCTATCTGCCATACTTTTACTGGTATCATTGCGCCGCAGTGTGATAAAAGAACTGCCTAATATCGTGAATCCACGCTCTGCCCTGACACTGGTGCTGGTTAACGAGACGCTGGTGATCGCCAGTGCCATAATGCTGTTCTGGGCGATGGAAAGGGGGCCGGTATCCCTGGTTTCCACCTTAACCAGCACACGCCCTGTCTTTGTGCTAATCTATGCTCTTATTCTGAGCCGTTTCCTGCCGGGGGTTCTTCTGGAAGGGGATACGAGCAGGGGAGTGCTGACGGTAAGGATTATTGCCACCGCTATGATAGCCGGCGGCATTGCGATAATATATCTGGTTTGATAAATATTTAAGAGGGATTTTGTAACTTATTTTATTTTATCTATCCATTAAATTGGATAGTAAAAAAGTTTACCTATAATTGCTGGTTACCGAGTGATATAATCAGGTTGAGGATTTAGTTATGCACCAGGCGATGCTTTATGATAGCCTCCCGAAAACCAGAGTGCGCTGTAATATCTGCCAGTGGCGCTGCCAGATAGGGCAGGGCAAAGGCGGTGTCTGCAGGGTATATCAGAACAAAGATGGCGTACTGTATAATATGAATTATGCGCAGGTGTCTTCGGTGGCTGTTGATCCCATCGAAAAGAAACCGCTGTTTCACTTTTTTCCCGGCAGCCTTGCCTTTTCCATTGGTGGCTGGGGTTGCAATTTCCACTGTCAGGACTGCCAGAACTGGGAAATCGCTTGTGTTGACATGCCGCAGCCGGGGCGCCAGATTAAGCCCGAAGAAGCTGTCAGGATGGCAAAGGAGTACGACTGCCAGGGTATTGCCTGGACGTATAACGAACCCACCATGTGGTTTGAATATACGCTGGACTCAGCCCGACTGGCAAAAGAGAATGGTCTTTATACCGTCTATGTTACTAACGGCTATATGACTCCGGAGGCGCTGGATACCATCGGCCCCTATCTGGATGCCTGGCGGGTGGATATAAAAGGTTTCAGCGATAGCTTGTACCGTAAACTGGCAAAGATAAGCCAATGGCGGGGTATTCTGGATGTTGCCAAACGGGCTAAGGATAAGTGGCAAATGCATGTAGAGATTGTTACCAATATAATACCCGCTATGAATGATGACAATGCGCAACTTGAGGGGATAGCCGGCTGGATATATAATGAGCTGGGTGAATTGACACCCTGGCATGTAACGCGGTTCTACCCTCATCATGATATGATGGACTCACCGCCAACCCCCATATCCGCGTTGGAGCGGGCTGTTGATATCGGCAGGAAGGCTGGGTTAAAATTTGTCTATGTAGGCAATGCCCCGGGCCATGGAGGCGAAAATACCATCTGCTATAAATGCGGCAATACCCTTGTTAAGAGGTATGGCTATCAGACCGAGGTAAACGGAATCAGGGGTTCAAAATGCAAAATCTGTGGGACGGAGCTTAATTTCAGAACGGCTTAGGGGATAGTTGTCATGATAAGAGAAGCGACAGTGGCAGGCAGGTTCTATCCGGATTCACCGGTTGAGCTCAGGGCAATGCTAGCCACTATGGTTGATGATAAAATAATCAGGGAAGAAATAATCGGGCTGGTGTCGCCTCATGCCGGTTATATTTATTCCGGATCGGTAGCCGGGGCGACTATTTCTCGGATTAAAATGAAGGATACTTTTATCATCCTGGGGCCAAACCATACCGGGCTGGGTAAAACCTTCAGTATTATGATTGAGGGTACCTGGCGGACGCCGCTGGGTGATGTTGAGATAGATTCGGAGCTTGCCAGGCGTATTCTGGAATCATCCGCTTATCTTGAAGAAGATTATGATGCTCATCGTCTTGAGCATTCCATTGAGGTTCAACTGCCGTTTCTGCAGTATTTTAAAAATGACATCAGGCTGGTGCCCATTGTGCTGGCTCATGCTGACGGCGATGCCTATAAAGAAATAGGAAAGGCAATGGCAAAGGCGATTAAAGATTTGAAGAGAGAAGCGGTCATCATCGCCTCTAGTGATATGACTCACTACGAATCGCAAACTTCGGCGCAGGAGAAGGATAACCAGGCGATTGACGCTATGCTGGCGCTGGACGATGATAAGCTGATAGAAAAGGTTGAGGAGATGAACATATCGATGTGCGGTTACGCCCCGGTGGTCAGCCTGATTACGGCGGTAAAAGAGCTGGGGGCGAAAAAAGCCGAACTGGTAAAATATCAGACCAGTGGTGATATCACTGGCGATTACAGCTCAGTTGTCGGTTATGCCGGGCTGATATTCAAAAACTACAGAATATCGCAGATAGCAAAACTGGCAAAGGAAGCAGTGGAGACCTTTATCAGAGACGGCAATATCATCCCGCCGCCGGTTAAGCTCAGCGCCGAGATGGAAAAGCGGGCCGGAGTATTCGTTTCGCTGCATAAGTCTGGACAGCTGCGGGGCTGTATCGGTACTTTTGAAGCGGCACAGGAGAATGTTGCGCGGGAGATAATAGCCAATGCCGTTAGCTCGGCTACAAGAGACCCCCGTTTCCCGCCGGTTGCTGTCAGTGAGCTTGAGGGACTGGAATACAGCGTGGATGTGCTGACCAAGCCGGTGCCCGTGAAAGACAAGAATAAACTAAACCCAAAAAAACATGGGTTGATAGTGGAGTGTGACTTTAGAAGAGGGCTGCTCTTACCGGACCTGGAGGGAGTGGGCACCGTTGGCAGACAGATCGACATCTGCTGCCAGAAAGCGGGCATTGCGCCCGATGAAACGATACATCTCTATTGCTTCAGGGTGAAGAGGTATAAATAGCTTTAGTAAGAAATACATCTCTATTAAAGGAGTGGATTATATGGATTTAAGGGAAATGCCGGCATTGCGGATAGGTGATTTGGAGGCAAAAGTACCGATTATTCAAGGAGGAATGGGTGTTGGCATTTCATTGTCAGAACTGGCTTCGGCTGTTGCCAATGAAGGCGGCATTGGAATTATTTCAACTGCCGGAATCGGCATGCTTGAGCCGGATTTTAATAAAAATTTCAGGGAAGCCAACCAGAGAGCACTGCGGAAGGAAATAAAAAAAGCGAGACGGATGACAACAGGCATTATCGGGGTAAATATACTGGTAGCCTGTTCGGATGCTCATGACCTTATGCAGGTTGCCGTAGATGAAGGTGCAGACCTGGCTTTTCTTGGTGCCGGGCTGCCATTGAATATTCCTGAGAAATTGCTGCTGGATGATTCGGGGAAAGCTAGAATAAAGGTTGTACCTATAGTGTCTTCCGCCAGGGCGGCTGGAATAATACTCCGCAGCTGGAAGAGAAACTATAACCATGTACCTGATGCAGTGGTTGTTGAAGGTCCTCTGGCTGGCGGGCACCTGGGATTTAAGAAAGAGCAGATAGATAACCCTGATTATATACTGGAAAAGATACTGCCGGAAGTAATCTCTGTGATTAAACCCTATGAAGAGCATTTTAATAGAAGCATACCGGTAATCGCTGCCGGAGGCTTATATACAGGCGCTGATATTTATAACATTATCCGGATGGGAGCCCAGGGGGTACAGATGGCAACCAGGTTTGTGGTAACCCACGAGTGCGACGCTTCAATGAAATTTAAAGAAACCTATATAGAGTGCGAAAAAGAAGACCTCGTCATAATCGACAGCCCTGTTGGGTTGCCGGGGAGAGCAATAAATAACCGGTTTCTTAACGAAGTATCATCTGGAATTAAAAGACCATTCAAATGCCCCTGGAAGTGCCTGAGGACATGTGATATTGAAAACTCGCCATATTGTATTTGTATCGCCCTGACCAATGCCAAAAAGGGGAAGTTTGAATATGGCTTTGCCTTTGCTGGGGCTAATGCCTATCGGGTAGATAAAATCACCTCTGTTAAAGAGCTTATAGCAACCTTAAAAAATGAATATGCAGTTGCGGCAGCCAGCTAAATACAGCATCGGCGATTTCAATTTACAATCAAGAGGGGAAGCATGGTGCTTGGTGAACCGGTAAAACTCCGTTGCTTCAGGGTGAAGTGCTATAGGTAAGGATAACTGCCTCTATGGCTGAAAATATATTACTTGGCTTGACTTTTATTCTTGTTCTCGGTATTGCCGCTTCATGGTTGGCGTGGCGGTTGCGCCTGCCGTCTATTCTCGTGCTTCTTGTTTTCGGTTTTATTGCCGGGCCGGCAACCGGTTTTATTAACCCGGACGATATTTTTGGTGATTTATTGTTACCAATCGTGTCTTTATCGGTGGCTGTTCTTTTATTTGAGGGTGGCTTAAACCTGAGCATTGCTGAACTCAGGAAAACCGGTAGTGTAGTATTTAAGCTTATAACGGTTGGAGTATTGATTACCTGGCTGTTAGGTGCCGGGGTTGCTTATTTTGTCCTGAACCTGGACCTGGAGCTGGCAGCACTACTCGGCGCTATTTTGGTGGTTACCGGCCCTACTGTTATTCTCCCGCTGCTCCGTCACCTGCGCCCCAGCGGGCAGGTGGGGAGCATATTAAAGTGGGAGGGTATTGTTATTGACCCGATAGGGGCGATGCTTGTCGTGCTTGTCTTTCAGGCAATAATTGCAGGAGGGGGGCAAGAAGCAGCCTCTCTGATTGCAATAAGTCTTGCAAAGACCATTTTATTTGGTGGCGTTATCGGTATATCGGGGGCAGTAATTATAGCTCAGATGCTAAAGCGTTACTGGATGCCCGATTTTCTTCATAGTGTGGTTTCCCTGGCGCTGGTGATACTTACTTTTACCGCCTCAAACTATCTTCAGGAGGATTCCGGCTTCTTAACAGTTACGATTATGGGCATAGTGCTGGCAAATCAAAAGGGTGTCAATGTCAAACATATTATCGAATTCAAAGAAAACCTGCGTGTGCTTATAATATCTGGATTGTTTATCCTGCTGACGGCACGCTTGCAACTTGAAGAACTGGCTAAAATAGGCGCCGGCAGTATAGCGTTACTGGCAGTGTTAATACTGTTAGCGAGACCGATATCCGTAGCGCTGTCTACATTAGGATCGAAATTGAAATTGCGAGAGCGTTTATTCATCTCATGGCTGGCACCACGTGGCATAGTGGCGGCGGCGGTAGCCTCTGTTTTTGCTATAAGACTGGCTGATACAGGTCATACCCAGGCCGAGCTTCTGGTGCCGCTGACCTTTGTGGTTATCGCTGGTACTGTGGCTATTTATGGATTAACCGCTTCGCCGGTAGCGCGCTGGCTCAAGGTAGCAGAGCCAGATCCTCAGGGAATACTGATAGTTGGAGGTCATTCCTGGGCGCGGGTGATCGCCAGCACCCTTGAAAAGGAAGGTTACAAGGTGCTGATGGTTGACACTAACTGGGCGAATATATCCGCTGCCCGTATGATCGGGGTATCAACTTTTTATGGTAATATCCTGTCACAATATACTTTGGATGAGATTGAGTTGAGTGGCATTGGGCGCCTAGTGGCGTTAACTTCGGATAATGAATTTAATTCCTTATCTACTCTACAATTAACAAATGATTTCGGCCGTGCTGAGATATACCAGCTACCGGCAGGGGACGAGGAGAAAGGGGTGAAGAATGCGGTTTCAAGGCATCTACGCGGTCGTCTTTTATTCAGTAACAATGCAACCTATAATTCACTGGCCAGGTGGTTCGCTGCTGGCGCCGTCTTAAAAAAGACCGAATTGACGCAGGAGTTTGATTACGATGCCTTCGAAGCTTACTATGGTGATACAGCTATACCCCTTTTCCTGATTGACCAGAATAATAAACTAGTTATATTTACAGTGGATAGCCAACTCAAGCCCAAACCGGGACAAAAAATAATCAGCCTTATTAAAGCAGATAGAATTAAGGAGGCGGAAGAAGCTGCATGAGATATTACGATGAGGTTTACAGCGAAACAGTTCCGTTTAAGATTATGAAGTACATTCTATTTTTAGAGGGGAGTATCGGTGTAGTCTTTCTGGTGCTGTATATAATGCAATTAACGGGAAATCTCGGCATGGAAGATGAGCTGCCGCAGTGGTATTTCCTGATTATGGCTGCAATAATGCTGGCAGTTGCCGTATTCCTTAACAATTTTAGAAAACTAAGAATTGGCATAACTTCGGATTCGTTCAGAGCCTCTTTCGGTTTAATAAAGTTTGAAGTACCCTTAAGCAGTGTAAGCAAAGTGTATATGGATGAAAAGAGCAGCCTGAAATATGGGGGTTGGGGTGTCCGGGGGAGGAAGCATAAAGATGACTGGGCGCCGGCATACACGACCATCGGCTATAAGAGGATAGTGCTGGAGCTTGAAGGGCATAAATATAAAAGGTTTGTCTTTTCAACGGCACACCCGGAAGAAGTGATCAATGTTATAAACCAGCATTTAAGGTAATTTACTATGGATATGTTTGAGCATCAGTTTGAAAAAGACAAACTGAAAGAAGCTCCGCTGGCGGCACGGATGAGACCCGCCAGTTTTGATGAGTTCGTCGGGTAGGAGTGTATTGTAGGCAAGGGGCGTGTCCTGAGGAGGGCTATTGAATCGGGCAAGCTGCCATCAATCGTCCTGTGGGGTCCGCCGGGAAGCGGCAAGACCACCCTGGCTTATATCATTGCCGGTATTACCGATTCCCACTTCAGCCCGGTATCTGCAGTCAGCGCCGGAGTCGCTGACCTGAGGCGTATAATTGAACAAGCCAGAGAGCGCCGCAAGATGAGACGCCAGAGGACCATCCTATTCATAGATGAAATTCACCGTTTCAATAAAGCACAGCAGGATGCCATACTGCCCTATGTTGAAGATGGCACCATAACGCTTATCGGGGCGACGACCGAAAATCCGTCTTTTGAAGTCATTTCGCCACTGCTTTCACGCTGTCAGGTTTTCACATTGAAACCGCTTGCTGCCGACGAAATCCGCATAATAGTATTCAGGGCATTGAAAGACAGCCTGCGTGGCCTCGGCGCTTTAAAGGCGGAACTGGCTGATGATGCCATGGAGCACATTATTGCCATGTCGAACAACGATGCCAGGGCCGCTCTGAATATACTTGAAATGGCTGTCCTGACTACACCTGCGGATGATAAGGGCAGGCGGCATATATCACTGGCTACCATTGAAGACGTCATTCAGCACCGGGCTTTAACCTACGATAAGGGCGGCGAGCAGCATTTTGATACCATATCCGCCTTACATAAATCAATGCGAGGTTCAGACCCGGATGCCTCTCTATACTGGCTGGCGCGTTTGCTGGAAGCCGGGGAAGACCCGCTCTATGTCGTACGGCGTCTGGTGCGTTTTGCCTCTGAGGACGTCGGTATGGCTGACCCCCAGGCATTAGTTGTGGCTATGGCAGCACAGCAGGCGGTTCATTTCATCGGTATGCCGGAGGGCAACCTGGCTCTGGCTGAGGCGGTTGTCTATCTGGCTACAGCACCCAAAAGCAATTCTCTTTATCAGGCTTACTCAAGGGTGCAGGAGCAATTGAAAAAGGGTTCAAGTGAAACAGTGCCCCTGCACCTGAGGAATGCGGTAACATCACTAATGAAAGATGTCGGCTACGGCAAGGACTATAAGTACGCCCATAACTACCCTGGGCACTTTGTAAAACAGCAGAATCTCCCTGATGCGCTTAAGGGAAAACGCTTCTATACACCCGGGGACCAGGGCTATGAGAAACAGGTCTCCGAACGGCTGAAAAGCTGGTGGCAGGAGAAGGATACAAAGGGTAAAGAATAGGCGGCTGTTTTTCTTTACGGTTGAGCAGCCTTGAAATCACCTTGACACCCCCTCCCGCCAGTGTTTATACTAGATTATACAGTACTGACGCGGGGTGGAGCAGTGGCAGCTCGTCGGGCTCATAACCCGAAGGTCGTTGGTTCGAATCCAACCCCCGCTACCAATTTCAAAGCTAAAAAGGTCTCGGAATTAGAAAAGAATTTGGGGCTTTACAATCAGAAGCACCCCAGTTGGCAACCGTGGATTTTTAAACCCTGAGCGCTCGCTTCATTTGAAATGGCAATTGGTTCTAACCTAAACTGTTCAGACATCTCAAACAGCATGGCACAGGTAAGCTGATCATCTTCTTTCAATTTTTTAAGCGTGACAGCAAAACCACCGATAGTGCTTTTGTGTTCTGGGTTATCATAAGCAGTCTTATCTTCCTTAAAGAAACCAATTTGGCAATTGGTTATTCGAACACCCATTTTGTCAGCAATTTCTCCTACGGCAATCTTAGTAACATCCATTTGATCTGCTATTTCCCAGGCAACGGGACAAGGCAAATACCCGTCTTTCAGTAAAGCCTTCACCATGGATTCCAGATAGGAAATTTGTTCTTCGGAAAGCTTATCAGGGTTATCTGGTATCTGGATTCTTTTGCTCTTTTTTTCTTTGGAAGCTTCGTTAAAATCTCGCATTATAACTCCTGTAAATGTATTTAATGGGATTATATTAAAAAACCGGTTAGATTGTATCTCACGGGGCATATTTAAGGCAGTGATACTACATTGTTATAATTATATAGGTTTAGTGGTTCAAATCCAACCCCTGCTATCAATTATGGTAAAATGAGGCACAGAAAATTAGCCCGTGTCTTTCTATTTTGGAGGTGAGAAATGAAGATTATAGCTATAGTCGGCAGCCCGAGACCAAAAGGAAATACTAATTATTTAGTCGACCGAGCCCTTGAAGCAGCAGCAGAACTCGGAGCTCAGGTTAAAAAGATTGACCTAAGCAAATACAAGATTAACCCGTGTCTCGGGCATGATGACTGTCCGTCTTTTGAATCTTGCATGCAGAAGGATGATGCAGTTTGGATACTGGATGAATTTCTTGATGCTGATGGAGTTATTTTAGCAACACCAGTTTACTGGTACAATGTTTCGGCTCAGATGAAGGCCTTTATTGACCGAAACCATTTTCCCTACAAGCATGACCGTAAATACAAAGCAAAGACCGTAGGCTTGATAGTGGTCGCTACAACGGAAGGGATTGAGGATACGCTGCACACACTAAATCAGTGTGTTGACTGGTGGTTTGATATTAAAACGCATGGGAAACATATTGTATCCGGATACGCTGAAGAGGTGGGGGATGTTAAAAATAACCTGACCCTGGTGGAAGAAGCCAGGCAATTAGGTAGCCATATGGTAGAAAGTTTGACAGAAAATGCCTGATTGTTCGTCCCCCGCCGAATCCAATCTCAGCTAACAATTATGAAGTTTAGGAGCACAGGCTGAAAAGCCTGTGCTCCTTATTTTATGGCTGAAGCTCTGGCAGCACAAGATCAAGGCCCTGGCCTGATGGTATAACAATAACCTCGATGTCTTCTCCGAGCCTATCAAGCAGGATGTATTGCAAAACCTCAGGTGTCAGGGAGCCCACTATGGCTTCGTTGGCGGCAACCTGAGCATCGGTCACAAGACGAATATATTCGGCTTCACCTATCGCTTGTGCTATGCGAGCGTCTGCTTCTCCTTTAGCTTCTGCTTCTCTCTGTTGAGCTTCGACTTTGACCTGCTCAAGTTTGTTCAGCGCCTCAAGTACTGCCTGTTCAGCAGCGACCTTGGCTTCGATAGCAGCGGTGAACGTGTCGCTGAACTGGAAATTGGTTATCGATAACATCTCCGTGATGATGCCACGCTCCAACAATCGATCCGACAGACTATCAGTAATGGCAGCCTTAACTTCGTCACGTCTCAGGATAAGGTCTTCGGCGTTGAATTGAGCTGTTATCTGTTTGATGGTCTCCTGAATAGCCGGAGCGGCTATCCTGTTAATAAAATCCAGCCCCAGTGTCCTGTAGACCTCGGCAGCCATAAACGAGTCCAGTTTCCAGTTGAGAGCAATGGTGGTAGTGACATCCTGAAGGTCTTTCGTTATGGCTGATGACTGAGTTTCATACTTCTGGGTCCGCACCTCCATCAACACCACGGAATCAATAAATGGTAACTTGGTCTGAAGGCCCTCTTCTAAAATGCTGCCCGTAACAGCGCTGAACCGAATGACTATCCCACGATGGCCGGCAGGGACAGTAGTGAATGAACCAGCGACAATACTGGCGATGATTAACACAACTCCGATAATGCTGCCCGTTTTGCCTGCAAGCCGGTTTTTGGGATCACCCTGGCTTCCCTTGTTAGTTTGAAAAACATATAATCCAATGACGAGTGCGCCTATTCCAATAACGAGTAGTATAGCCATTTTATCTCCTTTTTGAGTTTATTCTTCTTAGTCTGAGTATAAACCTATTGTGGAATTAATTATAGCAGTAAACTGAATCAGTCTACAAACCCATAACCACGTGACAAAATAAGCATAGGCTTGTATTTACACACTACGAGCTATAAGCTGCCAGCCGCTTCCCGCCATTCACGTTTGGCACTGTAGCCTCAGATTTACTCAGTATCCAGTAAATCACTAGACTGCTAAGCGCTGCAAAGAAACACCAGACAGATGCGAGGTAGTATGAAAAGAATATTATCGTGACAAAGTATGATGCCGCAATCAGAAGGCCAAGTAGCCACATCCACCTGACAGACGAAACACAAAAAGATACGACAATTGAGGCTACATAGAATGCATATGCAATGTCTACGAGGGTTTGAGGGAATTCGCTAATGTACTGTATATGAAAGCCGTTTATCCGCGGGGCGACATCATATGAGATGAGGCAGAAAGCATAAAACAATGAGACTATCCCTCCTGCCACTACCAAGCTGGCCAGGATCCTCTTTCTCTTTTTTACCTTCTCCATAAACCACATGGATAATGGTACCATCACGGGCCAGATAACCAGCGCCGTTATTAAGAAGATATAGGTGGCAGTATTCTGAAGCCAGTCATGTCCGCTTGATCTAAGGGTAATCCACAGCACACCCTCGGCTAGCTGCTGGAGGCCAAAAAGGAATGGTATTGCCGCAAAAAGCCTCTGATTTGGTTTCTTAACCTTTCTCTGGGCAGCGACGCCAACCGCAGATAGTACTGCGCCTGCTGCAAAACTTGCTCCAGCCGAAAAGCACATAGATGTCTCCTGGTTTTAAATAGTTTTCAAACGTCCTAAAAAAGTAAACTATCTAACCAAGATGATTATAGTATGCATAAAGATGTATGTCTATACCTGTTTTCGAATCCAACCTCCGCTGCCAATTAGATAGCAGTGCCCCAAGGGTGGACTTGGGGGGTTTTATTGTAATAAACTAATCTGATATCAGGCAAAGTAATAAAGGAATAAGGATAAGAAATGCTTAAAAAATTGTGCGTTGTTGCACTGGTGATTGCATTGGGGATGTTGTCGGTAACGGGTTGCAGCGAAAAGGAAAATTTACCAATAGCAAAAGATGGCGATACGGTAAAAGTGCATTATAAGGGTACGCTGGATGACGGCAGCGTATTTGATACGTCCAGGGGCGGCGAGCCGCTGGAATTCATATTGGGTACAGGTAGTATGATAGAGGGATTCGATAAAGCGGTCGACGGTATGCAACTTAGTGAGATTAAGACTATTACCATACCGGCAGAGGAAGCGTATGGTCCACATCGTGATGACCTTGTACTGGTAATAGGACGGGACAGCTTGCCGGAAGGTTTGGAGCCGGGTATCGGGCAGCAATTGCAAATGAGCCAGCCGGATGGCAGAACCGTTGAAGTGATCGTTACCGCTGTTTCCGAGGCTTCGATAACCGTAGATGCCAATCATCCAATGGCAGGAAAAGACCTGACGTTTGAAATTGAACTGGTTGAGATTAATTAGGGTTCACAACGGGCTTATTCCTCCGTACAGGCTTTGAAAGCATCAAAGTGAAATACTGGATAAAAGTCACAGACAAAGCAGAAATCCTGGTATAAGATAAATTATAGATTAGCTTAATACCCTTCTTAAAACCTTTAATAATCTTTATATAACGTCTCTTTTGATAATATGACTTTAAGCGGATTAGAAAAATCAGGGAAAAAACAGACAGATAAGAAACCACCCAGAGTTAAAGCTTGTTACTTTTTAGGATTAGCCGGCATCATCGGGGTGACATTATTCCTTTTAATATTGTTATCCCTTGATATTATTCAGGCGGGATCCAACCCGATCTTAAAAACAATCAGTGATCTGGTATATGGTTCATACGGATGGCTGCAGAATCTGGCTTTTATTCTCGTAGCTTTTTGGTTCTTTATTTTTACTTCCAGGCTTTATTCTGTTACAAAAAGAAAAATCAGCTCATTAACGGGCTCGTCCTTTCTGGGTATTACAAGTATCGGCTTTTTCCTAATAGTGTTTTTCCCAGCGCAAACCAGCGGTTTGGAACAAACCTTGCAAGGGCTGATACATGATTCTGTTGCCGGCTTAATAAGCGGATCGTTTATTATCGGTTGCATAGCCTTTGCCTTTCATTTCAGAAAAGAACCCCGGTGGAAACGATACTGGAAATATACGATTATAACAGTGATAATTTGTATTGCGTTCGCCCTGCTATGGGCCTTAATTCCCTCCGAATTGCAGCTGCAAGGACTGGGTGAGAGGCTTCTATTGACCAGCGGTTTTGCATGGGTGGCGGTCATCTCCCTGAAACTGGTGAGGCTTTGCAGGATGCCCCAGGAAGTGGGTAACATTGAAAACTAATACAGCAGCATTAACATGCCCCAGTATTGACTGGCGGCCGATTAGTATAACCAAGTGAAAATTATCATATTTCAAGCATATCCTTCATAGGTTTCCAGTAGTAATCCCGCCAGCCCTGAGATATGTCTTCGTACTGCTCTTCAGGCACACCGGTCTGGGTGAAGGTAAGCCGAGTCCCGTCCTCTGAATTTTCCAATAGGAAAGTTACCTGGGAATAATGACCTTTCGGCCAATCACCGGCACGCCAGGTTTGAACAATTTTCCTGTCTTGAACCAGCTCAAGATTAATTCCCTCACTGTATCCGTCAAAAGCGGTAAACCTACCCCCGGTTTCACGGCTGATATCTGCTGTACCACCGGTAAATTGCGAGTGTTTGCCTGAATCCATAAGCGCTTCATACACATCATGGAGGCTCGCTTTGAAGGTTGCAGATTGTTTGATATTCCTGGTATTCATATTTACCTCCTGAGCTTCATAAAAGCTTATATAATGGTAAGATTAACGTATTAATCTGCAAGAAGCTACCGAGAGAGATACTCTGCCCCTCTTTCATCTCGAATCTAATCACGTTACCGGATAAAAATGATAAAGAAATAAAACCCCGCATGGTTGCCAATTTGAAGCAGGTACGTAAAATTATGTATTATTGTAGATAATATGAATGACACTGCCGGAGAATTGGATATTAACTTTATTTCGAGTGAGATTACTCTGGCTAACCGCTGGGACCATTTGCTGGCTCGTCTGGGAGTAAACAGGAATGGGCACAGGGTTGATCCCGGATTATACTCACTTGGGAATCCTGATGAGTACTCGCCGGTTTTAGTAACAGCCAATTACACACTCAGCTTTGATGACCTGAGGTCCGCTCTGGCTGGAATTGATTGCTATATTCTGGTTCTGGATACTAAAGGGATAAATGTCTGGTGTGCGGCAAGCAAGGGAACTTTCGGCACGGATGAACTGGTTAAACGTATCCAAAATGTCCATCTTAAAGACGTGGTTAAGCATGGCACAATCATCTTGCCCCAGCTGGGTGCAACCGGCGTGGCGGCACATAAAATCAGGAAACAAGCGGGTTTTAAAGTAGAATACGGACCGGTGCGTGCATCGGATTTAACCGAATATTTGAAAACGCATATCGCTACGCCTGAGATGAGAAGGGTGCAGTTTAATCTGGCTGACCGCCTTGTCCTTATTCCGATTGAACTGGTGCATCTGTTACTGCCAATGCTGGTTGTGGCTGTGGTTTTGTTTTTTGTTGACGGCTGGCTTACAGCTTCCGCCGGAATAGCCGCAATAGTGGCAGGCGTAGTTCTTTTTCCTATTCTGCTTACGTTTATCCCGACGAGAGAATTCAGCAGCAAGGGATTTCTGTTAGGTGGTGCCGTAGCCATTGTTTTTGTAATACTACATATATTTCAAAATGCAGATGCGAGCTGGTGGAGACAAGCCGGCGGTGCACTTGTATATATTCTGGCTATGCCACCCGTAACGGCTTTTTTCGCCCTGAACTTTACTGGATCCACCCCGATTACATCGGTGAGTGGTGTAAGAAGGGAAATGTACCGCTATATACGCTGGATGGCAGGGCTATTCGCAGTCGGGATTTTATTGTTTATTGTGCTTGTGCTAGTATAATGATGAGGGGCGATTAATGAATAAAGAATGCATAAACACCCTTGTATATATTCCGGAATTGTGTATTGGTTGTGAAATGTGCTGGATTGTATGTCCGCATAATGTCTTTGCTACAAAGAATGGCAAAGCGGAGGTAATTAACAGGGAAGCCTGTATTGAGTGTGGCGCCTGTCAGATTAACTGCCCGACGGCGGCAATTACAGTCAATAGCGGTGCGGGATGTGCGTCAGCCATGATGAAGGCAGCATTAACCGGCCGTGAACCGTCCTGCTGCGATTGCCAGTAACCGACCCCTCTTTTTAATGAATGCAAAATTTTCATTCCTTCTTTAACTTACCTCTATGTATTCCATTTCTAGTTATAAATGAACACCAGAATTAAAGGTTTGGAAATAGCATGCTTTTTATTTGGCTGGAAATTGATGTATCCTAATACTAGATTGATGTATTAATCAGAGGAGTTATATTATGGAAGCATATGAAGCTATCACCTCCCGCCGGAGTATCAGAAAATATGTTGCTAAAAATGTCCCCACCGAATATACAGAAAAACTGCTTAAAGCAGCCATGGCGGCGCCATCGGCGGGGAATCAGCAACCCTGGCACTTCATTGTTGTAACAGACCGCGAGATTCTGGATAAGATACCGAAGTTCCATCCCTATTCGCAAATGCTGTATAAAGCACCCCTTGCCATCCTGGTCTGTGCCGATACCGATATGGAAACGCACCCGGGATACTGGGTTGAGGATTGCTCGGCGGCTACGCAATCCTCAACCCAGTATCCCGGGTGCGTTTCCATATC
>PVMS01018919.1_pt1 | contig 24726 bp, 25 predicted proteins | sample 1853461 | NCBI WGS metagenome assembly PVMS01 (sample SAMN08582032, study PRJNA380276) | Marine sediment metagenome, whole genome shotgun sequencing project. | isolation source: ocean sediment barecode stripped | collected 2017
ACGGTTCAAGGTTCCACGGTTCACGGTTCACGGTTAGAGATGAAGAGTACTAATTAGGTTCAAAGTTCCACGGTTGGTTGGGTTAACCTCTGAACCATTGAACCCCGTTCTGGTGAACCGTGAACCTGACAACGTGAGTAGTTACGATGATTGAACAGAACAAATCAACAATCGACAATCAACAATCAACAATCGACAATCGACAATCGGATAACAAACCTGGAGGAGAAGGATGAGAAGTGACAGCGTGAAATCTGGTGTGGAGCGCTCTCCGCATCGGTCTCTCTTTAAGGCCATGGGTTATACAGATGAAGAATTGCGTAGGCCTTTGATCGGAATTGCCAATTCGGCCAACGATATCATACCAGGGCACGTGGAACTGGACCGGATTGTAAATGCTGTCAAGACCGGTGTGTACATGGCGGGTGGCACCCCTATTGCCTTTGGCACCATTGGGATTTGTGATGGGATTGCCATGAATCACGTAGGGATGAAGTATTCGCTGGGAAGCCGCGAACTGATTGCGGACTCGATTGAGGTGATGGCTGTTGCCCATGCCTTTGATGCCATGGTGATGGTGGCAAACTGTGACAAGATTGTGCCCGGTATGCTGATGGCTGCGGCACGGCTGAACCTGCCAAGCGTTGTTGTTAGCGGAGGGCCCATGCTGGCCGGCACGCATCAGGGGAAAGAGATAGACCTTGTTAGTGTCTTTGAAGCGGTGGGTGCTGTCAGATCGGGCAAAATAGATGAAGCAGAACTCTCTGATATCGAAGACTCGGCATGCCCCACATGCGGCTCTTGTGCGGGTATGTTCACGGCCAATTCCATGAATTGTCTGACCGAGGCCATCGGAATGGGTCTTCCTGGTAACGGAACCATTCCTGCGGTTATGGCTGCTCGCACGCGCTTGGCCAAAGAGGCAGGAATGAAGGTCATGATGCTCTTGAAGAAGCGCATAACACCCAAGAAGATCATGACTGAGAAGGCGTTTGCAAATGCCATGGCCGTGGATATGGCCCTTGGCTGCTCCACAAATACAGTGCTGCATTTGATGGCTATTGCCGAGGAGGCCGGGGTCAGACTCGATATAGATGCCTTCAATCGTGTGAATGCAAAGACACCTCACCTTTGCAGTTTGAGCCCGGCAGGGAAGCATCACATGCAGGATCTCGATCGGGCGGGCGGCGTTAGTGCCGTGATGAAAGAAATCTCACGCAAAAGGCTGATTCACACTAACTGTCTAACAGTCACAGGTCAGACCGTAAAAGAGAACATCAAAGGAAGTCGGATCAGAGATAAAAGTGTCATTCGTCCATTGGAGAGGCCGTACCATAAGCAAGGGGGACTTGCTATCTTGTTTGGCAATCTGGCCCCTTCAGGGTGTGTTGTGAAGCAATCAGCTGTGGTGCGGGGCATGCTGCGTCACGAAGGTCCAGCCTGCGTATTTGACAGTGAAGAAGAAGCCACGTCAGCCATTATGGGGGGTAGGATCAAGAAGGGGGACGTGGTAATCATCCGCTATGAAGGGCCCAAGGGTGGACCGGGGATGCGAGAAATGCTGGTCCCCACATCAGCCATTGCCGGTATGGGCCTCGACGCCGACGTGGCCCTGATTACCGACGGCAGGTTTTCAGGGGGAACTCGCGGAGCTGCCATTGGACACGTGTCAGCTGAGGCAATGGAGGGAGGGCCCATTGCGATTGTTCGGGATGGAGACAGGATCGCTATCGATATTCCCAAACGCCGCATCACCCTGAAGGTGCCTGACAAGGAGATTGAGGCGAGACTTTCAAAATGGCGACGTCCTAAGGCCAAGATATCTAAGGGATATATGGCTCGATATGCGCGCATGGTCTCTTCAGGTAGTGAAGGGGCGGTGGTGAGGTGATTATGGGATGGGGAGAAAGCTCTAAATTCAATCTGCAGTCCAAAATCAATTGACAGGAGGGCATACATTGAAAACACTGACAGGAGCACAAATCATCATGGCCGTGTTAAAAGAGGAGGGCGTCGACACCGTCTTCGGCTTTCCGGGCGGCGTCGTCATTGACATTTTTGACGAACTGGCCAGGACAGACATCCAGCACATTCTGGTGCGCCATGAGCAGGGGGCGGCCCATGCGGCAGATGGATACGCTCGGGCAAAGGGGAGTGTGGGCGTCTGTCTGGTCACTTCAGGGCCCGGTGCTACCAACACTGTCAGCGGACTCGCCTCTGCGTACATGGACTCCATACCCATCGTTGTGCTAACAGGGCAGGTGCCCACCCCGCTAATTGGAAATGACGCTTTTCAGGAAGTGGACATAGTCGGGATCACCCGTCCCTGCACCAAGCACAACTACCTGGTCAAACGGACGGAGGACCTCGCGCGGGTTCTGAAGGAGGCCTTCCATGTTGCTCGATCAGGCCGTCCAGGCCCGGTACTGGTCGATCTTCCCAAAGATGTGAGTCAGGGGAAGGCAAGATATGAGCCCATGTCAGAAGTTCGAATGCCCTCCTACAATCCTACATACAGACCGAATGTGAAACAGCTGCACCGGGCCATAGATCTTATCAAGGCAGCCGAAAGGCCAATCATCTTCTCAGGAGGTGGCGTCATCCTCTCGAAGGCGTCCAAGGAACTGACCAAGTTTGCCAAAAAGTTGAATATGCCGGTCACAGCTTCGCTCATGGGTCTTGGCGGCTTTCCAGGAACCGATCCTCTCTGGCTGGGAATGCCTGGAATGCATGGTACATACCGGGCCAACATGGCCATAGGGGCATGTGATCTCCTCATCGGCATTGGTGTACGGTTTGATGACAGGGTGACCGGCAAGGTTGATACATTCGCACCCCACGCCAAGATCATCCATATTGACATCGATCCGACGTCTATCAGTAAGAATATCCCAGTTACAGTTCCCATCGTGGGTGACTGCAGGATCGTCCTACGTCAGCTCAACAAGCTTCTGACCGACAAGAAAGTAAGATTCACCAAGAAAGGCCGTCGCCCCTGGCTTCAGCAGATAGAGAAGTGGAAAAGCACGACGCCCTTGAGATATGAGCAGAAAGGCGACGTCATTAAGCCCCAATATGTTATCGAAAAACTGTACGAACTGACCAAAGGGAAAGCCATCATCACGACGGAGGTAGGACAGAACCAGATGTGGGCGGCCCAATACTACCACTTTGATCGCCCAAACTGTTTCATCACTTCTGGTGGACTCGGGTGTATGGGTTTTGGCTTCCCTGCTGCCATTGGGGCGCAGGTGGCTTGCCCGGACAGAGTGGTTGTAGACGTGGCCGGTGACGGTAGCATTCAGATGAACATCCAGGAACTGGCAACGGCGGTGCAATATAAGCTGCCTGTCAAGGTAGTGATCTTAAACAACGGATATCTGGGTATGGTGCGCCAGTGGCAGGAACTCTTCTATGAAAGACGCTACATTGCCACAGATCTAAAAATTAGCCCCGATTTTGCAAAGGTGGCCGAGGCCTATGGAGCATTGGGCCTTAAGGCCACAAAGCCAAAAGAGGTGGTTTCTGTGCTAAAGAAGGGGCTGAAGAGCCCGGGGCCGGCTTTCATGGATTTTTGGGTGGCTCGCGAAGAATGTGTTTATCCCATGGTTCCAGCAGGGGCGGCTATAACCGATATGCTTTTGGCTTAGAACGGAGATGACTCATGCAGAAACATACGATATCGTTGCTGGTGGACAATGAGCCCGGGGTCCTTTCCCGGGTAGTAGGCCTGTTCAGTGGCCGTGGTTTCAACATAGAGAGCCTTTGCGTGGCCGAGACCATGGATTCCCAGGTTTCCCGCATAACCCTGGTCACGCGGGGGGATGATGCCATTGCTGAACAGATCAAGAAACAGCTCAACAAACTGATCAACGTTGTCAAGCTGTATGATTTGACCAGAACTGAATGTGTACAGCGGGAAATGGCCCTGGTCAAAGTCAAAGCCAAGGCTGAGCACAGGGCGGAGATTCTGAGAATTGTCGACATATTCAGATGCAAAGTGGTTGATGTGAGTCCAACTCATTATACTGTTGAGGTGACCGGCACCGCCGACAAGCTGTCGGCAATCTTAGGTCTTCTGAAGCCTATGGGTATTCAGGAGATTGCTCGTACAGGTGCCATAGCCCTGGCTCGCGACAAGAAGAGCAGAAGCAGTTAGCCTAAGACCGGGCCGTCAATTTCGTATCTCCCTATGTTCAAGGGTGATTGGTTGTTTTCAAACCGGGCGCTTTGCACCCGGTGCAACCGCAACGATCAACGCACTCGCGTGCGGTCGTTGACTCGGGCAAAGAGTAAGAGTATTCGTATTTCAGGAAAAGGAGACTATCTATGGCAAAGATCGATTTTGGGGGTGTTGTAGAGGAAGTGGTGACCTTAGAAGAGTTTCCTCTGGAAAAGGCCAAAAAGGTATTGGCCGATGAGACCGTAGCTGTACTCGGATACGGCGTCCAGGGTCCTGCGCAGGCCTTGAACATGAAGGACAACGGCATTTCCGTTATTGTGGGTCAGCGCGAGGGGGGGGAGCGCTGGGAAAAGGCGATCCAAGACGGTTTCTTACCAGGTGAAACCCTTTTTTCACTGGAAGAGGCGGCCGAACAAGGGACTATCATCCAATATCTGATATCAGATGCAGGTCAGATGGCGGCTTGGCCCATAATAAAGCCTTGCCTGAAAGAGGGGGATGCCCTCTATTTTTCTCACGGATTTTCCATAGTATATAGAGACCAGACCGGAGTTGTGCCGCCTGAAAATATTGACGTTATTCTCGTGGCCCCTAAGGGATCAGGAAGAAGTGTGAGGCTTAATTTCTTGGATGGAAGCGGCATCAATGCCAGTTATGCAGTTTTTCAGGATTTCACTGGTAGGGCAGAAGAGAGGGCCCTTGCTGTAGGAATAGCTGTCGGTTCTGGGTACCTTTTCCCAACTACCTTTCAAAATGAGGTCCGTAGTGACCTCACAGGCGAACGAGGCGTGCTGATGGGTTGTTTGGCAGGAGTGTTTGAGGCTCAATACAACGTGCTGAGAAAAAATGGACACAGCCCGAGTGAGGCATTCAATGAGACCGTAGAAGAGCTGACCCAAAGCCTTATTCGGCTGGTGGCTGAAAACGGCATGGATTGGATGTATGCAAATTGCAGCACGACAGCCCAAAGAGGTGCTCTGGATTGGAAGGGCAGGTTCCGGGATGCTGTCACACCGGTTTTTGAGGAGCTATACCATAGTGTGGTGTCCGGGGAGGAGACCAGAATAGTGCTGGAAGCCAACAGTGCACCGGACTACAGTGAGAGGCTCAGAAAAGAGTTGGATGAAATGAAGAATTCGGAGATGTGGCGGGCCGGTGCCGCGGTCAGGGGACTGAGACCTGAAAACAGGTGAGAGTCTGCCATTAAGGGTAGAGCAAATTGCTTCTCTTCGGCCTCCAACGCTTTCAACCAATATGCCGTTATCTTGGATGGAAACGGCTTCACCCCTATATTCAGAGTTTTCCTTAAGTCTTGAGCTATTATAGCGGGAAAAGATGCTCAAAGTTGCCGTTACCGGTGGTGCAGGTGCGGGCAAGACTGTGGTCTGCGATTGTCTGAGACAACTCGGGGCCCATGTGATCAGCTTGGATGAGCTGGCACGTGAGGCCGTCCAGCCGGATTCACCGGTGCTAGAGGCCATAGTTGATCACTTTGGAAATGGTATACTTGAGACCGACGGCACTCTGGACCGCAGAAAGCTCAGAGGGATCATAACCAGAGACGCCCAAGGGCGAAAGGTGGTCGAGAGGTTAACCCATCCTGAGATACTCAGACTTTTCGAGGAGAGGGTTGCCTCTATCGAGTCCCGCTATGAAGATGCCATTGTGGTCGTGGAGGTTCCCCTTTTGATTGAACTGGGGATGCAAGACCAGTTTGACCTGGTGATCCTGGTTGAAGCCGGTTCAGATCAGCAGGAAAGCCGACTGATGGCTCGTGACGGCTCATCGGCAGCGGAGGCTCAGGCCCTGATGGGAATCCAGATGGCAGCTGAAGAGAAAAGACCACACGCAGACTTCATTGTGCAAAACCGAGCACCACTTGATGAATTAGGAGCTGTCGTGAAGGAAATTTACACGAAAATAGCGAAAGGTGCTTGAAAAGTCTTGACACATTCAGGAACGTGTTGTAATCTCTATCCATAATAAGACCTTCCTGGGAGAGCATAGAGAAAACACTCAGTAACTTCTGCATTCAATAGAGCGCAACCTGAAACACACTGCCACTTATCCCCGTTATTTTCAATAAGAGGAACCACCCGTTTTTTACAGTGTGTCCCAAGACTTACAATAGCGTAATTAGTCACAGGGTTCAGGCGTCTCGTCCGTCAGGCCACAAGAGCCAAGGTTGTCACATTTTTTTAACAATTCAAAGGAAGATGATTCAATGAACTTAGTAGAGCTGAAGGCCAAGAAAGTTGGCGAACTGACCAAAATGTCCAGAGAGTTTGACATCGAAGGTGCCTCAGGCATGCGCAAGCAGGAGTTGATTTTTGCCCTGTTGCAGGCCCAGACAGAAAAGAATGGCCTGATCTATGGCGAGGGCGTGCTTGAGATACTGCCTGATGGCTTTGGTTTTCTGAGGGCGCCCGACTACAGTTATCTGCCAGGCCCCGACGACATTTACATTTCCCCTTCCCAGATCCGGCGTTTCAGCCTTCGTACCGGTGACACAGTGTCGGGACAGATTCGGCCTCCAAAGGATAGCGAACGTTATTTTGCACTGCTCAAGGTGGAGGCGGTGAACTATGAGGACCCCGAGAAATCTCGAGACAAGATTCTCTTTGATAATCTAACCCCTCTCTATCCAGAGAGGAGGATCGTTCTCGAAAGGGCAGCGGACAACTATTGTGTTCGGATTATGGACCTGTTGACGCCCATTGGTTTTGGCCAGAGAGGCCTGATTGTTTCAGCACCAAGAACAGGGAAAACCATGTTACTGCAAGACATTGCGAACAGCATCAATGCTAACCACAAAGATATTGTGCTGATCGTTTTACTAATTGACGAGAGACCGGAAGAAGTGACAGACATGGAGCGTTCGGTTGATGCTGAGGTGATCAGTTCTACCTTTGATGAGCCTCCCCAGAGGCATGTCCAGGTGGCGGAAATGGTGATTGAGAAGGCCAAACGCTTGGTGGAACATCAACGGGATGTAGTCATCCTCTTGGACAGTATTACCCGTCTTGCCCGTGCTTACAACACGGTGGTACCTCCGAGCGGTAAGATACTCTCAGGTGGGGTCGATTCTAATGCGCTGCACCGGCCAAAGCGTTTCTTTGGTGCTGCCCGTAATATTGAAGAGGGTGGAAGTCTTACTATCATTGCCACAGCCCTGGTTGACACTGGAAGCCGAATGGACGAAGTCATCTTTGAAGAGTTCAAAGGTACCGGCAACTTGGAGTTACAGCTGGACCGAAGGCTGTCAGACAAACGAGTCTTTCCTGCGCTTGACATAAATAGGTCAGGGACGCGGAAGGAGGAGTTGCTCCTCGAGCCAGAAGTCTTGAACCGGGTTTGGATCCTTAGAAAACTACTCGCTTCATTGAATCCGATAGACAGTATGGAATTTTTGCTTGAAAAAATAAAAGGGACTAAAGATAATAAAGAGTTCTTGGAATCCATGAACAGTTAGCAATCATGTTGAGTGGTCGAATGGTTGAGTGGAATTTGACCATTTGTCGGCTCAAGAACCCACGGAGGCTTGACATGAAGAAGGACATACATCCTGAGTATTCTCAAACCACGATTCGCTGTGCATGTGGCAATGTGGTGGAGACGGGTTCTACCAAAAAAGACATCAGAGTTGAAATCTGCTCCCAATGCCATCCCTTTTTTACCGGCAAACAAAAGCTGGTAGATACAGCCGGACGCATTGAACGGTTTCACAGGAAATATGCTAATTATAAGGCCCGGAATAACGGCGAAGAAAAACCTGTATCCAGCTGACATTCTTACTTTTCATTTTTAGCGAATGAGCAAGACCAGACAGAGCAATATTCATGTAGGCGGGCAGGCCGTCATAGAAGGGGTGATGATGAGGGCTCCCAAGTCTATGGCCATAGCCGTGCGACGACCAAATGGACAGATCCTGGTAAAAGAAGATAGATGGCGTTCATTGTCTGAGCGATGGTCGTTTCTTAAATGGCCTTTTGTCAGAGGAAGCCTCGCCATCGTTGAAGCCTTGATCAACGGGATGCAAGCTCTGACCTTTTCAGCCAATCAGGCTCTGGAAGAAGAGGAGGAGTCACTGGGCCGAGGGGCCCTTTTTTTTACTATGTTGCTGGCGGTTGGAGCGGGGATTCTCCTGTTTGTTGTTTTGCCTCACGTGATCAGCGGCCTTGTCGGCCGCTTATTTGGTGTAGGACTGGGGGTTGAGAACTTCCTTTTTCATGTTATCGATGGCGTTGTAAAGATCATTATTTTCCTTGGCTATGTCTGGTTCGTCTCCCTTTTCAAAGATATTAGACGAATCTTTGAATATCATGGTGCAGAGCACAAGTCTGTTGCCGCCTATGAAGCAGGGGAGGCCCTGACCATTGAGAACGCGAAGAGGTTTTCAACACTTCATCCCAGATGCGGCACTGCTTTCATAGTAATTGTACTTTTGATAAGCATTTTTTTCTTTGCGATTGTATTTCCGTTTATGCCGACCCTGGATATTATCCCTGCTATTATTAACCAGATTATTGCCATTGTTATGAAGATATTGTTGATATTCCCCATAGCTGGTTTGGCGTATGAGATGATACGATTTGGCAGTAAGAACATGGAACGGCGCCTGGTCCGTTTAGCGATTTTGCCAGGCATGTGGATGCAGAAACTGACCACGCGGGAGCCCAGCGATGAACAACTTGAGGTAGCCCTGGCAGCCCTTAATAGTGCCCTGCACGGACAGGGTCGAGTTGCCGGCGAACTGGGGTAAGGAAACGCACCCATGCGGGCAAGGAACATATATGTTTGGTAAGCTAGAAGGCGTGGAAGAACGGTTTGTGAAGGTCGAGAAGCTTTTGAGCGATCCGGACCTGGTGAAGGATCAAGAGGCCTATAGGAATCGCGCAAAGGAACACGCCGAGCTGGGCAGAATCGTTTCTGCTTATCGTGAGTACAAACAAGTGGCCAAAGATATTGAAGAAACCAAGGAGCTTCTGAACGACGGTGACGAAGATATTAAAGAATTAGCAAGAGAAGACCTTCCTGATCTATATGAGCGCTCGGAAAAGCTGGAGCAAGAGCTGAAGTGGCTCCTTGTCCCGACAGATCCCAATGATGAGAAGAATATTGTCCTAGAAATAAGAGCCGGCACAGGTGGCGAAGAGGCCGGGCTCTTTGCTGCAGAGCTTTTTCAGATGTACAACAGGTATGCCGACAGTCTTGGTTGGAAGGTAGAAGTCTTGAGTAAGCATGTTACGGGAGTTGGCGGACTCAAGGAGATCATTGCCTCAGTGCAGGGCAAGGGGGCGTATAGCAGGCTGAAATATGAAAGTGGTGTCCACAGGGTCCAGCGGGTTCCGGTCACGGAATCACAAGGCAGGATTCACACCTCGGCCGTGACTGTAGCTGTTTTACCCGAGGCAGAAGAGGTGGATGTCAAAATCGATTCTGAAGACGTTAAGGTGGATGTGTTTCGCTCTACCGGGCCGGGGGGGCAAAGCGTAAACACAACAGACTCGGCAATACGCATTACCCATCTTCCCACAGGATTAGTGGTGACGTGTCAGGATGAAAAATCGCAGCACAAGAACAGGGCCAAGGCGATGAAGGTGCTGCGGGCTCGTTTATACGATAAGATGGTTTCTGAGCAGAACGAAAAAATCTCTGCAGATCGGAAGAATCAGGTTGGAAGTGGTGACCGCAGTGAGCGGATCAGGACATACAACTTTCCCCAGGGCCGTGTCACAGACCACCGTATTGGGTTAACGCTGCATAAACTTGAAGGTATTCTCCAAGGCAATATCGGAGAGATCGTCGATGCTCTTATGACTCACCATCAGGCCCTTGCCATTCAGCATGTTGAGGCAGAATCGAGGAATGCTGCCTGAGACTTGGACCATTCTAAGAATCCTTGAGTGGACGACAGCCTACTTCAAATCCCACCACCTTGAACAGCCGCGCGCTGCTGCTGAAATCCTCTTGGCCCATGCCCTATGCGTTGGACGTGTAGATCTCTACGTCCAGTATGACCGTCACCTCGAAGTTGAAGAGCTTGGGCTCTTTAAAGGTTTCATCCGGAGACGTATACAGAGAGAGCCGGTGGCCTATATCGTTGGTAAGAAAGAGTTCTGGTCTATGGATTTGAAGGTTACACCTGATGTCCTGATACCGAGGCCTGAGACTGAGACCCTTGTGGAGGCTGCCCTAAAGATTATACGGACAAAACCAAGGCAGGCATCCATGAAAATGCTGGACCTTGGAACCGGTTCAGGGGCCATTGTCCTTGCCATGGCTTCTGAGCGGCCAGACCAAAGCTTTTATGCAGTTGATCGCTCGGAAAAGGCGTTGGCCATAGCCCAGTACAACGCTCAAACCCATGAACTCGACGAAGTCATCACGTTTTTGCAAGGGAACTGGTTCGACCCGGTCCGTGACCGCAAGCGCTATTTTGACGTGATCGTCTCCAATCCCCCTTACATCGCGAGCCATGAGTTTGAGGACCTTCCACCAGAGATTACCCAATATGAGCCGCGGGAGGCTCTTGAAGGGGGCCCTGACGGTCTGGACGAAATTAGACTCATCATCAAACATGCCTCAGACCACTTGGTTCCTGGAGGGTGGCTCCTTTTCGAGATTGGTCACGATCAATGGGTCGCGGTTGATGGGCTGATTTCTGCAGCCAAGACGTACAGTGATTGGGCCGTCATCAAGGATTATAATGGCCATGATCGGGTTGTGAAGGCAAAAACAACTAGAAACCATCTCAAAAAAGCATCTTAGGCCCCATGGGCGGTGTTGCGGGTCGGCTCAAAATGCTCACATACTACGTGTATGCTGCGCTTTTTCGCCACCCCGCGCCTTGCCCTGAACCCTAATCCACCTTTTTGAGACGGCTTCTTACAAAACTGAGCACTGCAAAATTATGTTGCAAACGGAGAACTCGCATGTTAAAAAAATGAGTTTTTAGAAATTCACACGTTCTTGGACTCTCTTTCCGGTGCTTCGAGCGTCGAGACGACGAGAAGAGGAGAGGGGGGAAGATAGGAACGGAGGGAAAACCAAAAACAGGGGAGGAAGACATGTCTTACGTTACCATGAAGGAGTTGTTGGAGGCGGGTGTCCATTTTGGCCACCAGACCAGACGTTGGAACCCGAAGATGAAATCTTACATCTTTGGTGCCCGCAACGGGATCTATATCATTGATTTGCAGCAGACGGTCAGATTGTTCAAAACGGCCTACGAGTTTGTCGTGGACACAGTTGAAAGCGGGGAATCGGTTCTCTTTGTGGGAACCAAGAAACAGGGGCGGGATTCCATCTATGAAGAAGCCAACCGGTGCGAAATGTTTTATGTTCACAATCGCTGGTTGGGAGGGATGCTAACAAATTTTGAGACTATGAAAAAAGGAATCGACAGACTAAAGCATCTTACAGCCATTTTCGCTGATGGGAGTGTCAATCGTTTTCCCAAAAAGGAGAGACTGAAACTGGACAAGGAAAGGGTAAAGCTTGACAATAACCTTGGGGGGATCCGCGACATGAATGGACTGCCCGGGGCCATGTTTGTCGTTGATGCCAAGAATGAAAACATTGCAGTCCGTGAAGCAAGACGACTTGGTATACCTATCGTGGCCATTGTGGACAGCAATTGCAACCCGGATGATATAGACTATATTATACCTGGCAATGACGATGCAATAAGGGCCATCAGACTCATCACTTCGCGAATTGCTGATGCATGCATTGAAGGTCGTGAGCGCCGGGAGGAACGTCTTCAGTCAGAGGCAGACAAAGCAGTTGAGGAAGCGGGGGTCGCGGAAGTGGAGCACGTGGCTGGACCAGGCGAAAGGGCTGTCGTCTCTGACGGCTCGGATGGTCCCATAGTGGAAGTTATTACCAGGCAAACCACTGCACCTGATCAACCAGAGGAAGATCCAGATATTGAGTCACGAGAGGAGTCTTAAATGGGGGAGATTAATGCTCAGATGATCAAGGGATTACGCGCAAGGACGCATGCGGGTGTTATGGACTGCAAAGAGGCCTTGCAGGAAGCAAGCGGCGACACGGAGAAGGCGGTCGATTTTCTGCGCAAGAAGGGACTCGCCACGGCACTTAAGCGCGCCGGGCGGGAGACCTCCGAGGGCTTGGTACATTCATATATCCACACGGGTGGCAAGATTGGTGTCCTGGTAGAAGTGAACTGCGAGACCGATTTTGTGGCTAAGAATAATGAGTTCAGTACGTTTGTCAAGAATTTGGCCATGCACATTGCTGCGGCCGGACCTCTTGGCATTCGTAGGGAGGATATTCCCGAGAAGGTTGTACAGCGGGAAGAGGAGGTTTACAGGGCGCAAGCCATAGAGATGGGAAAACCGGAAAAAATACTGGATAAGATTGTGCAGGGTAAGACGGAAAAGTTTTTTAAGGAATCGTCTCTTTTGGACCAACAGTACGTGAAGGATCCAGACATCACCATACAGGACCTGATTCATGATATGGTTGCAAAGACGGGTGAAAACATCAGTGTGAGACGGTTTGTCCGATATCAATTGGGAGGGGAGTAAGAACAAGGAGCTTCGCCCCAATTGGAGTACAGGTATTGGAGTGATGGGTTCAAGATAACATGCCTTCTCTAAAGTACAAAAGAATCTTGGTTAAGCTCAGCGGCGAGGCTTTGATAGGTGATCAGAGTTTTGGCATAAGCCCTGATATGATCAACTATGTTGCGGGTGAGATTCGATCGGTTTACGATCTTGGGGTTCACATCGCCATAGTTGTTGGCGGTGGGAATATTTTTCGCGGCGTGGCAGCCAGTTCCTACGGTATGGACCGTACTTCAGCGGATCATATCGGTATGTTAGCAACTGTTATAAATAGTATCGCGCTCCAGGACGCGCTTGAAAAGAGGGGCGTTCAAACCCGTGTCCAGACAGCAATCGAGATGTGTGCTGTGGCTGAACCGTACATCCTCAGACGAGCTGTCAGGCATCTTGAAAAGGGACGGGCCGTGATCTTTGCTGCGGGGACCGGCAATCCGTATTTCACTACAGACACTGCTGCAGCTCTTAGGGCTCAGGAGATCGGTGCAGAAGTTCTTTTGAAGGCTACCAAGGTGGACGGCATTTATGATGCTGATCCTATGGTTGATCCCAGTGCAACCAAAGTGGATGAGGTTACCTATCTTGAGGTCCTCAAACAACAACTGAAGGTGATGGATTCGACTGCCGTTTCTTTGGCAATGGACAACAAGCTTCCTGTGATTGTGTTTAACCTCAGAAAAAAGGGGAATCTGAGACGAGTTGTCTGCGGGGAAAACGTTGGAACTCGTATTAAGGAGGCATCTCAAGATGGTTGAGTCGGTTTATGATGATGCAAAAGATAGGATGGGTGATTCGATTGATGCCTTGAAAAATGACTTCAAGAAGATTCGCACGGGTCGAGCTTCCCTTGCACTGTTTGAGGGAATGAAGATCAGCTATTATGGAACATCTACACCATTAAACCAGGTTGCTTCCTTGTCAATCCCAGAAAGCAGGCTTATCGTGATTAATCCCTGGGATCAGTCAATCATTGGAGAGATTGAAAAGGAGATTCTCAAATCAGAGCTGGGGCTCACTCCGATGAACGATGGGAAGGTAATACGTATTTCTATCCCGGCCCTTACCGAAGAGCGTCGCAAAGAGCTTGTCAAGGTCGTTCGCAAGATAGCTGAGGAGCACAAGGTATCAATCCGCAATATCCGCCGGGACGCCAACGAGCTTCTGAAAGATTTGAAGAAGGATGGCGACATCTCTGAGGATGATTTTTTCGGGGCTCAAGACAAGGTGCAGAAGCTCACAGACGATTACATCAAATCAGTTGACGAGATCTGCCAGGAAAAAGAGAAAGAGATCCTTGAATTCTGACATTCCTCCCCTGCGACCCGACGCACTCCCCCGACATATCGCCATCATCATGGATGGCAACGGCCGCTGGGCCAAAAAGCGTTCCCTGAACCGTATCAGAGGTCACAGAGAAGGTGCTGAGTCGGTCCGAGACATCGTTCGAGCCTGCCGAGAGATGGGTATAGAAGTTCTGACCCTTTACGCATTTTCAACCGAAAACTGGCAACGACCTCGACAAGAAATCTGGGCTCTCATGAGTCTGTTGAAGGATTTTCTCAGATCAGAATTGGGTGAAATGATGGAAAACGGGATCCGCCTGAACGCTATTGGGCAGATCGAAAGGTTCCCTGATGATGTATTGACAGTACTCCGGGAGGTCATGGATGAAACCCGAAAGAACCCCGGTATGATTCTAAACCTAGCGTTGAGCTACGGAGGGCGGGATGAGATCGTGACTGCTGCGCGGAGGATCGTAGCCGAGGTTCAGGCGGGCCGTCTTCAGGTCGAAGAGATATCAGAGGGGGTTTTTTCGAAGTATCTTTATACTGAGGGTATGCCAGAACCGGATCTTCTTATTCGAACGGGTGGTGAAATGCGAATCAGCAACTTTTTGCTTTGGCAGATTGCCTACACAGAAATTTATGTCACGGATACTCTCTGGCCTGATTTTAGAAGGGAGGAGTTGATCCGGATCCTGCATGATTACCAAAAGCGTGAGCGTCGGTTTGGGGTGACCCGAGACTAGATTAAGAAGGCATCTCGCAGGTGAGTGATGGAGTAATGGAATACCGGAGTACTGGAGTAGTGGGTAGTAAAAGCACAAGAAGATATCCTTTATTCCTGTAAATCCATCACTCCAGTATTACATTGCTTCAATACTCCAATTGCGGAGCGCGGCGGAGCAACTCTCGATGGGATCTTCGCATTTAAGGCGATGGCTTACGGCAATAGTGGCTGTCCCCCTTTTGGTCCTGTTGATATGGAAAGGGGGTCGGACCCATTTTGCTCTTTTCGTGGGTTTGGCGGCGGCAGTGGGCCTGTTGGAGTATTACGCCTTAGTTCTGTCCCGGGAGACGATCGTCACCAAAGCGGCTGGTTTGGTCCTTGGCTCTGCCCTGGTCGTAGCTTTCTACACGGATGGTCTTCAGGCCATCTCTGCCGTGCTGGTTCTGTCCTTATTCGGCTCTGCTTTGATATGCCTGGCACGATTTGACCGACAGACACCCATGCCTGAAATGCTTTACAAGCAAATCATGGGCCTCGTGTATGTCCCTTTCTTGCTGGGCCACTTGATACTGATCCGGGATTGGTATCAGGGAGTGACGTGGACATTTTTCCTCCTCGCAGTCATATTCGCCGGAGATACGGCTGCCTATTACACTGGAAAGGCGTTTGGTCGACACAAGCTTGCGCCTGGCATAAGTCCCGGCAAGACCGTGGAAGGTGCACTCGGCGGATTAGCGGCAAGCCTCGCTATTGGTGCCTTGTTTAAGAAATGCTGTTTTACGGAATTTGGTTGGGGTTATTGGATTGCCTTGATAATGGTCATGGGGGTCTTAGGGCAAGCTGGAGACCTGTTTGAATCGATGTTGAAACGCTCGGTCCATAAGAAGGATTCCGGCAAGATCTTCCCTGGACATGGAGGGATTTTGGACAGAATTGACGCCTTGCTTTTTGCAGCACCTACACTCTATTATTTCAAGACCTATCTCTTGTGATTGATGATTGATGATTGACGATTGATGGAGGATTAGACTTGGATGCTGATGAATTGAAGAAGAGATCAAAAGAATTTGCGCATAGATGCGTAAAACTTGCTCTTGCATTACCAGGAACTGTACTGGGAAATCATATAAAGAAGCAGTTAATCAGGTGTGCGACATCTGTTGCAGCAAATTACCGAGCGACTCTTTTGGCTCAAACAAAGTCGGGTTTTATATCAAAACTCAGTATCGTAATAGAAGAAGCAGATGAATCTGAATTTTGGTTACAATTCATTATGGATGAAAAACTAATGGAAAGAAAAAAGGTTTTACCTCTTTTCAATGAAGCACATGAATTGGCATCAATTTTCATCACAACAAGAAAGACGGCACAGAAAAGAAAATAAAGGAACAAACAACTGTCGATTGAAGACTGAAAGAAGAGGCTTGTATTTGTTCAATCGACAATCGACAATCGAATGAAACGTCTCTCTATACTTGGGTCTACGGGTTCAATCGGCACGAATGTGTTGAGTGTAGTGGCCCAATTCCCAGAGCGATTCTCAGTTGCGGCCTTGGCAGCAGGGCAAAACGTGGAGGTCTTGGCCGAACAAACCAGACGCTTCAGCCCTGACCTGGTCGTGGTACTGGATGAGGATCTGGCCCTGAGGCTCAAAGAGATGGTTACTGACACCAAGGGTGTGGAAATACTGCATGGTTTGGATGGATATAGGGCCGCTGCAGCGTTGCCTTCGGTTGACCTTGTGGTGTCCGCAATGGTGGGCTCAGCCGGCCTCCTTCCCACCCTGGCTGCAATTGAGGCAGGTAAGCCGATTGCTCTTGCCAACAAGGAGAGCCTTGTGATGGCAGGGGAACTGGTTATGGGCGCTGCTCGGAAGAAGGGGGTTTCAATCATTCCCGTGGACAGCGAGCATAGCGCCATTTTTCAGTGCCTCGCCGGAAACCGTAGAGAAGACCTCAAGCAGATCATTCTTACTGCGTCTGGGGGACCTTTTCTGGATAAACCCGCAGAGGAACTCGACGGGGTAACGCCTGAGATGGCCTTGCGTCATCCGAGATGGAAGATGGGGCCTAAGATCACGATAGATTCAGCCACGCTGATGAACAAGGGACTTGAGGTCATCGAGGCAAAATGGCTCTTTGATGTCTCTCTAGAGGTTATTCAGGTGATGATACATCCTGAAAGTGTGGTCCATTCGATGGTGTTGTATCGGGATGGTTCTGTAATAGCTCAGCTCGGCTTGCCCGACATGAGGGCACCGATTGCTTATGCCCTGTCGCATCCGGAGCGACTCCCTCTCGGTCTTCCTGATCCCAATTTCGTTGAAATAGGTTCTCTCACATTTCAGGAACCGGACACAGGGAAGTTTCCATGTCTCGCTCTTGCCCTTGAGGCTTGCAAGACAGGAATGACCATGCCTGCAGTGTTGAGTGTCGCCAATGAGGTGGCGGTTCAAGCCTTTCTGAACAGCCGCATCGGGCTGAGGCGTATCGGTGATGTGGTTGAACAGGTGATGAATAAACACAAACCGGTTTCAGACCCGGGACTTTCGGATATACTGGAGGCGGCGGAGTGGGCACGCCACACGACTGAAGAAGCTGCCCGCCTGCCATCGTCACCCACGGTATACAGCTTATGTGCCAGCGAGCCTGGCAATGGCGGGCAGGTATGAGTGCGAACATCATTTCATTTGTCATCGTACTGGGTGTGCTGATCTTTGCGCATGAACTCGGTCACTTTCTTTTGGCAAAGCTTATGGGTGTTGGGGTAGAGAAGTTCTCACTGGGATTCGGTCCTAAGATAGTTAGCAAAAAAATCGGCATGACCGAGTACATGATTTCATCGATTCCTCTAGGTGGCTACGTGAAGATGGTAGGGGAAGAGCCGGATGCAGAGCTGGACGATTCCCTACTCCCGTTGTCCTTTTCGCATAAGGGCCTTTTCAGACGGAGCATGATCGTCCTTGCGGGTCCGGCATTCAACCTGCTGCTATCAGTGGTTATCTTTTTTGTGTTCTTTCTGGTTTCAGGTCTGCCGATCATGAAGCCGGAGGTGGGGGAAGTAAAAGAGGGGATGCCTGCTCATGAGGGCGGTATACGTCCTGGGGACAGTATTGTATCCATCGACGGCGAACTGGTGAGTCGATGGGAGGAGATGGCAGCCCTGATCAAAAAAAGTGGCGGTCGTCCGCTGCATATTGGAATACTGCGAAACAACACCGGCATCTCTGTAAAGATAGCCCCTAAAATGGTTTCTTCGCAGAACCTGTTTGGCGAACAGATAGAAAAATATGCTATTGGAATAACGGCTTCCGGGGCATTTTCCGTGGAGAAACTCAACCCCTTGGAGGCTGGGGCCGAGGGGGTCTCCCAGACCTGGGAGATTGCCAAGCTCACGGTAGTGGCCATTGGGAAAATTATTAGCGGTACTGTTTCCGCCAAGACCCTGGGTGGGCCAATCATGATTGCCCAGATGGCAGGACAACAGGCCAAGGCTGGTATTACCAATCTCATCTTTTTCATAGCACTGTTGAGTGTCAACCTGGGTATCATCAACCTGCTGCCAATCCCGGTTCTGGACGGGGGACACCTTATGTTTTTTTTCATCGAAGCCGTGGGCCGAAAGCCCGTTAACATCAAGGTCAGGGAAGTGGCCCAACAGGTCGGTATTTTCGTCCTGCTTATGCTTATGATTTTCGTCTTCTATAATGATATTGTACGCGTCTTGTTTGATTAGAACCTTGGAAATAAAATGAGCTAAAACGCCTAAAGTGCCTAAAATGAGCTAAAGTTTAAGAGTTGGCCGGCCTGCTGCCCGCGCACCATGTTCTGCCGTGAGGCAGAACCTTATAAACCCCCGACCTTTAGTCGGTGAGCTTCATATATTTTCTCAAGCAGTGGTTTCATTCCTTTAACTTTAGGCACTTTAGATCACTGTAGTGCACTTTAGGCACTCATATCATGAATCTTGATTTAATCAGGGCCGTTGACAAATGGGTGGGCATCCCGGCCTGTTTTGCTGTTTCAATGGGCCACAAAGTCCGTAACTACTTCAAAGCTCAGCCAAGGCACGAACCGAGACGGGGGCCAGGGCTCAAGAGGGTACTCTTCTTGGAGCTTTCAGAGATGGGAAGCGCCATCCTTGCATATCCTGCAATGAAGTATGTGCTGAGGCAATATCCAGGAGCAGAGCTCTACTTTCTTATCTTTGAGCAGAACCGCTTTTCAGTGGACATGCTTAATATCATTCCCAGGGACCATGTCCTCACTATAAGCGTTCGCTCTCCGCTGCATTTTCTTGCCAGTACGTTCAAGGCGCTGGTCACCATGAGAACGGCACATCTTGATGCAGTCTTTGACTTGGAGCTTTTTTCACGCTTTTCGTCTCTGTTAAGTGGTTTGAGTGGTGCCCGCATGCGGGTCGGATACGGGCGGTATCATGAGGAAGGGCTGTACCGCGGGAGTTCCATGACCCACCGGGTGCTTTACAATCCCCACCAGCATATGGCCAGAAACTTCCTGTCCCTGGTTAAGTCTATCGAACGAGAGGGCGAATATCCCCTTCTGAAAGAAATAATTCAGGAACGGGATTTGGAGCAACCATCTTACAAGTCTGCCGAAGCAGACCTGAAGAACCTCAAAGCACGTCTGGCCGCTATTAACCCTATGGTGGACGAGGCCGAGCACCTGATCCTGCTTAATCCCAATGCCGGCAACCTGTTGCCGATCAGGGCCTGGGCCATAGAAAACTATGTGGCTTTGAGCCAGCGGATCGTCGAACAATTCAATGCGGTGGTCATCGTGATCGGCCTGGAGGGAGCAGCCAGTGAAGCTAAGACAATACTAAACCAAGTCGGCACGGAACGCTGTGTCGATTTTACCAATCAGACTTCATTTAAGGATTTACTTGATTTACTGAATTTGGCAGATGTCCTGGTCACGACAGATGGGGGCCCCGGACACTTTGCAGGGCTAACATCCATCAAGAACATTGTACTGTTTGGACCGGAGACCCCTTTGCTCTACGCCCCGCTCGGTGGTAATACAACCTGCCTGTTTGCAGGATTAGCCTGCAGCCCGTGTCTTTCAGCCTACAACCACCGAAAGACCAGTTGCACCCAGCCGAAGTGCATGGAAACGATTACTGTTGATGAGGTTTTTAAGATTATACTGGAGTCCTTATCCGTTTCCAGAGCCAAGGGCTGAAAAAGACCGCAGGCTTACATCCCGCTCTTTCGCATCAGCCGAATTCCTTCAACCAAGTCCTCTCTATTCACCCTGCTTGCATTGACCTCCAGAATCTTCATGACAGAGGTGTCAAGAAAAGGTGTAATCTCTCCGAAATCTATTTCACCTTGCCCCGGTGCTAGGTGGTCTTCAAGCCCCCTGACATCGTGGATGTGAATTCCGATGATTTGGTCCGAATAAGCCTCCACCAGTTGGTTGCGGCGCAGGATGCTTAAGTTCTCCTGAACACGGGCATGCCCGATGTCATGCCAGTATCCCACATTACCGCCCTCGAATTTCTTGAGGATAAGGCCTATCTCCTCAAAGTTGGGAATCTCATGAAAATGATACCGATTCTCGATACCCAGGAAAACACCCTTTCTTTCGGCTTCTCTGTTTAGCTTTTCCAGACCAAGAAGGACTCTATCGAGGTTCTTCTGATGCATGGATTGCCTGGTGCCCCTCTGGTCATCGATGAAAGCCACCATGTCCTTTTCATGAACTTTGCCACTGTAGAACAGCCTTGAAAACACTTCCCCGGGATTCGGCATGTCCACTTGGCCCAGATGCAGAACCACGGCACGGGCCCCCAAATCATGGGCATGTTCGATCGTCTGGATGGTGTATTTGACCGCTCTTGAGTGTTCTTCAGGGTCCGTGCTGGACAGCAGGAAAAGGTTTCCACTCCCTTGACCTGGCCCGAAACCCTCTGGTATTGGAAAGAAATTGTGGATGCTAAAGACTGGCAAGCTGCTTGTTAATCGGGGTTTCATCTCCCGGTACATGTTGGGTGTTATCCGGTATTCCAACTCCACCCCGTCCAGTTCCAGTTCAAGGACGTCGTCCACAATGCTGTCCGCTCGGTCCGCTTTGTTGTGCCACCAGGAGGTGGAGATACCTAACATGTCTTGCCTTCGGCTGATGAGTTATAGTACTTGTATCAGACCACCCGAGATTTTGGAAGTATCGAGGCTTTTTCACTATGAATAGGTCCAGTATGTGCATAGAGAGACGAATCGCGGAGATTCTCGCATCAAGAGAATGCAGGCGGATTAGGGATGAGAGGCTGGCACCATCTGCCGTGTTGTTGCTCCTGTTTGAAAAAGAGGGAGAATGCAACGTTCTTTTTACAAGAAGATCGGAAAAAGTTGCATACCACAAGGGCGAAATTTCTTTCCCAGGAGGAACTGCTGATCGTGATGACTCGGACCTCCTTCACACAGCTTTGCGGGAAGGAGCTGAGGAGATTGGCCTTGACCAGCGTGATGTGAGAATTCTGGGAAGGCTGGACGACATTTTCACGCTAACAACAGGATTCGTGATAACCCCGTATGTGGGAATCATTCCTTATCCGTATAAGTTCGAAATTAATACAGACGAAATATCTGAATTGATTTTTTTGCCCTTGCGGGTCATAGCGGAAGAGTGCCGTGTCGAAGACTCAGGAGTGACCCAATTCCACCTCCAAGACCATATCATTTGGGGCGCTACCGCTCGCATCCTCAAGCAGTTTCTGGACCTCACATATAGGCAATAAAGGGGGGTTATGCAAAGGCCTCCAAGCTTTTCCAGGAAGACGAGCCTTGTGTATTCCTGGGGACATGGTAACTATTCAGGTTCAAAGGTTCAAGGTTCAACGGTTGGTTGGGTTAACCCCTGAACCGCTGAACCATTGAACCCCGTTCTGGTGAACCTTGAACCTGATAACCTGAGTATTCACGGAACATGTATAAATACACGTAGCTGCGGACACTGACAGGGCCACTGGGTGCAACCCATGTTTTTTAGATTCAAACGAACAATCTACCCTCTAATCGTTCCTGCCGGACTGATCATTTTTTCAGCATTAGTCATTTGGAAATGGCCTGACCTGATGCAAAAGGTCAACGGGGTGAAGGAGGTAAAGGCAGTTCTTGTGATCCTGCCTGTGCTGCCCTATGTTGTTTTCTTCATAGGCATCATCATGGGATGGCGTTATGACAACACTGGGATGATGCTTGCTTCACTTACACTGGCCGTTTCATACCTTGCTCTCAGCGGATTCAAGCTCGGAATCCTACCGGAAGAAGTGATAGGTCCATCCATCCTTGAAACCGTGACGTTTCTGCTGCCGTTAAATCTTACCATCTTTACCATGCTGACAAAGCGGCGGATATTTACCTCAACCGGTGTTCTTTGTGTGTTTCTTATATTGCTACAGATCTCCGCCGTGATCATCTTCTGTTTTCCGGCCAATTCTGCATGTTCTCAACTGCTGTCCAAGATGGATAGCGTGTCGCCTGATGCTGCAACTAAACTCACCAAATTCCTAACAGGACTTCGTTCCTTCCTCCATGACAGTTCCTTTATTGAATATGATAATGTTTCAACACCTTCAGTACTGGCTTATGCCTTTGCATTATTCTTCGTCCTGATACGTTTTCTGCTCAGGAGGGATGTCATAATAGCAGGCTTCCTGGGTGTCATTGTTGCGACCTTTCTCGGTATTACAGCGGATGGCCCAGAACCTGCCTATATGATCTATTTCTCAGCAGCAGGCCTCATCCTGATTGTTACTAGCATTGAGGCATCTTTTTCAATGGCCTACGTTGATGAGCTCACAGGTTTACCGGGACGAAGAAGTCTGAACAAGACCCTGATAAATCTAGGCAAGAAATATTCAATTGCCATGATTGATATTGATCATTTCAAGAAGTTCAATGACAGATACGGTCACAAGACAGGTGATCAGGTGCTCAAGATGGTTGCATCGAAGCTGCGAGGCGTGTCAGGCGGGGCAAAAATCTTCCGTTATGGAGGGGAGGAATTCACAGCGATATTCCCCGGAAAGTCTGTTGAAGATGCCATACCGCATCTGCAAGAATACAGAGAAAGTATGGAGTCCAGTCCCTTTGTTGTTCGAAGCAAAATACGCAGGAAGAGTACGTCGAAAAACAGAGGCAAAAGCAAATTGTCTGGCCTGAAGCGTGTAAAGGTGACGGTAAGTATTGGTGTTGCCGAACTCGACAAGAACCACAACAATCCTGAAAAGGTATTGAAGGCCGCCGACAGGAGGCTATACAAGGCAAAGAAGGCAGGACGGAATCGGGTGAAGAGTTAAAAGCAGTGATCGCAGAGGTTAGTGACTGATCTTCATATCAACAGTGTTTGCCTGGAATCCCACAATCTTCATATTCGATTTCTTCATTTGATTTATCTTTTCAACCAGCTCCTCAAGAGGTCCCCGATACTTCACCTCCAAAAGGGCGATTCCAGACTGGAAGCTCCTGGTTTGGACATCGCTCAGGCCGCGAATCTGCTGCAACCCTTCCTTGAACATTGAGATATCTTCAAAGGATGCACCTGTTAAGTTTAACTGATAGGTCCCTGCCTGAAAGACATCCTTCCTCCATTGCTCAAGTATACCTGCTATCATCTCATCTGCCAACTCGGAGGTGGCTTCTTCAAGGGGTTGTAAGGCCTGGGCTCCCGATTGGGGCCGTGTCCTGTAGCCAGAAAAGATCACCTTAGCCGTATCCGTCTCTATTGCCTTGAGTCGAATCTCATTTGAAAAAAAGCGCATGAGCCTTCCGAATAACTGCTTCTGATGAACAAAATCTCGCCTCACGTTTGCCTCAACCAGGATCTCCGCGCCAAAATCCCTGGCCATTTTGCTGGCCATCGATGGATTCCCCTGCAAAAGAAGAGTTTCCAGTTCTTTTTTCCTCTTTACCTGGCCGGCGTCTACCAGTTGAAACCGCTTTGCCATGAGTCTGCTTTCTATCTGGTTTTCTGCATTACGGTTACCCTCCTGGACCACCCCCCAGTATGGGCTATTCACTTTTTCGCTGTACACAACCACCATGACTCTGGGGTTTCGTTTTTTTCGGATCAGCAATCCGATGGATTCCAGATCTTCGGCCAGTTGCTCCATCTTTACGATGGCAGATATCCTCACCTGATAGATGCCTTCTTGAAGGCCTTCTTGAAGTATTTCATAACTCTTTATGTATCCACGACTTTCCGAGTATATCCGATCTTCTACCAGGGTCATTTGTTCGACGATTGTCTCTGAGCTGATATACGTTCCCACGCCTTGCTCCACAGCATTTCTAAGGGCATCATAGACTGCCTCATCCCGTGCCTGTGCAGACTTCCCTCCGGCCATGCCAAGAGAGCAACAATCTCTTTTTCCGGCTCGCTTTGAGCAAACGCTGAGACGGTGATAAGGGTGAAGATGAGGATAAACATCCAAAGGGAAATCATGTATTTTCTTGTCAAACTACATCCTCCTATATCCATCGAGCAATGTTTAGTTAAACATAGAAACCCACGTCCTCTGGGCGTGGTCAGAGACAACGGCTCTGCCATAATAAACAACCAGGAGTCTTGGAGTGATGGAGTATTGGAGTGATGATCCTTGCAGCGGCGAGGAAGATCCTTAAACTTTCGTGCTTGGCAGGTGTTTTTCTTGAAAAAAGATTGGCGCAAATCGTTTTTTCCATCACTCCATCACTCCAGTACTCCAGAAAGCGGTTATATTTGCAAGAGACATTAAGAGGCCCCCTCTGGGGGCAAATCAAAGCCAGGTCCTCTGGGCCTGGATTCTTTACTCTATCAATAGTATTGTAGCTATCCTCCGACCGGCATAACTTCCCCTTTCTATCGGATCTGTTTGTAGTCCTTCCCTGAGATCCCCCCCTCTCTGTTTGTTTCTTTCTCACCTAAAACTAATCAA